>SL_8KL_010_SEDDRAFT_10001930_pt1 | contig 17914 bp, 15 predicted proteins | sample SodLakKL_010_SED_4_FD_11160 | JGI IMG/M metagenome (IMG submission 11160)
CATACCCATACCGGGATGAGTATGCTGAGGGGTTTTGCTGATGACATGGATCTCATGACCTGGCTGGAGGATAAGATCTGGCCGGCAGAGGGCAGAATGAGCGATGAGGATATTCTCTGGGGAAGCCGTCTGGCAATCGTGGAGATGCTCAAAAACGGTATCACCACCTTTAATGACATGTATTTTGCCGTGGAGAGAATTGCAGAGGCGGTTAAAAACTCCGGGATCAGGGCCCAGCTCGGCTATGGTCTCATCGAAGAGAAAGATGGAGAAGAGGGGCTGGAGCATACGGAAGAGTTTGTCGACTCCTATCACAATACTGCCGGGGGAAGAATAACCTGCAATATAGCCCCACATGCTCCCTATACCTGCAGTGGCGATTATCTGAAGAAGATTGTAGATCTTTCCGAAAAATATGATGTTAGAATTCATACCCATATTGCAGAAACAGCTGCTGAGGTTGAGAACTTTGTCGACAGCCGTGATCTAAGCCCTGTAAAATACCTGGATGATCTGGGGCTTTTCACCAGACCGGTGATAGCAGTTCACTGTGTGCATCTGGACGATGGGGATATCGAAATACTAGCAGATAGAGAAGTCTCCGTTTCTCATAACCCGAGCAGCAATACAAAACTGGCCAGCGGTGTAGCCCCCGTAAAGGATATGAAAGGATATGAAATTAATATCAGTCTGGGCACAGATAGCGCAGCCAGCAATAATAATCTCGATCTCATCACTGAAGCAAGATGGGCTTCTTATCTGCATAAGGTGACAAATGATGATCCCACACTGCTTGATATTTCAGATTTGATGGCCATGATAACAGAGAATGGAGCAGAGGCTCTGGGACTTGAAAAAGTTGGCAGGATCGAACCCGGTTACTGTGCCGATCTCATTCTCATAGATAAAACATCCAGCCCTGAATTTTATCCGGAATATAACAGCCTCTCCAACCTGTTCTATGCCGTAAATTCTCCCCGGGTGGAATACCTGTTCGTCGGGGGGAGGGAGATAGTTAGCAAAGGAGAGATTCAGACCCTCGATGAGAGAGAAATTTACGAGGAGGTCACCCGGCGGGCTGAGAGGCTGAACTCTTAATCTTCATGAAGGTGAGGAGCTGATAATTATGAAGAAGCCTGCAGTCCACTGCTGGCAGTGCGGAGATGAAATACCTCAGGACAGAATCCTGGGTGTGGGAGAATTTACCCATAATATCGGCAGGCTCACCGGCAAGGGTTTTGTGGCCTTTAACTGTGAAAGCTGCGGGAAGATCAGGTATCAGATATTGAATATCGACCATGAAATCCTCAATATGGGTGAAGAGAGCTCAAATACTTCTTTTCAGATGAAAGATTTCTTACCTCCGGGGCGAATAGATCTCAATCAGGTTATTAATTTTCACAGGAAGATGCGGGATATTAATTCCATGGAGAATTTTCTGGCCAGATGCAGTGAGGATGATGATCTCAAATCAGATATTCTTCATCGACCCTTCAACCGCAATGAGGATATAATAGAGCTCTTCGAAAAAATTGCCGGAAATAGACAGAAGAGGGCGATGATAGTGACACTGAATGAGGATAGATACCTCAAGGGCTGGGAAATGATGGGAGCTGGCACAGGTCGGAAGATTGATTTTGAACCCCGCAATATCTTCGGCCAGGCCCTTAAGTTTGACTGCAAGACGATGGTATATCTTGTCGATAACCTCCAGACAAACTTTGAGGAAAAGCCCAACCAGCAGCAGGTTATAGCAGTGAAAAGGCTGATAAAGGCCGGGAAGATTCTCGGCATCCCCTTCAAAGATAAGCTGGTATTTTCCGGGGATGGTTTTTACAGCTATCGCAGCTTAAATCTGATTTAGAAATGAGGCAGCAGGAGGTAATAAAATGGACGGCAAAATGAAGTCTATCCTGCTCACCCTTCTGGGAGTTATTATCCTGGGAATTGTCATTCTGGTGAGCGGCAGCAGGTTTTTTACAGATATTCTCTGGTTCAGCGAAGTGGGTTTTCTGGACGCATATCTGACCAGAATTCTGACGGAAATTGGACTTAGGGTCTTAATTGGGGTCATAGCCTTTTTATTTTTCTATTTCAACCTGCGCTACACCAAAAAAGAGGTCATGCTCTCTATCAATGTTTACGATGATGATCAGGTCAGCTCGATATTCCAGGACAGACAGATGCCGGTTCTGGACTGGCTTACAGCCGGGCGGATAAAAATACTATATCTCGGCTTCAGCCTGTTTATGGCACTGATATTCAGCACTATTGGTTCAGGCATCTGGGAACCTGTGCTGAAATTTCTCAACCAGCAGCCCGCAGGAATCACAGATCCTATCTTTGGCAATGATATATCATTTTATCTATTCAGCCTTCCCGTCTGGGAATTCGCACGGGAGATTGCCGTGCTTTTAGTTGTGCTGACCGCAATACTGGTCGGCTTTATCTATCTGTTCACCTCCGGTTTTCTCAGCGGTGTGGGCTCAAATCCCGGAGAGAAGATGGACTTCAATCTATCGGCCAGAGCCAAGAAACACCTGACAATACTTCTGGCCCTATATCTCGTAACCAAGATTGTAGACTACCGGCTTTCGATGTATCAACTTCTCTATTCCGATAGGGGTGTGGCCTTCGGGGCCAGCTTTACGGATATTCATGCCACACTGCCGGGCCTTAGGATTCTGCTGGTGCTGGTCGTGATACTGACAGGACTTGTACTATTCTCTCTCTACAGAAAGAAATACAAGCTGATACTCGGTGTGATAGGTGTCTGGCTTGTGGCCGCAGTATTTTTCGGTGCGGCTTATCCTCAGTTTGTGCAGAGATTCAGGGTGGAACCCAATGAACTCGCCCGGGAAAGGCCCTATATTGAGAACAATATTGAGATGACGCTGGCCGCCTACGACCTCGACGAGGTGGAGGAGGAGAGCTTTCAGCTCGATTACAATCTCTCCCGGGAGAATATCGATAACAATCCGGGAATATTTGAAAATGTGAGATTATGGGATGAGAGGCCGCTGCAGACCACATTCAGCCAGCTGCAGGAACTGAGACAGTATTATTCCTTTAGAGATGTCGATGTCGATCGCTATCAGATAAATGGTGAATACCGCCAGGTAATGCTTTCCCTGCGTGAGCTGGATAAGGACAATCTACCCTCACATGCTCAGACATGGGTCAACCGCCACCTTCAATATACTCACGGTTATGGCACGGTTATGACAGGAGTCAGCGAGGCGACCGAAGAAGGGCTGCCCCGGTTTCTCATTCAGGATATACCGCCCAGAACCGATACAGATCTGGAGATAAAAGAGCAGTCGATCTACTACGGCGAAAACACCAACGAATATGTAATAACCAACAATGAAGAGGGTGAATTTCACTATCCCGTCAACGGAGAGAATGTCTATACTCAGTATGAAGGCAGCGGCGGTGTGGAGATGAGAGGACTTTTCCGCAGGGCATTATTTTCTTTGAGGTATCAGGATATTCAGATTATGCTGGCCGATACCATCAGAGATGAGTCGAGAATTATGTTCGACAGGAATATACAGGAAAGGGTGAATAAGGTCGCTCCCTTCCTGCAGTATGACGATGATCCCTATCCGGTGCTGGCAGATGGCAGAATTCACTGGATACAGGATGCCTACACGCTATCAAACCGCTATCCCTATTCTGAACCCTACAACCAGAATATGAACTATGTGAGAAATTCGGTCAAAGTCGTCGTAGATGCCTATGAGGGAGATATGAATTTCTATATAGCTGAAGAGGATGATCCCATAGTTAACACCTATGCCAGTATATTCCCCGACATGTTCCATTCACTGGAGGAGATGCCGGAGGGCCTGAGGCCTCATATCCGCTATCCCCGGGATCTATTCTCCATTCAGACCGATATTTACAGAATATATCATATGACAGATCCCAATATTTTCTACAACCGCGAGGATGTCTGGGAGATCCCCCGGGAAAATTATGCCGGCCAGGAGATACCGGTTGAACCCTATTATATCTCCACCGTTCTGCCCGGAGAGGATGAGGTTGAGTTTACGCTGATGATGCCCTTTACACCCGCTCAGAGAAACAACATGGTGGCCTGGCTCGGTGCCAGATCTGACGGTGATAATTACGGTGAACTCAAACTCTACAGCTTCCCCCGGGGTGAGCTGGTCTACGGACCCTCACAGATCGAATCCCGGATAGATCAGCACGGTTATATATCCCAGATGCTGAGCCTGTGGGATCAGGTCGGTTCACAGGTTATAAGGGGTAATCTGCTGGTGCTGCCCGTGGAAAATTCGATCGTATATATCGAACCGGTTTATCTGCAGGCGGAAAGGGGAGCTCTGCCCGAACTGCGCCAGGTCATAGTTGCCTATGGCGATAGAATAGCCATGGAGGATAATCTGGAAAGAGGCCTGGAAGTTGTCTTTGGAGAAAGAGACCCCACACATGATATAGAGGATGTTGAAGCAGAAGAGCTGGAAGGAATGGAAGATGATATAGATATGCCCGAGCCGGATCTGGAGGCTGAACTGCCGGAAGAGGATCCCGAAGAACCTCTTGACCCGCCTGCAGTGGAGCCGGAAGTGGAAGAGGAGATCGATATTGAAGCTCTGCCGGAAGAAGCAGAGGATATCATAGCCGATATCTCCCGTGCCTATCGTCAAGCCCAGCAGGCCATGCAGCAGGGTGACTGGGCCGAGTACGGTCAGAGCATGCAGAGACTGGAAAATCTGCTGGAACGGCTGGAAGCAGAAAATTAAGGGATAGATTGTGAGGAGGCGGCTTTTTGCAGCAGAATAAAATGCATATCGAAGAGATTGAGGAACTGGCCCGGCAGCATGGTTTCAGATCTGCCGGGTCTGTTTCTGTTTCCTGGCTGGAAGAGGCCGGTATGGAAAAGATGGATATTCTGCCCCCGGATACGCTGAACATTCTGGTTTTTCTTCATCCCTATCCCCGGACAGAATCGGTACGGTTCGATGATATAAAGGACGACAGCATCGAGATAGATATAGCAAAATTCGCCCGACTGCAGGATTATCATGATGTTCTGGGAAGAAAACTGGAAAATATTGTTGCTGAACTCTCGCGCAGAAGCGGGGCCAATCACAGCTGGTGCGGTGTTGACAGCCATCCTCTGCCGGAAAAGCAGATTGCCGTCAAGGCTGGGATAGGCTTTCAGGGGCGGAACACGCTGCTCATATCGCCCAGATACGGCTCCTTTGCCTTTCTGGGGGTTGTGGCCACCCCGCTCGATATAAGCTCTCACAGGCCTGTTACAGCGGCAGAGAAGGGAACTGAATACTTCTGTGCTGACTGTAGACTCTGCCAGCAGAGCTGTCCCACCTCTGCCCTAAAAGATGGGCCGGCTCTGGATAGAGATAGCTGTATCAGCGCCCTCACCCAGGAGACAGGGCGAATGCCCTGGCCGGTTCTGGCCGGGATGGGGAATAATTTCTGGGGATGTGATATCTGCCAGGATGTGTGTCCCTATAACCAAAAAGATGATAGTTTTCAGTCCGATCATATCTCAGACTGGACGGAAGTCGATAATCTCTCGGTGGAGGAGATACTCAGATTTGACAGAAACAAGCTGCCGCATTCCTTTGCAAGATATGCCTTCAGCTGGAGGGGAGCGCGTATATTGGTCCGAAATATGCTCATCGTGCTGGGCAATAATAAAAAGCCCACACATGAAAACCTGGTAAAGGAGATTACCCGATCCAGATCATCTGTGCTCAGATATCACGCCTATTACTGTCTTTACAGATGGTACTGGAGCAGAGATAAGGAGAGGGCAGTTAATTTCCTGCGTTCACAGCTCGAATCTGAAGAGGATAACCTGAACAAAACTGAACTGAAAGAGCACTGCAGAGGTGAGGAGGAATTCAGCAATGTTAGAGATTACCATCGACGGAGAAGATCATAGTTTTCAGCGGGGATTAACACTGGCGGAGATGTTTGAGGCCAGCTCTCTTTCCAGCAACAGAATAGTGGCGGCTATTATCGATAATGATATCCACCGCCTGAACTACAGTCCCGATACAAATTGCAGTGTAAAGACCGTAAACAGGGGGGAGGAGCTGGGCAATAGAGTATACAGGCGCAGTCTTTTTATGCTCTTATGCAAAGCTGTATATGATCTCTACCCTGATGCCGATCTTAAAATTGAGCATTCCCTCAGCAACGGTGTATACTGTGAACTGCTGAAGGATTCTCCCCTTACACGCCATGACCTTAAGAGAATAAAGATAAAGATGAACGATCTGAAGGAGGATAACATTCCCCTGATCGAGGAAAGATTCAGCAAAAATGAGCTCATAGAGGTTTACCGGGAGGAAGGGCATGAGGATAAAATCGAACTTCTGAAGAGATGTGATGACTGTGATGATTTTAAGGCTTACAGGCTGGAAGATTACTATGATTATTTCTATTATCCACTTCTTCCCTCCACCGGTTACCTGGAAAAGTTTAATCTGCATTACTGTATGCCTGGTTTTGTCCTGCTCTTTCCCCACACCCAGAATTCGGAGAGGGTTCCGGAATTTGTCGATCAGCCCAAGCTGGCGAATATGTTTCTGGAATACGAAAGGCTGGGGGAAATCCTGGGTGTGGAACACGTATCAGATCTCAACCAGATCATTGCAGATGATGAACATCAGGAGCTGGTGAGGATTTCCGAGGCTCTCCATGAGAGAAAAATTGCCAAAATTGCCGATCAAATCTATGAAGAAATTGAGAACAGAAAGATCATACTCATAGCCGGTCCCACATCTTCGGGCAAAACCACCTTCACCCACCGGCTGGCCACACATCTCAGGGCAGATGGTCTCAAACCCGTGGCCATCTCCACAGATGACTATTTTGTCGATCGGGAGGAGACACCGGTGGATGAGGAAGGAAATAAGGATTTCGAGGCCCTGGAGGCCATCGATCTTGATCTCTTCAACGAGCATCTTCTCAAATTGATCCAGGGAGAGGAGATAGAGCTGCCCGAATTCAACTTTGAAACCGGCGAGAGGGAGATGAGCGGAGAGAAGCTGCAGATAGAAGAGGATCAGCCGGTGCTTGTGGAGGGAATCCACGGTTTAAATGAGAATCTCACACCTGTAATACCCAAAAATCAGAAGTTCAAGATTTATGTCAGCGCACTGACCCAGCTCAACATTGATCAACATAACAGAATGCCCACTTCGGACACCCGGCTTATGAGGAGGATAATCAGGGATTATAAATACCGGGGGCATGATATTGAGACCACATTAGATTGGTGGCCTCAGGTTAGAAGCGGAGAGGAGGAGAACATTTTTCCCTTCCAGGAAAATGCCGATGTCATGTTCAACTCCGCTCTTATATATGAACTGGCAGTCATAAAAAAGTACCTGCTGCCTCTGCTGAAGAGAGTAGATCGCTCCAGCCCTATCTACCATGAGGCCAGGAGGTTAAGAGAAGTTCTCTCCTATGTGACCCCCATGCCTGATCTGGCCGTACCCCAGACTTCCATTCTGAGAGAATTTATAGGGAAGAGCGCCTACAGATAAAAGCGCTCCTCGATTATATTCTTTATCTCGGACCAGCTGTCAACACGGGCCAGATAGTGGCTTTCATCCAGATCCTGATTGTGATGGCGGTCAAATAACAGCACCGGCACACCGATTTCATTTAAACTGATCACATTCTCCTTTTTGTCATCGACAAAAAGCTCTAAATTCATCTGTTCTGCCNGCCGGGCCTTATCACTGTCGTGTATAAGTCGGTCATACTCTATGCCGTGTTTTTCCAGCCAGTTTTCGGTTGTTTTTCTGTGCCGGGAATCTCTGGCTGTTATCAGAATTATCCTGCTGTTGTTTTCTTTGAGCTCCTTTAAAACAGCATCTGCTGCGGGAGCTGGAGGTACTGAGGCATAGATATCAGTTAAATATTTCTGCAAAAAATCCTCCAGCGTGGAACGTGAGATATCATAGGCCCGGCAGAAGTCATAGCTGTTTTCTTTAATTTCAACCCTATCATCGAGGTATCTGGCCAGATATCTGGTCCAGATATTTTCATCACCCCGGCCTTCTGCTGTCAGAACGCCATCTATATCGAAGCCGAACCTTTTGACCATATTTTATTCCTCCTGTTTTTTTATTTCAATATAATCTTATCATCTATGGATATCCAGCACAACATCTTAAATAGTGGAAAGGAGATAGAAATTGCAGCAGGAAAATACAAAAAGGATAAGAGAAATCCTGGCGGAAAAATACCCGCTGCCCAGCACGGCTCTCAAATTTGACACACCTTTTCAGCTGCTGGTGGCAACCATACTCTCCGCTCAGTCCACCGATTCACAGGTGAACAAGGTGACATCTGACCTTTTTGACAGATATTCCTCACCGGAGGAATTTGCCAGCCTGAACAGGGAAACACTGGAAGAAGAGATCCGCTCGATCGGCCTGTTCAGAAATAAGAGCAGATTTATAATCGAAGCCAGCCGCAGGATCATAGAAGATTTTTCCGGAAAAGTGCCGGCAGATTTTGATAAGCTTCTGGAGCTTCCCGGTGTGGGCCGCAAGACAGCAAGTGTTGTCATGTACGCCGCTTTTTCCAGACCGGCATTTCCTGTCGATACCCATGTTTTCAGGGTCTCAAACCGTCTGGGCCTGGCTGATAGTGATAATCGAGACGAGGTGGAGAGACAGCTGAGAGATAAAATCCCCGAGGATGAGTGGGGAGATATGCATCTGCGGCTGATATATCACGGCCGGGAAACCTGTAAGGCCAGAAATCCCCGCTGTGAGAAGTGTTCTCTCCGAAAATACTGTGATTACTATTCAAATTTAAAGAGAGAGGGTGATATGGATGAATTCTGAAGAAAAAAGATTGGAAGGGTTCAAAAGCTTTCAGGTTGGACAGAGCTGGCAGGGAAACATCTCCCGAGGAGAGGATCTGCTGCTGGGCCTGGAAGAGACGGTGAAAAAGCTGGGTATCAGTTCTGGATTTGTGCAGGTGCTGGGGGCGGTAAGAAGTGCCAGGCTCGGTTATTTTGATCAGGAGAAGATGGAATATGAATATCATGAGTTCGATAAACCCCTGGAAATACTGCACTGTATGGGCAATATCTCACTCCAGGATGAAAGCCCTGTTATCCACGCCCATATCGTTCTCGGTGACGAAGAGAGCCGGGCTTTCGGCGGACACCTGGCCCGGGGAACAGAGGTTTTCGTGGCCGAGACCATAATTCAGGAATATAAGGGTGAGCCTCAGTTTCGCAGAGAGGATCCCCGCTCGGGTCTTACACTCTGGAACTTCTGATTTCGGATAAATTATGCTGGAGAGGAGAGAGTTTGCCGGTGCCATACTCAAAATACTTTCTCATAATATCTATCATTGTCCTGATAATACCGTTGGGCTCAGCTGAATTAACAGCACTTGAGAGAACTGCTGAGCTCTATCACTCCGGTGAATACGAAAAAGCCATAGATCATCTGCAGGTTTTTATAGAGGAAAATGCTGGTGATGAGGAGAAAGCCGACCTTTTCCGCCATCAGGCATTTCTCTTTAAGGAGAAAGGAGAGATGTCGGATTATGCCGATAGAATGCAAAAAGCTATGGAGTTAAAGCCGGATGATGAGGGATTGAAGCTGGAGACGGCAGTTGCTCTCTATCAGACCGCCAAGAGAGAAGAGGCTTCAATTCTCTTCGATGAGCTTATAATAGCCCTGGAAGATGGAAGGGCAGATGATCTGGATAAGACAGAGATCAAAAGAGCATATTTTTATCAGGGCAAAAATGCACTGGCGCGGGGAAAGTTAAATAAGGCCCGTTCCAGCTGGCTGGAGGGTCTGTCCCGGCAGAAAAGCCCTCAGTTTTACGTGGCTCTGGGAGAGCTAAAAGAGCAGAGTGGGGAGAAAGAACCGGCACTAACATACTATGAAAAAGCTCTTGATGAGGATGGTTCACTTAACTATCTCTATCCCAGAAAAGCTGAGATATACGAGGAAAAAGAAGAATATCGGCATGCTCTAAATTACTGGCAGAAAAGCCTAAGAACAGGCATACTGCCGGAGGAAGCAGAGGAGAATATAGAACGCATTGAAAATATGCTTCCCGCCCCCGTTCCTGAAGAAAGAGAGGATCATCCCCCTGAAGTTGAGGTGCCGTGGCAGCCTGAATGGAGTGAGGTGAGAGAAGTCCCCGAATTTTCTGATATACCCCGTGTCAGGGTCAGACTGGGTGAAAGCCGCCATAAGGCTTTAATCGCCTTTGACAGCAATTTTACAGTCAGAACGGAAAATAATAACAGGCTGATAAGCGGTGAGGAAGAGGATATATGGCGAATTTCAATGCAGGAGGGTGATTTTCTTCTGCAGAAGGAGGATTCACCGGAAAAGCGGGCAATCTTTCCCGCAGATGAATATCTTACCATTGAATCCAGCCAAGAAAGCTCTTCCTTTATGATCCAGAACGTAGCCTATGGTCAGGATTATTATTGGGCTGGAAGTGAGGACAGACAGTACAGAGGTAAGCTGATTCTCTCACCTCAAAAAGATGAGGGTAAATTCATAATGATAAACGAACTCAACCTGGAAGAATATCTTCTTTCTGTTGTTCCGGCTGAGATGCCATCTTACTGGCCTGAAGAAGCTCTCAAAGCTCAGGCTCTGGCGGTGAGAAGTTATGCTCTCAGCAATCTGGAAAACCGCCACAGCGGTTCTGAATATGACCTGTGTGATACCGTTCACTGTCAGGTCTATGAGGGCGTAAATTCTGAAGCTGAAACCAGCAGCAGCGCGGTCCAGCAGACCGCAGGAGAAGTTGGAATATATGAGGATGAGATAATTACGGCAGTATACAGCAGTAACAGCGGCGGCCATACCGGGGCCAGCGAGGAAATATGGGGGGGAGAGCTCTCCTATCTGACCGGTGAGAATCTCCAGCTGGAAGCAGAATATGAGTTCCCACTTCTGCCCGGGGATCTACAGGACTGGCATCTGAAAGATGTGCGGACATTTTCCGGCCCCGGAGGTTATACAAGTGCAGAGGCCTATCGCTGGATTAGAGAAGTTGATGCCGAATTTCTCAGGCGGCAGTTTGATCTGGCAGAGATAGAGGACATCATAGTTGAGAGCAGAACTCCCGCCGGCTATATCAACTCCCTGAAGATAAGAGGTGGTGCAGATAATATTATTCTGTCCGGTGATACGATACGCAGCTCACTGGGCGGGTTGAGAAGCAATAAGTTTTTCCTGCACAGAGAGCTTGATTCTGAAGGGAATTTTGTCAGCGTAATATTGCATGGTGCCGGCTGGGGACATGGAGTTGGCATGGATCAGACTGCAGCTGCCAATATGGCCGCTGCAGGGCTGGGCTACAGAGAGATATTTACCAATTTTTATCACGATATAGATATAGAAAAAATTTATTGAATGAGTGGTGTATTAAAGATGATGATTAAATTTTTGGGCACGGGGACCTCTCATGGTGTACCTGTGCCGGGATGTAAATGCGATACCTGCACATCTGATGATCCCCGCAACACCAGATACAGAACCTCCCTCTATGTCAAATATGAGGGCTGTTGCATGCTGATAGACACCCCACCTGAACACAGGCTGCAGATGATTGAATACGGTCCGGTTACTCCGGATATAATACTTTTTACACATGAACATGCCGACCATATAATGGGTTTTGATGATATCAGAACACTGAACTGGAGGAAGAACGGACACATTGACTGCTACTCTAACCGCAGAACAAAAGAGAGAATCGAGAAGATATTTTCCTATATGTTTTCCTCCAGCTGCAGGGCCAGCGGTGGTCTCCCCCGGGCGGATCTGCACGAAATTGATGATCTGCCTCCACCTTATAATAGCTTTATAGAGCCCCTGAATGTCCTGCACGGAAAATCTGAGGTGCTGGGTTACAGGATTGGCCCCGCGGCTTACATAACGGATGTGAGTGAAATCCCTTCGAAAACAAGGAATATGCTCGCCGGTATAGAATTATTGATATTAGGGGTATTGCGACGGGAAAAACATCCTACCCATCTTTCCCTGCGGGAGGCTATAGAGCTGGTCGATGAACTCGATGTGCCAGCAGTTTATTTTGTGCATATGTCACATAAGCTGGAACATAAAAGCACAAACAGAGAGCTCCCCGAACATATCAATCTGGCATTTGATGGCCTTAAACTGGAGCTGTAATGATGAATATAGTTCTAGTAAATCCACAGATCCCCCAGAACACGGGCAATATAGCCCGAACCTGCTCGGTGACCGGCAGCACATTACATCTCATCCGACCTCTGGGCTTTTCCCTGGATGATAGGTATCTGAAGAGAGCGGGTCTGGATTACTGGGATCAGCTGGATATACAGATTTATGATGATCTCGATGAATTCCTGCAGTGCTGCCCCCGGGAGAGGATGTATCTCTTTACAACCAGAGCTAATAGCTGTTACCATGAGATAGAGTATGAAGGTGATGAATATCTACTCTTCGGCCAGGAAACAGATGGTCTCGATGAGGATTTTGTCAGTGAAAATTTTCTGCACAGCCTGAGAATTCCGATGCAGGACTGGGCCAGATCCCTGAACCTGGCCAATTCCGTAGCAATAGTCCTCTATGAAGCTTACAGACAGCTGGATTTCCCCGGTTTTAACCGTAAAGGAGATTTCCTCAAAGAATTTTAAAGGATATATACATATGCAGGAGGAATACAAGATGGTAAATGTGGACTTGCTGAAAGAAATGTGTGAACTGCCTGCAGTATCCGGTTATGAAAAGGAGATGCAGGATATACTCAAAGATCATTTTCAGCCTCTAGCAGATGACTGTCGGAGAGATGAGCTGGGCAATTTTATAGCCAGAAAAAAGGGTAAAGATTGTGGTATCAGCATTATGATAGCTGCCCATATGGATGAAATAGGGCTGATGGTAAAGAAGATTGATGAGGATGGCTTTCTGCGAATTTCTGCTGTAGGGGGAATAGATCCCCGAACACTGCCCGGCCAGAGAGTCTGTGTGCACGGCCGGGATAAACTCGAAGGTGTCATAGGAGCGATGCCTCCCCATCTTCTGGATAAGAAGCAGCGAAATAAGGCCCATAAATTAAAAAATCTATATGTTGATACCGGCTATGACAGAGAGGAAATTGAAAAGCTGGTAAGTGTGGGAGATATCATCTCCATAAGAAGAGATCTAAAGGAGCTTGAAAATGAATACGTGAGTGGAAAGGCCCTTGATGACAGGGCAGGAATTCTCCTCATGTATGAATGTGCTAAAGAGCTGGCTGATTACAATCACCGGGCAGAGGTCTCTTTTGTGGCAACCAGCCAGGAAGAAGTTGGTGTCAAAGGAGGTATAACCTCCGCCTACAATCTAGATCCTCAGATTGGAATAGCCATCGATGTAACACATGGTCTGATGCCCGGTGTGGACAAAAACAAGGCGGTGGAGATGGAAAAGGGCCCGGTGATTTCCTTCGGCCCTCATGTCCATCCAGACCTCTTTGAGCTTATGAAGAAAACCGCTGATGATCGCAGCATTCCCTGCCAGATTCAGCCCACCCCTTCACCCTATGGAACTGATGCTGCCGGCATTCAGGTGGCACGGTCTGGAGTTGCCACAGCGCTTTTGAGCATCCCCCAGCGTTATATGCATACCTCGGTGGAGATGCTCTCACTGAAGAACATAAAGGAAGGTGCCATTCTGCTTGCCAGGGTTATAAATAACGTAGACGATGAGTTTGTGGAGGGATTGACATGCTTTTAGAAAAATTAAGTGAGGCTTCAGGTGTGGCCAGCCGGGAGGATGAGGTCCGGGAGATCATCAGAGATGATATCTCCGATCATGTTGAGGATATATATACTGATGTAATGGGAAATCTCATAGCCTGCCGGGGCAGAGAAAAGTCAGGCCCGGTTACGATGCTGACAGCACATATGGATGAAGTGGGTCTGATGATCACCAATATAAGAAAAGATGGCCTGCTGGATTTTATGAAAGTGGGCGGAATAGATAAGAGAATTCTGGTCTCAAAAGTCGTTAATATAGGCTCTGATGGTATCAGAGGTGTTATAGGGTCTAAAGCTATACATCTGCAAAAAAAGTCGGAGAGAAAAAAGCCTATCGATATCGATAATCTCTATATCGATATCGGTGCTACCAGCAGAGCGGAGGCCAAAAAACTTGTAAATGCCGGGGATGCAGCTGTCTTTGAATCCAGCTTTGAAAAGCTGGATAATGATATGGTGNTGGGCAAGGCCTTTGACGATAGGACCGGCTGTGCTCTGCTGACCGAAGCGGCAAAAATCGAGCCCCGGGTCCCCACATATTTTGTCTTCACGGTACAGGAAGAAGTTGGCCTGAGGGGAGCCAGACAGGCAGCTTACAGCATAGACCCGGATATATCAGTTGTTGTGGAGGGAACTACAGCCGCCGATGTGCCGGATAACGAAGAACATAGATATTCAACTTCTGTAGGAGAAGGACCGGCTCTGACCATCAGGGATAGAAGTCTAATCAGCAGCAGACCTCTTCTGCAGCTGCTGATAGAGACGGCTGAGAGCGGGAATATTCCCTATCAGTTCCGCCGCACCACCGCCGGAGGAAATGATGCCGGTGTTATACATCTGACCAGAGAGGGAATACCCTCAGCGGTTATCTCTGTTCCCTGCAGATATATTCATTCCCCTGTAGCGATGATGGATCTGGATGATTATAACTCATCTTCTGATCTGCTCAAAAAATTCATCTCAGAAACCATAGAGGAAGGGAAGTTGAATAAATGATTGAGATACTGGAGAAATTAACTGGTGGCTTTGGTCCTGCCGGTGAGGAGAATATAGTAAAAGAAATTGTAAAATCTGAGCTGGAAGAACACTGTGATGAGATATGGGAGGATAAGCTGGGCAATCTGGTCATCCACCGCCGGGGTGGTAATTCTGAGCTGAAGATTATGCTGGCAGCACATATAGATGAAATAGGTTTGATGATAACCCATATTGAAGAGGAAGGTTTTCTGCGCTTTACACCTGTGGGTGGTGTGAAGAAAAAGAACGTTCCCCATAAGAGCTTCGTATTTTCAGATGGGATTAAAGGTACAGTTGGAGTTGAAGATCTCGAGGATAATGATAAATTGAAGTTTGAGAAGATGTATATGGATATCGGAGCAGAGGATAAAGAAGAAGCGGAAAAGCTGGTCTCGGTTGGAGATACTGCTGTCTACGCCCGAAACTTTGTCAACGCCGGAGGCAGGATTATAGCCAACAGCCTTGATGATAGAGCGGGATGTGCTGCACTGGTCAAGCTGATGCAGGGACTGAAAGAATCACCTCATGATCTCTACTGTGTATTTACAGTTCAGGAAGAGGTGGGCTGCCGGGGTGCTAAAACAGCAGCCTATGATATCAATCCCGATATTGCTCTGGCAGTCGATGTCACCGCCACTGGTGATACTCCTGAATCCAGGCCCAGAGAGATGGCTCTGGGTGAGGGAGCGGCAATCAAAGTTATGGATAGAGGCAGCATATCACATCCTCAGATCAAGAACCTTCTGGAGAAACTGGCCACCGATGCCGGGATAGAATATCAATTTGAGGTGCTGGAATTTGGAGCTACAGATGCCCATTCCATGCAGCTCACCAGGGGAGGAGTGCCCAGTGGTACTCTTTCCATTCCCTGCCGCTATATACATACACCACATGAGATGATAGATGGAAATGATCTGGCAAGCACCATCGAATTGCTGGAGGAATTTGTCAGCTGTGAAGAGGTCAGTGAGATATAAAAGATATATAAAAAGAAGAATAGCTGGGGGTAGGAAAATTATCATGGTCGGAGACAATATGTTCAAAACCTGGTCCACAGCGGTATCAATTCTGATGCTGCTGGTTATTGTCTTCAGTTCGGGCGCAGAAGCTGGAACGCTCAGGAGAGGCGACATAGGCCCAAGAGTAGAGGAGCTGCAGAGAGCACTGACATTGATCGGGTATGAAGTTGAGGATGACAGCGTTTATGATGGAGAAACAGAGGATATAATTGAAGACTTTCAAAAGGAAATGGGAATATCCGTGGACGGCATATACGGTTATGAAACCCGGGAGGCTCTTTCCACAGAGCTTGTCAATCTGCTTGACACCAAAGAATACACTGTCGAACAGGGAGACACTCTATCCAGCATAGCAGAAAGTCAGAATACCAGCCTGGAGAAGATAATGATCTTAAATCAGCTCGACAATACTTCTATAAGGCCCGGCAGAGAGCTGGAAGTTCCGGTTTCCGATCAGGATGACGATATCTCGGTAGGAAGGGGTGGGGAAAATTTTCGAATCGAAGATAGAGAGCAAACACATTCCAGTGCGGAAGAGCAGACATTTTCCTATACAGTTCAACCCGGAGATACCTTAATATCAATTTCCGCCCGCTTTGATGTCGACGTATCGACGATTCAGAGCCTGAATAATCTCGGAGACAGCCAGATAGTGGCCGGTCAGGAGCTGGAAATTCCCGGTTCTGAACAGCGAAGACATATCTCAGCCCTGGAGCGATTAAATTTCCGCTGGCCCACCAACGGGCGAATAACCTCTGATTTTGGACATCGCACCCACCCTCTCACAGGAGAGAGCGATTTTCACACAGGCATAGATATTGCTGTCTCATACGGTACACCGATCTATGCCGCGGAATCCGGCAGGATCAGCTTTTCCGGATGGCAGGGCGGATATGGACATACAATAATAATTGATCATGGTGACGGCATCGAGACACTCTATGCCCATAACTCCCAGCTCAATGTGAATGAGGGGGAAAGGGTGAATAAAGGAGAGATCATAGCCTATTCCGGCAATTCCGGCACAAGCTCAGGTCCCCATCTTCACTTTGAGATTATCGAAGAGGGAGAACATATAGATCCACTCCATCATCTTCCCTGATAGGAGCAGATATCGATGTCAGCAGCCTATAAGTTTCTCAAAGGTCCTATAAAATCACGCCGGCTCGGTTTCTCACTGGGGATAGATCTTCTCCCCCGCAATATTTGCAGCGAAAATTGCATCTACTGTGAATGTGGTCCCACTGAAGTGCTGACAGCAGAGAGAAAAGAATATGTGCCGACGGAGAATGTCATAGCTGAACTGGAGGAAAAGCTCTCACAGCAGCAGGCCTGCGATTATATCACTTTTTCCGGCAGAGGAGAGCCGACACTGCACGAAGATATCGGCGAGATCATAGATTTTATCGCCACAGAATTTCCCTCCTACCGGATAGCAGTGCTGACCAACAGCACACTCCTAAAGTGTGCTGGTGTCAGAGGGGAGCTGATGAAAGCCGATCTTATTGTCCCCTCTCTGGATGCCTCCAGAGAAAGCACCTTTCAAGAGGTCTGCCGGCCGGCTGGAGGCATATATCTGGAGGATATCGAAAAGGGGATAAAGCTTCTTTCCGAAGAGTTTTACGGGAAGATATTTCTGGAAATTCTATTGATGCCAGGTATCAATGATTCTCCCCGGGAGATAGAAGGTTTTAAAAGAATAATACGTCAGATTGATCCGGATAGGATCGACCTTAACAGTGTCGACAGGCCCCCTGTCGAAAGTAACGCTGCAGGGATGACGAAGAAAAGACTGCAGTCTATTGCCGGGAAACTTCCGGGTAAAATTAAGGTGTTTTAGGGGAGATGATAATATGTCTTTGGGCTGGATAATATTTATACTTGTTCTGCTGTTTTTTATCATCATACCTGTCATCAAAAATAAAATAGTCAGCTACAAGAGAGTCAAAAAGATGAAGAGCATAGAAGAGGAGAGGGATAGCAGGGTAATAACTCTCATCCACAGGCAGGAAATACTGAGCTTTATCGGTATTCCCTTCACCAGATTTATCAATATCGAGGATTCAGAGGAGGTTCTCAGAGC
>SL_8KL_010_SEDDRAFT_10001932_pt1 | contig 17902 bp, 14 predicted proteins | sample SodLakKL_010_SED_4_FD_11160 | JGI IMG/M metagenome (IMG submission 11160)
ATGATCGAGGAAAGGGACAGGCCGGTTTACCTGAGGGCTGATCAGGATGTACACTATGGCCTGGTGGTCCGGATCATGTCCGCAGTCAGGGAAGCCGGAGTAGAGCGTCTGGGGGTGCTGGCCGAACTGGACACAGACTGATTCCATGCAGATAGTATCCTTTCTGGTCTCTTTTCTGATGCATGTCGCCCTGATCCTGGTCACCCTTATCACCTTCAGCAAGCGTCCCCAGGAATTTCCAGAAGATCTGACCCGGCACGCATATGAAGTAGAGCTCTCGCATTTTGCCAGGCAGGCACCTGAACCCGAACCGGAGCCTGATCCGGAACCAGATCCGGAGCCTGAACCGGAGCCAGAGCCCGAACCTGAACCCGAACCTGAACCGGAGCCTGATCCGGAACCAGATCCGGAACCAGATCCGGATCCTGAACCGGTACCCAGGCCCGATCCGGAACCAGATCCGGAGCCAGATCCTGAGCCCGAACCCGAACCTGAACCTGAGCCTGAGCCTGACCCCGAGCCTGAACCTGAACCCGAACCAGAGCCTGATCCGGAACCCACCCCGGAGGAAATAAGGCAGCAGGCCCTGGCGGAACTGCAGGAAGAGGCGGAGCAGAGACGAAGCCAGCGCCCGGCCCGGGAGCCGAGTAGAGTTTCAGAAGATATATATCGGGCAATAGCAGCGGAGCATATCAAGAGAAACTGGAGATTTCCCCGTATCGGGGGTGAACAGGATCTGGTGGTCAGGGTGCAGGTGGAGATCGATGCCGGGGGACTTATTCTGGATTACAGCGTGATCGAGAGTTCAGGCCGGAGCGAGTTTGACAATTCAGCCATGAGGGCCGTCGAGGACACATCCAGCCTGCCTGAACCTCCCGGGGACATAAGGACTCTGGTGATTGATTTCAATCTGCAGGATATGCTGTGAATGGAAGAGGCATGGGGCATAGGGCATGGAGCATGGGGCATGGGGCAGGGAGCATAGGGCAGTGGGAAGAAGAACAAGGGAGCGAGTGAAACCGGCTTTTTTATAAAACCTTAACCAGTCAATCAGGACTTAAATGATCAAACTACGCTTTTTTATTTTTCTGTCGGCAATTTTCCTGGTGGTGAGCCTGCTGCCTCCCGGGGCAGGGGCTCAGGATTCCCTGCATATTGATATATTCGGGCCCGGGGAGGAGAGAATAAACGTTTTCATTGCCCCTCCCAAGGACCTGCAATCCGAGGTTCTGTTCGATCCGGAGCTTGGCAGCCGGATTTATGATGGCCTTCAGTCCAACCTGGGTCTTTTGCCTTTTCTCACCCGGGTGGATCCGGGACATATCCTGGGAGGACCAGGTGTAGAGGGTGTGCGGGGCCGGGATATAGATTTTAGAAAATTCAATCTTTCCAGGGTGGATCTATTGCTGACCATCGGTCTGGAGCAGCATGCCCGGGGCCCGGGGTCGGTGGAAATCAGGGCCTTCGAGGTGTTCGACCAGAGGATGATCCTGGGCCGGGCCTACGATCTGCAGGACATGGACCAGGTGCCTCTGATGCTCAGGCGCTTTTGCGCGGAACTTATGGATTACCTGACCGGCAGCGGAGACTTCTTTCGTTCCAGGCTTGCTTTTGAGCGCAAACAGAACGGAAACAAGGACATCTGGTCTGTAACCCCCCAGGGCACAGACCTGACCCGACTGACCGATTTAAGAGGCATCACCCTCAGTCCCGCCTGGTCTCCAGACGGCAGCAGGATTGCCTTCACCCTTATGCGCGATGACCGCCACCACCTGGGAATATGGGATCTGGAAAAAGGTGAGGAACAGGTATTTTCCATGCCCGGGAACACGGTCATTTCACCTGCCTTCTCCCCGGAGGGCAGGCTGGCGCTCAGCCTGGATCCCATGGGGCGTCCGGACATATACTGGCTGGACGGGGACTACGGCGTTGATGAGACTATAATGGAGCACTGGGCCATTGATGTTTCGCCAAGCTTTGACGCCAGCGGCACAAAAATGGCCTTTGCTTCGGGCAGGCTGGGCAACCCGCATATCTTTGTCCATGATTTTGATAAGGGCCGGGTACAGCGGGTCTCCTACGAGGGCCGGTATAATACCAACCCCAGCATAAGCCCGGAAGGCGATTTCGTGGCCTTTACCCGGCAGACACCGGACGGGCACCGTATCTTTGTTGCCGACCTGGAGACCGGACGCGAGAAGCAGATTTCCTTCGGGCCGGGAAATGATGAGGATCCGGCTTTTGCTCCGGATGGATACTTTGTGGCTTTTTCCTCCAACCGTAGCGGGGACTACAGGCTGTACCTGACCACCCGCAACGGTGACGAGCCCAGGCAGATACCTACAGGGGAAGGCAACGCCAAAGCCCCGGCATGGGGCCTGGAAAGGGATTTTTAATTTTTTGTCAACCGTCAACATCATTTATCAGGGAGAAGGGTATGAAAAACAGGACAGTCGTGCTGCTGGCTCTGCTTCTGGGGCTTATCATGTTTGCCGGTACCGGATGCGGCAAGAGGGCAGTGGAGGCTCCCGCGGATCCTGCCGTTGAGGAGCTTACAGAAGAGGAAAGGGCCAGGCTTGAAGAAGAAAGGCTCAAGGAAGAAATGAGAAGGCAGGCCCTGGAGGAGCGAAGGCTTCAGGAAGAGCGCATGGAGCGGGAGAGAGACGCAGTGGACGCTGAAGCCAGGATTCAGGAGGCAATGGAGGAAATCACCGCAAACCGCATCCATTTTGCCTTTGATTCCTACGAACTTACTGCCGATGCCCGTTCCACTCTGCAGAAGATTTCCGAACACATGAAAAGATTCGACGAGTTGCGCCTGGTTATTGAAGGCCATACCGACGAAAGGGGTACGGCGGAATACAACCTGGCCCTGGGAGAGAGAAGGGCCAGGGCGGCTTATGAGTTCCTGGTGCTGCTGGGAGTCTCTTCGGACCGGCTGCAGATCATAAGCTACGGCGAGGAGAGACCCCTGGTGGATGAGTCCAATGAGTCCGCCTGGGCCAAGAACCGCCGTGCAGATTTCAAGGTCCTGGATTAGACCGGGTGCTTAAGCACATGTCCCGGGAAGGCCTGTCCCGGCACAACTACCTTATGACGGAGGGTTGAAAAGCCCCTCCATGCGAGGGAGGTTGAGTTTGGGGCAGGTCGGGGCAAGGTAGCAGACCTGGCATCCGTTCTTGTAGGGATAAAACGTCAGGGTGGAATACTTGTAATTGAGAGTTCCCTGGTTTGAAAAATCCAGCCCCACCCGGGCCAGGGATCTTTTCAAAATTTTGTTGGGCTTGGGCACCGGTGCGCACTGATCCCGGCCGATGCTGGGGATCAGTTCCTGCAGGGCGCAGGTGATCATGGTCTGTACCAGGGCCTGGAGCTTGAACCCCTTTGATGGCGAGTCCGGCCAGATTTCATCGATTTTCTCCTCCACTGATCTATCCATGAACACGGCCAGATACCCTTTCTTTCTGCCAAAGATGTAGATGCTCAGTGCAGGACGCCATTTTTCCCAGTAATTAAGCATATCCGCTACTTCCGGACCTTCCAGGTCTCCGGTCTGGGCCAGAGCCATGTATGTGGGCAGGTCAAAGGATATCTGTGGGTCGATTTTCCGGGCTTCCAGTAACTTCACGTTGTTCTCCCTTTAAAAATTTTATCCCGGGTAATGCAAACCCTGCCCCGGGGTCAAGGGGCAAGGTTTGCCAGGTGCATTTTTACCCCGTGGATCAACTATTGCTTAAGGGGATAATTAATATTAAACAGGCCTGCATCGCAGACGTTTTGACCATCAGGAAACAGGAACCGACATGAAGCAAAGGCCCATGGAAACCATTCAGGAACTGCAGGCCCTGGATAAAAAGCTTGCTTCCCTTATCGCCAGACGCAGCAAACTGATAGGTGCCCTGTCCCGGAACAGGCAGGACAAGAACAAAAGCCTGGCCGATCCGGAACTGGAGAAGAAGCTCTGGCAGGTATGGAAAAAGGAGCTTCAGCCCAACAATCCCAGCCTGGTGCGCCAGGCCTTTACCCTTTTAAACAGCATGGGGTATTTCGAGGCTGAAAGACCGTACTCGGACAAGCCTTTTTGCCTTTATCCCTCCAGAAGGCCGCTGGATCATGAGTTTCTGGGGCCCCTGGACCTGGACCTGGTCAGGGGCCTGGTGGCCATGTCGGCACTTACCCCCCGGCAGTGCGTGCTGGAAGGGCTCAACGTAAATGATGAAATCCTGGAACTGGTGAAAGTGGCCAACGAGTGCGGGGCTGGACTGTCCTGGAGATCCAGCACGCTTCTGGGGCAGGGAATGAGCACAGTGGACCTGGATGGACATAATCTTTTCCTGGGGCAAAGCGCCTTCAATTTTTATTTCTTTTTCTGCCTTGGTCTGGGACATCCCTGCAGAGTCAAATTTTCAGGTTCGGCCACGCTTAAAACCCTGAGCCTGCGTTTTCTGCTGAGCCTGGCCCCGGCTCTCGGGGCCAGGCTCAGTTCCATAGAGCCCCAGAGCTACAGCCTGCCGGCCAAGCTGGAAGCAGGGGGCAATCTTCCGGAAGAAGTGGAGATCCCCGAAGATGCGGACCCGGAATTCGTCCGGGCCTTGGTCCTGGCGGCAAGCGCATATTCCAGTCCCTTGAGGATCAAGTATCCGCAGGCGGCTGAGGCCCAGGTCAGGGACTGCCTGAAGATTTTTGCCGCCTGCAGAATCAGGACCCAGGAGCACGGACAGAAAACCATAACCGTGTATCCGGGACAGCCTGTTTTTGAGGATTCTGCCAAAATACCCCTGGATCCCCTTCTTTCGGGTTTTCTGCTGGCTTTGCCCGGGATGGGCAAAGGTCGGGTGCGGCTTAAGGGGAACTGGCCCAGGAAGTGCGCCAGGGCTGAAAAAATCCTTGACCTCATGCGCAGGTCAGGCCTGGAAATAGAACTGGAAAAAGACGGCATTGCAGCCAGGGATGTGGAGCCCAGGCATAAGCCCGTCTTTGATCTGAGCAGTTTTCCGGAAATAACTCCTTTGATTTTCCCCCTGGCCCTTACCAGGGAAGATGATGCACCTGTAAGACTTATTCTGCCCAGAGAAAGCATTCACCTGGAAACGCTGGTGGATCTGCTGGTTCTTCTGGGATATCAGTTCAGCCAGGATGAAGAAGGCCTGAGTATTTTCAGCAGACAGACATCTCATGATAAAAGCCTTGCATGGACCAGTCCGGGTCCATGCTGGAGTCTGGGCTACTGTCTGCTTTCATTCAGGTTCCCCGGGATCTGTCTTTGCAATCCCGGCAATCTGTCCTCCTTGTGGCCGGGTTTCTGGAAGATATTTACCAATTTGACTCCAAAAAAAGTACAGGAAAGCGATGAACATTTTCAAAAATCAAGAAGACGAATCCGTATCCAGGGAGATTGAGCGTCTGGATGCCGAACTGGAAGAGATAAGGCAGCAGAAGGACATGTGTCTCAAGCGCAAAAAAGAGCTCATGTCCGAGGAAAAACCCAGTGAAGGTGTTTTCTTTCATGATGAAATCCACTCCATGCAGATGGAAGCCCTGCGACTGGAGGTGGAAGCTGAAACCAGGCGCAAGAAGATAAACCGTCTGCGTCTGGGATATGAATCTTAGGAGGCGTAATTTTGCACAAGAATCTTACCCGGAAAATCATTGAAAAACATCTGGTGGCTGGAAACCTGACACCGGGAGAGGAAATCCAGATAAAGATCGATCAGACACTTACCCAGGACGCTACAGGCACTATGGCCTATCTGCAGTGGGAAGCACTGGATCTGCCCAGGGTCAAGACCGAGCTTTCAGTAAGCTACGTGGATCACAATACCCTGCAGATGGGCTTTAAAAACCCCGATGACCACAGATACCTGCGAACTGTTGCCGCCAGGTACGGAATTGTGTTTTCCCCTCCGGGTACAGGGATCTGCCATCAACTGCACCTGGAGAATTTTGCCGTGCCCGGCAAGACCCTCATCGGGTCGGACAGCCACACTCCCACAGCCGGAGGAGTGGGCTCCCTGGCCATGGGTGCGGGAGGACTTTCGGTCGCTCTGGCAATGGCTGGAGAACCCTACAGTCTGTATATGCCCGGGGTGGTGAAGGTGTACCTGGAAGGAAAGCTGACAGGTCATGCCGGGGCCAAGGATATCATCCTGCACATCCTGCATAAGTTGAGCGTCAAGGGAGGCACAGGAAAGGTCCTGGAATATACGGGACCTGGTGTTGCCGACCTTTCCGTGCCCGAGAGAGCCACCATCACCAATATGGGGGCTGAGCTGGGAGCCACCACCTCGCTTTTTCCTGCAGACGAAACAACCTGGAAATTTCTGCGCAGCATGCAGCGTGAAGGGGATTTTTCCGAGCTTGTCCCGGACCCGGAAGCATCCTACGACCAGGAGCTTTTCGTGGATCTTTCCAGTATAGAGCCCATGGCGGCCAGGCCTCATATGCCGGATCTGGGCACCACTGTCAGGGACCTTGACGGCATGAAGGTGGACCAGGTGGCCATAGGATCCTGTACCAATTCCTCGTATGCGGATCTGAAGACCACGGCAAAAATCCTTGCAGGCCGCAAGGTGGCCGGAGATACGGAACTGCTTATATCCCCGGGCTCCAAGCAGGTGCTTAAAATGCTGGCCGCCGAAGGCCTGCTGGAACCTCTCCTGGACTCCGGGGCCAGAATACTGGAATGCGCCTGTGGACCCTGTATTGGAATGGGCGGCTCTCCTGTTTCCGGCGGGGTAAGTGCGCGTACATTCAATCGCAATTTCGAGGGCAGAAGCGGAACCCAGGATGCCGGAGTTTACCTGGTAAGCCCGGTAACAGCGGCCCATACAGCCCTGGAGGGCGCATTCACCTCCCCGGAGAAATGGGGGGAGGCGCAGCCGCGGCCGGACCTGCCGGACAACGTGCCTTCCATCAGGGACCAGTTTGTCTTTCCTGAAGACGCTGATTCCCGGGAAATCTACCGCGGACCGAACATTGTCCCCCTGCCGGACTTTGAGCCTTTGCCGGAGAAGCTGGACCTTCCCATACTCATCAAGTGCGGGGACAATATCTCCACGGACCATATCCTGCCCGGAGGGGCTCAGGTTACGGCCCTGAGGTCCAATATTCCGGCAATAAGCGAGTACATCTTTTCGCATCTGGACAAAGATTTCGTGCCCCGGGCAAAGCAGGCCGGACAGGGGATTATCCTGGGCGGAGAGAATTATGGGCAGGGTTCCAGCCGGGAACACGCAGCCCTGGCTCCAAGTTATCTCGGGGTAAGGGTGGTGCTGGTAAAATCCTTTGCCCGCATCCACCGGGCCAACCTGATCAATTTCGGAATACTGCCCCTGATTCTGTCCAACCCACAGGATTACGACAGGCTGGAACAGGACCGGACAATCAGGGTGAACACCAGGGATCTTGCCCCCGGCGGGGAAATTTTTCTGGAAGCCGATGGGGGGTACAAAATAAAGGCCGGAAACGATTTGACCCCGGCAGAGTTGGAGATTATAAAATATGGAGGCCTTTTGAATCTGGTGCGTGAGAGAAAAAAGGGCAAGGCTTGATTTCATACTCTTTATGCCCTTATACGGGCAAATGTTTTGTTGCCCTCAAAGTAGATCGGTTGTGCTGTACGCAAAGGTTCACTTTAGTCTTAATTTAATTACAACAAATATAAGGGAGTCTTGATATGCTGGATATAATGCGCCGCAATGCACAGTCATGGATTGTCAAGGTGCTGTTTGGCATCATAGTGGTAGTTTTCGTTTTCTGGGGAGTGGGCAGCTTCACGGAAGATGATCGCGAAACTCTGGCCGTGGTCAATGGCGAACGTATTACCATACAGGAATTCGCCAGGGCCTATGAAAGCACGGCTCATTCCATGCGGGAGCAAAATCCAGGGCTCAGCCGGGAGGATATGCGTTCCATGCAGCTGAGGGAACAGGTTTTCAACCAGATGCTGAACTCCACGCTTCTGGTGCAGAAGGCCAATGACCTGGGGCTGTCTGTCACCCGGGAGCAGCTGCAGCAGGAGATCACCAGCCTGCCTGCTTTTTTCAGCGAGGAAAACAGGTTCGATCCCCAGCGCTATGAGCAGGTGCTTCGTTCCCACAGGCTGACGCCGTCACAGTTTGAACAGGATTTCAGACACAACCTGCTCATGGAGAAAATGGAAGATTATATATCATTGCCTGCTAAACCCAACGAGAAGGAAGTACTGGAGTTTTTCAATTATGTGCGGTCCCGGGCAAAGATAGATTACAAGCTATTTGAAGCTGATGAGTTCCAGGGTAAGGTAAACATTACAGAGGAACAGATCCAGGAGTACTATCAGGATAATCAGGACAGGTTCATGGAGCCGGAAAAGATCCGGATAGCCCACCTGGAGATTTCACCTGACGCCCTGGCCCGGGCACAAAGCGTTTCCAGAGACGAGATCGAGGCTTATTTCCAGAGCCATCAAAGTGAATTCGAGCAGCCGGAAGAAGTAAAGGCCAGACATATACTTATCGAGGTTGAAGAGGATGCACCCGAGATAGAACAGGAGCAGGCCCGGGAAAGGATTGAACAGATTCTGGCAGAGCTTGAAATGGGCCAAAGTTTTGAAGAGCTGGCCAGGGAGCACTCCCAGTGCCCCAGTGCAGCTGAAGGTGGAGATCTGGGCAGATTCGGACGCGGCGAGATGGTTGAGGCCTTTGAAGAAACAGCTTTTGATCTGACCCCCGGAGAAGTCAGCTCCCCTGTACAGACCAGGTTCGGCTGGCATCTGATCAAGGTGGAAGAATACGTGGAAGCTGCAAGTCCGGAACTTGAGGAAGTAGAGGACGAGATCCGCAGAAAGATCGGCAGGGAAAAGGCCGCGGACCAGATAGGGGACTATGCAGACGATGTCCTGGAAATAGTGGTGGCCGGAGGCAGCCTGGAAGAAGCTGCCGGCAGCCTGGGGCTGAAGCTGAAGGAAACCGGCTATTTTTCCAGGGAGCAGGGCCCTGAGGAACTGGAACTCCCCGGGGAGGCCCTGGACAGGCTTTTTAATCTCATGGAAGGCGAAGTCACAGAATCTCCCATCATGCTGGACAATGGATATCTTTATGCCGAGAAAACCGGGGTGAGGGAAGCCAGGAGCCTGGAACTGGAGGAAGTTGAAGAGGAGATAGTTCAAGAACTTACCCGGCAGAAGTCAATGGAAATGGCTGAGAATGCAGCCAGAGACATGCTGGACAGGATCCTGGACGAGGCAGTAGCCCCGGGTGAACTGGATCTTGTCACCAGCGAGCCTTTTGACAGGCAGGGGTTTATTCCGGGTCTGGGCATGAATCCACAGATTGCGGAACAGGCCTTTGCCCGGGATACTGGAATCTGGCTGCCAGAGGTCAAGTCCACTGATGCAGGGTACATCCTGGCCCGGGTAAAAGAGCATATACAGCCGGACCAGGAGCAGTTTGAACAGGAAAAGGAGCAATGGATGCAGTCATATGCCCAGATGCAGAGACAGCAGCTCTTTAATTCATATATTACCATGCTGCGCGCCAGGGCAGATATAAACATGGTCCGCCCGGAGGTTCTGGATAACTGATCATTTGATCGATCAAAGAGAAATAATGCCCTTGTCCCGCAAATACTGCATGGCTTCTTCGGCCCCGGTGAGAACCTTTTTCTCGTCGGGGCCTTTTTGTACTATGGTCACCGGCACACCTCTGAAGCCCTGGACCTGAAAATATAATCTGGCCTGGTGGACAATTTCCTGCAGCTGGGCGGGGATTTCCACATCCGGTGTCCGGGGGTGCTGTTCCATGAGCAGAATTTCATAGAACGGGTTTTTATCTGAGAGGTCCATCTGTTTCAGGGCCGTAATTTTTTTCAGGTCTTCAGGGTCGGTATCCAAAGGGATGAAGTGCCATGAATAATTGAGTGGTTCCTCCCCCTCCTGGGCCAGATGCAGCATTACTTCAGTGCAGTGTGGACAGTGCAGGCTGAAGAAGAAGTGAAACCTGGGCCATTCCCTGGCATCCTCATCCGCCCAGCGGATTACTCCCACATCCTCCAGTGCGGGACTCTGCCCGGCCGTTGTTGCCGGCGGCTGCAGGATCCCTCCGGCAGTCATTCCGGCAATCCATACAGTCATTCCCAGTATGAACAAAAAGGCCTTTTTGCGCACCAGGGCAAAAAGGGCCAGGATGACAAAAAGGGAAACAGCCACAATAATGCACAAAAGGCATGGTTCTTTAATGACCAGGAATTGAAAACCCATAAGTCCTCCGTCAAAAGACAGGGCGCCCATGATCAGAATGGTCGCCAGGCCCCACATCCAGGCCCGGTTGTAGCGCCGGGCAAAGAAGTACACCAGCCACAGAATCAGCAAAAAGACAAATCCCATGAGAACAAGGTTGCTTTCACCGATGCGCACGTATTCTCCGACGATATGACAGGCTTCGGTGGGGCAGATGCTTACCCCCATGGTTCCGCGGATAATCAGGTCCAGGCCCAGACCCAGTGCGGCCAGAAGAAGTGCTGCGTGCAGCAGGGGGGCGCTCCAGGCATAACTTCCCCCACCGGTTGTTTCAGTGTTTTGTTTTTTCTTTTTTTTCATTTATGCACCTGTTCTTATCAGTTCTTGAAATCAAACATTTTCAGTACGTAATCCTCGAATGAATCCAGGCCCTTCTCCCATATCCTGTTCTGAAGATGGTAGATGTCCGGGTATATCCCGAGCTTTCTGCTTCTTTGAATCATCTCTCCGGCCCTGTTCCACATCTGCACTTCTTGCGAGCAGAGCCTTGCCAGTTCTTTTTCAAGCCAGGATCTGAGTAAAAAAGCCAGGTAAGGGTTGTTCTGCAGCGTTTCCTGCCAGAATGCGGACCAGTCATCGGGTTCCTCGCTGGAGGAGAGATATTGCATGAGCATGCCCAGGGACAAAATGCCCCGTCCGGCAATGGGCTCTTTCTGGCCGGTTTCGAAAAAACTCTCCCTGTGCCTGCCCAGAATAGAAGCAGCCTGCATCATGTCTGACAGAACCTTTTCTTCATGTTCCCTGTCCAGCTGCAGAAGCACCCGGTCCCGGAGCTTTTTATCCAGATCCCTGATGCCGAGGCTTTGCCCTTCCCCGGTCTGCACCCTGCAGTCCAGGGCTGCTTCCTGGTCCAGGACAAATCTCTCCCTGCCCTGTTCCTGCAGGCATCTCCAACTGTAATCCAGCTCCAGGACATTTTCTTCTTTGCGGGCGCTGAACTCAAGTCCCGGGAAGGAAAAAGAAGGCTCCCGGTCCTGCATGCACGCTCCCATGACAGCCATATGGGCCGGCCCAACCCTTCTGGGCAGAACCTTTTCCTTCCAGATCTGTACTCCGTCGCCCAGGGCGGGATCGTTGGACCGGGCCTCTTCCAGGACTTCCAGGACAAGCGGCTCCACGTCGGGGCCTTGCAGGTCCTTGAGCATCTCCAGGGCTCTTGAACCGTAGCTCAGGGCGTTTAAGGGCTCAATGCGCCCCAGGTCGTCAAAAAACCAGGCACAACTGGCAAAGGAAGCCAGGCTCATGCGCTGCATCTCCAGAAACTTAAGTGCTGTGGCCTTCTGGTTCTGGCCGAGGTTTTGGGCCTGGTGCTTGTGCAGAAACGTCTCCCGGTCTACTGCCTGGCACAGGCAGCTGCCGTAATCAAGCAAGGCCTGACGCGGATCAAGGAAAAGCTCTCCTGCATAATGCCGGTAATGTTCGTCAACATAATAGCGGATTACGTTCAGGGATCTGCGAAGGGGCCTTCTCCACAACTGGTTCCAGCCGGGGTGTTCACCGGAGCTGCATCCACAGTCGTCCTGCCATCTTTCTATGCCGTGTACACAGCTCCAGGATGATTTTTCGTGAATCAGGACCTCTTGCTTTGGAGGATATTGGTCCAGGTAGGAAGAGAAGTTGGTCAGAGAAAGGGGGCTGTCTTCCTGCAATGCCCGCTTCAACACCCAGGCCAGAGCCATTTCCCCGAATTTGAAATGGTGTCCGTATGATTCTCCGTCTGTGGCCAGGCTTAGAAGCTTCTGGTCGTGGCTGGAGATGATCCTCTGCCAGAAGCCTTCCCCGTCGGAAAGAAGGTTTTCAAAGGCTACGGCCTGGGACACGGGACCGTCGTAAAAGAAAACCGAGATTTCCAGACCTGAAGGCAGTTTCATCAGATATGGCCGGTCCTTGGGCAGTGTGCCTTCGTCGACCTGGGACCAGTTGCCCCGGGAATCTGATATGGCCCTGGCCTGCCTGGGAGCAAGCACGGTAAACCTGACGCCGGCCCTGGCCAGGGCTTCCAGATCCGGAGTGGAGACAGCTGTCTCAGAGAGCCAGAAACCTTCGGGCCTGCGGCCGAAGCGTTGCTGAAAATCGTGGATGGACCACTGTATTTCCAGCTCCCGGTCCTCGTCTGTAGTCAGGGGCATGATGATGTGGTGGTATATCTGGGCCATGGCGTTGCCGCGTCCGAAACGTTCTATGCTTTTGCGGTCTCCCTCCAGCACCTTGTGATAGGTGTCAGGGCTGTGCCTGGCCATCCAGTGCAGGATGGTGGGACCGAAATTGAAGTTTATGAATTCGTAACAGTTGATGATGCGGTCTATGCGGCCGTCTTGATCCAGGATGCGCGCGGCACCCAGAGGGTCATAGCTTTCCCTGTTGATGCGCTGGTTCCAGTCCGTGTAGGGCGCTGCACTGGCTTCGGGCAGTACCTCTTCCAGCCAGGGGTCGAAACGCGGGGGTTGATAGAAATGTCCGTGAATACAGAGATGTTCAGGCATTATTAATTCCTTGGTAAAATTTTAAGTGTTAATTGTTGTCGGTTGATTTTTAATCGTTGAAAAAAAACGCCATTGGTTTTAGACGGTTAACCCTGCAAAGACACCTCTTCGTTTCTAAAGTGCATGGTCATGGTAATGTTTACTTTCATTCTTACCCGGCAGCAGCGTTTCAGAAAAAAATTTGCCTTGAAGATCGAGTCAGGGCATTATATCTCTTTGGCGAGAAAGCCAAAGACATAGATTCAACATAAGGAGAACCTGCATTGGGAATACTTAGTTCCAGCGTCAGTCTGACCAGGTATCGTATTGTGGAAAAAGTCCCGGACGAACTATTGAAGGAAGTCCCGCAGCGGCTTAAAAACAATGCTTTCAGGGAGATTGATCAGACCAGCGATGAAAGGAGTTTCGGCTGGGTGTGTTTCGACGATCTCCTGGACAGTAATTGGCATTCTGCAAGCCCCCACAAGGGGCATTACCTGGCATTCGCACTGCGTCTTGACACTCGCCGCATCCCGCCGGCGGTTATGAAGAAATATTTCCGCCTGGCCCTGGAGGACGCCCGCCGCGAGCAGGAATCCAGGGGAAAAAAGTTCATCACCCGGGACCAGAAAACGGAAATCAAAGACAGGGTAAAGCAGACCCTTATGGGCAAAACTCTGCCTGTGCCGGCGGTCTTCGACGTGGTATGGGATGTCTCCAGGCACCTGGTTTATCTGTGTTCTGTATCGCCCAAGGTCAGACAACTTTTTGAAGATCAATTCTCCCAGAGCTTTGAACTGAATCTTGAGCCTCAGACCCCGTATTTTCTGGCCGGCTGCCTTCTGGAAGAACAGAAGAAAAAGCTGCTGGATGAAGTGGAGGCTTCTGTTATGGCCTAAAGCCCGGTCTTCATATCAGGGGCATGAGGTTGAAGCTCTGCTGCCCGTCTTCATACCTTGGCTCAACGAAGGTGTAAACCTTAAATGAAAGCCCTTTACGGACCAGATGGGGTTGTAGGGATTTTCAGGTATTGCCCCGGCGGGCACAAGGTCTTAAAATACAGTTCATGAAGCCGGTAAACAATTTACTTGATAATTTTTTCAAGCGGCATGACCCGGAAGGCGAGCATTACCTTTTCACCAAAATCTGTGAAAACTGGCGCCGGATTGTGGGAGATGATCTTGCAGACCTGGCCAGTCCTCTGGGCCGCAAAAAGAGGACCTTGATCCTGGGGGCCCAGGATTCCATAGTCATTCAGGAACTTACTTTTCAACAGGAAGAATTGCTCCAAAGAGTAAATGAATTTTGCGGGGTGGTTCTTTTTGACAACCTGCGTGTAGAGCTGTTAAAGGGCAGAACCCCGTTGGATGTTCCTCTGGTGAAGAATGCCGGGGCCGGGCTTGAACCCAGGCGCCCGGAGCAGTTGGGAGGCCTGCTGGATGCTTTCCCTGAAGGCTCTACTATTGCCAGATGCTATGCCAAGTATGTAGAATATTTTAAGAAAAATACCTGAAACCAATACTTTTCAAGGAGGTCACTGTGAGCGAGGAAATCAACCTGGAACTGAAAAAACCCCTGGATAAAATGACAGCCAAGGAGCTTCGTCAGCTCTGCATAGACAAGATCCCTCAGATAAGCGGAGCTTCCGGGATGAGCAAAGAAGAACTTTTGTCTTCCATCAAGGAAGTTCTGGGGATGAGCCAGGAAGAAGGAGGCAGGTCCGGCGCCTACAAGGAACAGATCAAAAGCCTGAAAACCAGAATGAAGGAACTTCAGGACCAAAGACTGAAGCTGCCCAAAAGCAGGCGCAAAGAAAGAGACATCCTGCGTAAAAAGATTCACGACCTGCGAAAAAATACCCGCAGGCTGTCTGCTGTATAAGGTGTTAATGGCTGAGAGGTCCAGGCCCAGGGCAGGAGAGTTCGCTGAACAAACAGGGCAACTCCATGAATATTAAAAGCATAGGCCTGGCAAGGACCAGCTATCTTGATCCGGCGGATTGCCCCAGGCAGGGACGCGGAGATATGCCTGCCTGCACCATAGAGCTTGATCCCGAGTATGCTCCCGCTCTGCATCGCCTGAGGCAGGGGCAGGAAGTGATTATCCTGACCTGGATGCACCTGGCCCGCAGGGATGTCTACCGGGTGCGCCCCAGAAATGATCCGGCCAGGCCCCTGCATGGAGTGTTCTGCACCAGATCCCCGCATCGGCCCAATCCCATCGGCCTGCACCAGGTGAAGATACTGGAGATTCATGACTGTCGGCTGGTGGTGCATCCCCTGGAAGTGGTGGATAAAACCCCTGTAGTGGACATAAAGCCGGTGCTGGAAGAGAGACCCCTGGAAAGCGGAGTGGAAAAATACTTTTCTCCGGAAGATATCCAGTCCCTGGTGCTTGCCGGCCGGCGCGGCTGGGAGCGCGGGCTTTTCAGCGGCTGCAACGGCAACCTGAGCCTGCGGCGCCGGGAACTGGTGCTCATTACCCGCTCTGGATGCTCCAAGGGTGCTCTTGAAGCCCGGGACCTGAGCGTAATGGGACTGGAAAGCGGAAGGACGCTTGCAGGCGGGCCCGCGTCCATTGAAAGCGGCATGCACCTGGAGATATACCTGCGCCAGGAAAAGGCCCGGGCTGTGGCCCATACCCATCCGGTGAACCTTCTGGCCCTGAGCCGTGCAGGTGACGGAACTCTTTTCAAAAAAAAGGATCTGTTCGAGGCCAGGGCGGCCCTGCAAGGCCTTGGCCGGGTAGAGGCAATGGAGCCCGGCAGCAGGGACCTGGCCAGGGCTGTAGGGGAGAAGGCCAGGGAATGTGACAGCATATGCATGGACGGGCACGGGCTGACCTGTCTGGCCGGCGATATTGCCGGGGCCATGAACAAAAGCGAAGAGATGGAGTCCCTGGCCAGCCTGGAGGTCAGGACCAGGCTTCTTGAAAGTCAGGCGCTCAGCCGGCAAAAGCCTTGAAAGTATGCCCGGGCTACCAGTCCAGGGTCTTCTGCCAGGCCCTGGCCATGCGGCTTACGTCCAGCCTGCACAGTGTCCTGTCCTGCATGTTTATCTCCAGCTCAGATCCGCTGGTGGTGCGCCCTATGCGGGCCAGGAACCGGCCCTTGAACATATCCTGCAGCTCCTGTCTGTTCCGGCTGGGGGCGGTGACAATAAAGCGTCCTGCGGATTCGCTGTAAAGTATTTTCCACCAGGGCAGGTCCCCGGGCCTGGCCGGGACCAGGGAGATATCCACGCTGGCCCCTATACGCCCGCCTATGGCCATTTCCGCCAGGGCAACCCCCAGGCCGCCGTCTGAGAGGTCGTGGCAGGCGCTCACCAGGCGCTTTGATGCCGCCTGGTGAAAGGTGTGGTAGCGCAGGCGGCTGGCCAGCATGTCCACCTGAGGGACCTGGCCGCCCTGGAGATCCAGGTGGTAGCCAAGCTCGCTTCCCCCCAGTTCGTCGCGTGTCAGTCCAAGCACATAGATATCCTGGTCCGGGGCCTTGAAGTCGCTGCTCAGGCACAGGTTTATATCCTGGATAACGCTTATCACCGAGAAGAGCACCGTGGGCGGGATGGATATTTTCAGGTCCTGGTCCATGTAGTCGTTTTTCATGGAATCCTTGCCCGAGATGCAGGGCACTCCGTATCCGCGGCAGAAGTGCGCCAGGGCCTGGTTGGCCCGCACCAGCTGGGCCAGCTTGTAGTGCCCGTCCGGGGTCTTTGGGGACTGCACCGGGTCGCACCAGCAGAAGTTGTCCACGCCGGCCATATGCCGCATGTCTCCGCCTGCGGCCACGTTGTTGCGCACGGCCTCGTCAATGGCATTGGCCATCATCCAGTAGGTGTCCAGATCACTGTATTTGGGACAGATCCCGTTGGAGATAACCAGTCCTTTGTCGCTGGAAAGTACCGGGCGGATCACCGCCGCGTCCCCGGGGCCGTCCCGGTTTGCCCCCACCAGGGGTTTGATGACGCTGCCGCCCTGGACCTCGTGGTCGTACTGGCGGATAATGTATTCCCTGGAGCAGATGTTGAGCCGGGAGAGCATGTCCAGCAAAAGATCCCCGGCCCGGGACTCATCCAGGTCCGCAGAGATATGACAGGGCAGGTCGGGGCGGTTCCATACGGCTTCCAGATGCATACGGGAAAGGCCGTGATGCAGAAAATGCATGTCCAGGCATCCCACCACCCGGTCCCCGTAGCGGACCATGAAACTGCCCTGGTCGTTGAAGCTGCCAAGCACCGTGGCCTCCACGTCCATTTCCCGGGCCAGGTCCATGAATTCCTGCAGCCTGTCCGGAGGCACGGCCAGGGTCATGCGCTCCTGGGCCTCGGAAAGAAGTATCTCCCATGGGCGCAGTCCGTCGTATTTAAGGGGGGCCAGGCTCAGATCCAGATCGCACCCCCCGGTGTCCTCGGCCATCTCCCCCACTGAAGAGGAAAGCCCCCCGGCGCCGTTGTCGGTAATAGCGTTGTACAGGCCCAGGTCCCTGGCCCTGATGATAAAGTCGTACATCTTGCGCTGGGTGATGGGATCTCCGATCTGCACGGCGGTGGCCGGGGAGCCGGAGTGCAGCTCCTCGGAGGAAAAAGTGGCTCCATGGATGCCGTCCTTGCCGATACGCCCGCCGGTCATGACGATCAGGTCGCCGGGCATGGCCTTTTTTTCATAACCAGGCTTATGGTTGATCCTGGCCGGGATGCTGCCCACGGTGCCGCAGAAAACCAGGGGTTTGCCCAGGTATCTCGGCTCAAAGACCACGGCCCCGTTGACTGTGGGGATGCCGGACTTGTTGCCCCCGTGCTCCACTCCCTCGCGCACGCCCTCCATGACCCGCATGGGGTGCAGGAGCCGCGGAGGCAGGGGCTGGTCATAAAAAGGCGAGGCAAAGCAGAAGACATCGGTGTTGCACAGAAGGTCCGCCCCCATACCGGTGCCCATGGGATCGCGGTTGACCCCGACTATGCCGGTCAGGGCCCCGCCGTAAGGGTCCAGTGCCGAGGGGCTGTTGTGGGTCTCCACCTTGATGCACACGTCCAGATCCTGATCAAAGGCTATGACCCCGGCGTTGTCCTTGAAAACAGAGCGGCAGAAGTCCTGGTCCTTTTTCTGCCTGCGGATGTCCCGGGTGCTGGAGGCTATGTACGTGTCGAACAGGCTGTTGATGGTGCTT
>SL_8KL_010_SEDDRAFT_10001933_pt1 | contig 17898 bp, 12 predicted proteins | sample SodLakKL_010_SED_4_FD_11160 | JGI IMG/M metagenome (IMG submission 11160)
GGGGGGGGACAGTTGCCCGGGGAGGATTCGAACCCCCACATACAGGACCAAAACCTGCTGTCCTACCCTTAGACGACCGGGCAATTTCATCTGTTTTGTAACAGACTCCAAATTTATGGAATGTTGGGTTTTTAGTCAAGTGCGAACAAAGTACTTCATAACATTGCATTCATAGCACTTCTTTCTGCTGCAAAAATATTTAAAATGATATAATATCGCCAGCCGGTTGTAGTGATTTCCGGGATGGAATCCACCGTTTTCAAGTGTGTTTCTGACAAGTGGGGGCAGGGGTATGTGCTGCTTCCTCCACAGGATCAAAGCCTGCCGGTTCAGACGCCTGTGGTGGAGCATGCAACCCAGCAGGTACACGGAGGGGATTATTACATTGTGCAACAGGATATCTCTTCGCTGTTTTCCGGGAGCGGGATAGACTTCCGCCTCACAGGCCGTTTTCCAAAGTTCAGCGGCCGGTTTTTTCCACCATGCGGATATGGGGTAGCGCGACAGGCGGATGGCCAGTTCAACTGCCTGAGGAATCCGGATATCGGGCCGGTTTGCGGGCCGTGATGCACTGAAGTCCCAGTCCGTGCGTTTCATGGCACCGGTTCGACCGGAAACGAGATCAGCATCCACGAGGTCAGCATCCACAAGGCCCGCATCCATAAGAAGCAGACGGCTTATTTCCCGGATCTTCTTCCGGATACGCTCCGGAGAACGGGACTGCAATGTCAGCCATGTCCGCGGATCCTGCCTCTTTTGCAGAAATATTTCGGCAAGGCGGAGCATGGGTTCCTGATTTTTATGGTAGCCCAAACCCTGGAAAATGCCACGGATTACCATCATCTGCCAGCCGGCAGTGATCGGGGTTTCAGCCGGGAATAGATCGCGCATCCGGTTCAGCCGGTGCCGCAGGTATTTTTTGTCCCATTGCCGCATGATGTTGCCGAATGTTCGTGCGGGTAATCCCGGTACGAGGCCGGAACAGGGCAGTGATACGGGTCGATGCCAGTTGCGCCAGAGCCGGGAAAGGGATGGCGGCAAACAGGAGCGCAGCTCAATGGTCGGCACCCTGTGACCGTCGGAGGCGGCGACATTGCGCTTGTGCAGATCATCATGAACCACCACATGAAGGATGACCCGCTCGTATCGGGAATCCCGCTGATGCCCGTGCCGGTACCACTCTGATGCCGCTTTGTGAAGTTCCACATCGCCGCAAAACAGGATCCCGTCCACCCGGATCCGGGAATAGCGATAATCGGCTCCGTCTCCATCGTTCCGGTAACCGGGATGGATAACACGGACCGGTTTCCCACAGGTGGTCCGCAGGCCGTTCTGGGCAAAATGCAGGTTTTGCCAGAGAAAATGGAAAAAATCCTCACGAATAATATCCATCAGATATTCTTACTTGTTATATTGCATCAGTTGTGTGTACATTTGATTTGGTAAAGAATCTGTTAAGGTTCCGGTATATATTGGATTTGTGACAAATGAAATCATTACAAAATAGTTCACTCCTTTTTGTTGCAGTGCTGCTATCGGCATTGCCGGTAATGGCACAGACCCATCAGAACCTTGAGAACTTCAGTGCCAGGGAAGATGGCGTTCATACTGTTGTCATAGAATGGGAAGTGTACGATGTCAGTTTGTTGTCATCCTATATGCTTGAACGAAGTGTGACCGGCAGCTCCAGCGACTTTCAGAATTTCAACATGTCCGGCTGTCTCCAGAACGGAAACAGGTTCCAGTGTACTGACAAAGACCTTTTCAAGGGCTCAACCGATCAGACTGCTGCCACCGGCAGCGTGTCGTACAGGTTGCGTGTCACCCACCCGGATGGCACCCCGCACATCTATTTCCAGACCACTGTCGAGTACACGACCAATGCCGTCCGGCGTACCTGGGGCAGTATCAAATCCATGTTTCAATAAGTGACCGTGTCCGAAACCGATGCAAACAGGCACCTTTTGATGAGCCCGGCCCGCATCGAACGGACCATCACCCGAATTGCCTACCAGATATTTGAAGACACCCGTGGTTCCGACCAGCTGCTGATCCTTGGGATCCATGAAAGAGGGTATCATCTCGCAGTGATGCTGGCCGATAAACTGTCGGAAATATACCATACGAAAATCAAGGTGTATCAAGTGCGGGTAAAGGAATATGCACAGGGTTCCGCGCCAGCAGATCAAGAGGTTTCCGATGCGGCACGCGACAGCAAGGTGGTAATTGTCGATGATGTAATGTACAGCGGACGGACCATGTTTGAGGCGATCCGGAAGATTACCACGGACGGACGACCGGAGGAAATCCGGCTCGCTGCCCTGATCGACCGGGGCCATCGCCGTTATCCGGTCGAGCTGCGGTACCTGGGCCTCTACAGTCCGACCAAGCTTAAGGAGCACGTGCATTGCCGTTTTACGGATGAGGGAAAACCGGAGGGCGTTTGGCTTATGGCATCACTGCCGGAAACCACCTGACAATTTTCTACTGCTGACGGATCTTTTTATTGATTTTGGATGGCCTTCTTGCCGACGATACTACCTCTTTTGATTACAATATTTCCATATTCATTACCAGATACGTTTAATACCCGATACATATGAAAACGCCAGCCCTTTTCATAGCATTGACAGCTCTCTTCCTTGCCGCGTCTTCGGTCCATGCCCAGACGGAACCTGCCCCTCCCCCGGATACTGGAGGGCCTGAAACAGCAGAGGTGCCCGCATCCAACTGGGAGCGCAGCCTGCGCGCCTCGCTCACCGGCACCCAGGCCAGCTACCGTAACTGGAGCCAGGGCGGTACAGACAATCTCGCGGTCCTCGGTACTACGGCTTATTCCTCGGAGTATTCCAGGGATCGATACGGTTACAGCCTGGGCATAAATCTAAGGTATGGACAGACCCGTATCGGCGACGGTGATTTTATCAAGAGCGATGACCGCATCCGGATCCGGAACCAGGCCAGCCGCAAATTCCGCGAAGAGCGGCTCAGCGCAATATTCAACCTGAATTTCGACTCCCAATTCGACAAGGGGTACAAAAATCCGATTCCCGAAGAAGGTGAGCAACGGGAACTCATCTCCCGTTTCATGGCGCCCGCCTATATCACCCAGGTGCTCGGTCTCAGCTACAAACCCGTGGAAAATCTGAGAATTGAGGGTGGGCTTGCAATGAAACAGACTATTGTCGCGGTAACCGACGAAAATCTGTCCCGCCGCTACTTCGGTGAAGGAAATGAAGATCAAAACTTCAGAAATGAAGCCGGCCTGTCACTGCTCATCGGCTACGAGCGCAGGGTCATGGAGAATATCTTCTATTCCGGTTATGTGGAAACATTTACCAACGTGAACCGGAGCCTCAACTACACCGATGTCCTTTTTACCAATGAGATAACCGGGCAGATCAACCGGTACATCAGTGCCAATGTGGAATTTGTCCTGGCCTATGACCGGGAAATCGAACGGGAACTGCAGATCAAGCAGATTATCTCCCTGGGTCTGAGCTACTCGTTTTTCGGTGACTGACCGGACCATCCCGCGGCTGTCCGTAAACATGCCTGCCACCAGCAGGAATGGACAATAATTCTTCTCAGAAATCGATTATAGAATCGTTATATTGTCACATTCTTTTTGGATAGCGCCATTATTGGAAAAATCATCTGACCCGGGAATCGACAACTCTGCAGCATTATACTTCCAGTATTATCGATCCGCTGCCGGACCCACTGCTTCCACGTTAATGGATCAGAATATCCAGATGTGCTTTACGGAATCACCTGCAATTGGTAATCTTTCGGTTCATGCGTTGCTGGCATGCTTTTTTAATTGCTTTTTTATTGGCACTGACAGGATTGCGTCCTGCCACTGCCCAAAAACTGCCCATGCCCACCGATGATCTGCTCCGGACCACCCCTGAAGAAGGGGACTGGGATATCCGGTTCCGGTTCGGCCTGAACGGATCCCAGGCCTACTACCGGGCATGGGCGCAGGGCGGAGTCGACCGGATTGCCGTGAGTGCCAACACCATGTTTTCCGGCGTCTACACGGACGGACCGTATCAGTACGGGTTCCGACTCGACATGCGCTATGGACAAACCCGTATCGATCGCGGTAATTTCCGCAAAAGCGAGGACGTGATCCGTTTGCGCAACCAGTTCCGGCGCCGTTTCAGCGATGAACGCTTGAGCCTTACCGCAAACCTGAATTTCGAGACGCAGTTCGACAAGGGATACGACCGGAGCTTCGAAAATGTGCAATCCCGGTTCATGGCTCCGGGCACCCTGACCGAAACGATCGGCCTCGCTTACGACCCGGACAAGTACTTCCGTTCAACGTTTGGTGTTTCTCTGAGGCAGACGTTTATCAGCGATACGTCACTTTCGGAGCGGTATGGCCTGGACGAGGGGGAATGGTTCCGCAATGAGGCTGGTTTCACCCTGATCCTGAATTATGAGCGGGAAATCTGGACCAATGTCACCTACACCGGATATCTGGAAACGTTCAGCAATCTCCAGAAAAGCCTGCTCAGCACGGATATCGTTTTCACCAACGAACTGATCGGACGCATCAACGACTACCTGACCACCAATTTCGAATTTGCCCTGCAGTACAATGACGACATTACCAAAGCCCTCCAGATCAAACAGATCCTTTCGGTTGGACTGCGTTTCAATATCAGATGAGTACTGGCTTCCATCGATGACCACTGGCATCCATGATACCTGAAGAATATCTGCGGCAGCTGCCGCAACTGCTGAAACAACTGGAAAGTAAACTGCCGGGTACCGGTGAATTCCCGAAAACCGCAGAAAGCATCGCGGCCCTGCCGGAGGAAGCGCTCGGGGAGCTGGTCGACCGCCTTTCCCGCCACTACCCGTTCCATCAACCTTTCTATGCCGGACAGATGCTCAAGCCTCCGCACCCTGCGGCATGGCTTGCCTACGCTCTGGCAATGGCCATAAATCCCAATAACCACGCGCTGGATGGCGGACCTGAGGCGTCGTTCATGGAAAAGGAAGTGATCTGCCGGCTGATGCACATGGTTGGTTTTACGGAGCAGGGACTTGGCCACCTGACCAGCAGCGGCACTATTGCCAACCTGGAAGCCCTCTGGGTGGCGCGCGAATTGCACCCGGACCGGCCCCTTGCCGTCTCGGCACAGGCCCATTACACCCATCAGCGCATGGCACAGGTACTGCGCCATCCGATCATGGTGCTGCCAGAGGATGAGGATGGACTTCCCGACCCGTCACGCCTTCCTTCATCGGAACCGCTGCCGGGTACCATGGTGGTTACCATGGGAACTACGGGGACAGGGCGCGTGGAACCATTGCACCGGATGTTACCGTGGGCCAGGAAGAACGGCGTGCGCATTCATGTGGATGCGGCTTACGGCGGTTTTTTTCATATCCTGCGTGAATCCGGCCTGCTGGATCCCGGTCCATGGGAGGTACTCTCGGGTGTGGACAGTATCGTTATTGATCCGCATAAACACGGATTGCAGCCCTATGGATGCGGAGCCGTCCTTTTCCGTGATCCGGCCGTCGGAAAACTGTACCGACATGATTCTCCCTATACCTACTTTACTTCCGATGAACTTCACCTGGGCGAGATCAGCCTGGAGTGCTCGCGGGCAGGTGCAGCGGCCGTTGCTCTCTGGTTCACGCTGAAGCTGCTGCTTCCGGAGTCGGGAGACAGCGGACAGCCCTCCGTCAGCGGACAGCCCTCCGTCAGCGGAACGTCCTCCGCCACAACGGCTTACGCTGAGACTGCCTCCCGTCCAACTCACACACAAACGCCTTCCAACCGTAAAAAAGGAGAAAATGCCGGACTGCCGCGGATACTTGCCGACTGCAGGAATGCCGCGCTGCGACTTTATGATGAGCTGAAACTATCGGATCGTTTCCAACCGGTCATGAAACCCGAACTGGATATCGTCACATATGTTCCGGTAACCGGAGAGGCCACGTTTTCTTCGGTAAGCCGGGTTTCGGAAGAGATCCTGAAAAGGGGCATGGATGCGGTCCCGGACACAGACAAACTCTATCTGAGCACGCTCGCATTGAGCAGGGAAGAAACAGCGAGGTGGCTTCCGGGGCTCAGGGCCGACACCGATAGGGTCCGGGTGTTGCGCAGCGTACTTATGAAACCGGAGCATCTGGATGCCGTTCCGGATGTGATGCGCCGGCTCAACAAGCTGCATCGCCAGATTGTTACCAATTGACCGCGCTCATCGGCATTTGAAAATACCTGAGTCAGGGAGTGGATCTGCTCAGTCAGAGCCAAGCGCAAACAAGGACGCGCGGGCATAAGAAAGGTACTGTATTGACCGTTTCAGTACGCCTAGATAAAATAAAAGGCCGCAGGATATGATCCCGCGGCCTGATTCTGGATGCGACGCAGGCGCCGGTATCAGATATCGAACTTGATGCCTTGCGCCAGGGGCATTTCATTGCCCCAGTTGATGGTGTTGGTTTGCTGACGCATGTAGAATTTCCACGCATCGGAACCGGATTCACGGCCGCCCCCGGTCTCTTTCTCCCCACCGAATGCGCCGCCGATCTCGGCACCGCTGGTTCCGATGTTGACGTTGGCAATACCGCAATCGGATCCTACGGCACTGATAAACTGCTCCGCTTCACGCATGTTCAGTGTAAAAATGGAAGAGCTGAGACCCTGCGGAACACCGTTGTGCAGTTCGATCGCCTCAGCGAAGCTCTCGTAGCGGATCAGGTACAGAATCGGCGCAAACGTTTCTTCCTGGACGATCGGGTACTCGTTTTTGGCAAGGCAAAGCGCAGGCCTCACGTAGTTGCGTCCCGGTACGCCCCCCGTGATCCGCTCACCACCGAACAGGACTTCACCGCCCTGATCCTTAAGGTTTTTCAGCGCTTTTTGCATGGCTTCGACGGCACCCTCGTCTATCATCGGCCCGACCATGACTTTTTCGTCAAACGGGTCGCCAACGGTAATCTTCTTGTAAACCTCAATGAGCCGTTCTTTTACCTGGTCGAAGATGGAAGACTGCACGATAAGACGGCGGGTGGATGTGCAGCGCTGTCCGGCTGTGCCAACAGCCCCGAAAACGGTGGCACGCACGGCCATTTCGATATCGGCATGTTCGGATATGATAATGGCGTTGTTTCCACCGAGTTCCAGGATGGATTTACCCAGGCGTGCAGAGACCTGCGGCCCGACTTTCTGGCCCATTGCTGTGGAACCCGTCGCGGATATCAGAGGAATCCGTTTGTCAAGGGCCATTTTTTCGCCGATAACGCGGTCGGTTGTGATCAGGTTGAAGACCGCTTCCGGCATATTGTTTTTGCGCATGACTTCGGCCGCCAGCTTCTGGCAGGCCAGTGCGGTGAGCGGGGTTTTGCTTGATGATTTCCACAGGATGACATCCCCGCAGACGGCGGCAATCATGGCATTCCAGCTCCATACGGCAACCGGGAAATTGAACGAGGAGATCACGCCAACGATCCCCAGCGGATGATACTGGTCAAACAGACGGTGCTGCGGTCGTTCCGATTGCATGGTGAATCCATAAAGCTGACGGGACAGGCCAACCGCAAAATCACAGATATCGATCATCTCCTGTACTTCGCCGAGTCCCTCCTGAAGGATTTTGCCGTTCTCCAGGGTCACAAGCCGGCCCAGGTCCTCTTTGTGCTCCCTCAGCGCTTCGCCGATCTGACGGACGATTTCCCCGCGTTTGGGAGCCGGCACCTGCCGCCACTCGAGAAACGCTTTTTGTGCTGCCTGGACCACATCCTCGTACTGATCTTCCGAGGTCCAGCTCACTTCCGCAATTACGCTGTCGTCAATAGGAGAGACGCTTTTTATCGGCTCCCGGTGTTCCCATCCGTAGCTTTTTGTTCCAATCCAGGTGCCATCGTTTACGGCATCAATGCCAAGTCGCTCTAATAAGCCCATAATTGTTCCTGTCGTTTTTAGTTAATACGGCGAATAATATCCAATGTCTACCGCATGGCGGTTTCTTGGGACAACCTACTTCAAAATTTTGGAAACAGCAATATTCGGAAGGGCAAACGAGGTCGAATTCAGCCTTTATATCCAATCCCGAAGTGGGTGCATTTCAGAAACTGAATACGGCCCTGACTTCCAGATTGGGATAGATGCGGGTGCTGCTGCGCCGCTCCTCTCTTCGGAATGCGGATGCGATGTCTTCGGGATAAGTCAGGTACAGACGGCGGCGGATTTCCTGACGTTGCATCCATCCGCTGATGATAAGCCGGTTGCCGGAATAGAACCGCAGGTTGATGTCCACGCTGGGACCGAATTGCCTGGTCAGCTGCAGCCCGGGAGCCGCCCTTGTCACCTGCCGCGTTCCGTTTTCATCAGCCACTTCCGCCGTGATGCTGGCCAGTGGAAGAAAGTCGCGGCGTAGAAACAAGCGTGCGCCCAGCCCTATCCGGTGCGGACCGGTCTCGTGATAGACCATGGCTTCCATGTCATAGGTGATCAGGGTGTCGGTCGGGGTCTCCTGGAACGTATCCCAAAAAAGCCGGCCAATACGCAGTTCGCTTCGGGCACCATTAACGGCAAGCTGCCAGCCGTCCGCGATGGTGTAGGCCCCGTCCACCCGAACTGCGTATTCCCTGGATGACTGGTCATTTTTTGGCCGCCCCTCCAGCTGAAAATCCTCGACGGTATAGTTGGCCCTGACCAGGAATGTGCTGCGGAGCTCCAGGCGGTCGTGCGGCAGCCACCGGACGGCAGGTGCCAGCCGGATGGTCCGGCGCCAGTTGTTTTCTATGCTGCGCGCCCCGGACAGATAGACATAGTGAGTCGCATCGCCGCCCGCCCGCAGACTTACATCAAAATAGGGGGAGAAAACGTGCCGGTTTGTGATCAGCACCTGGTAGCTGAATTCGTCGCGGTCATCCTGGTTGATTTCCGGGGTATCATAGCGCAGAATGCCGGTCTGCGCCTGCACCAGCAGCTCGTTCCGGTCCGACAGCCGGAACCTGTTCTGTGTGAAAAACTCAAGCCTGCTTTGGTCAAAGTTGGAATTCCTGAGTATTTCGTTCCGACGGATAACCTGCTCTTCCGGTAAATTTGCTGTATTTATGAGCCGGGAGCCGCGGTTGATGTAGGCGAGGTTCATCCCGATGGCCACACGGCTGCGGCGAAAGGTGTAATCACCGAATGTGCGCAGCATCAGCTCCCGCCGCTGGGTTCGGGAGTCAAAGATGGTCTCACGGATCTCCTGATCGATAGGGCGGCTTTCCACCAGCCGCGTGTTGCTGAGTGTGTAGAGATCGATTTGCAGCCCAATGTCCTCTGAAACCGGCACCCGGATTATCAGATCCAGCGCCGTGGTATCGTTGCGAATGGATTCAATGATGTTCGTAAGCCCCCTGTTGAAAAAACTGCTGGGCTGGTAACTTTCCCGTTTTCCGCCGGAGAGTGAGAATGCACCACGCATCAGGAAGTCCTCATAACGGTACTCGCTGTCGGTATGCAACCGGAGTGTGGCATACTGCCGCGGACTGATGTCGGCATAGTGGGCTTCCGCTGTTGGATGGATGATGAAGTCGCCGGCACGAATGGGTCTGCTCCGCGCACGAAATACTCCGGACCATCCCTGGTCCATCCGCTCACTGCGCCGGTCGCTCATGAATCCGCCCATCAGTGACAGTTCAATCTCCTCGTGCGGATGATACATGATGCCGGCATGGGCTGTCTCCTGGCGCAGGTTGGTGGTCGTGAAGCTGTACGAGTGCACTTCGCCGGTGAATGCCCAGTTTTCGTGAAACGACTGGCGAAGTTGCATACGCAACTGGTTCTCATCCTGGATATTCTGGGCAGAGCCGTCAGAAAGATAGAGCCGGGACCGGAACTCATTTTCAAGATAGAGTCGGAATCGGTGGCGCTCGAAGTCAAGGTCACCGTGATATTGCCAGCGCATGGCGTCCAGCTGGCGGTTGAAATAGGTTTCCCCGCCGAGATGCAACGGCAATAGCTGTCCGTATGCCGTGGAAAGGCCGGCCGTAGCAATCAGAAAAGTTATTGAGACCAGGATGGCGGATAATCTGGCCGGGATAGCGGATAGTGTGGCCGGAGGCGGAATCAGGTATCTTCGCAGCCATGTGCAACGGTGCCGCAGCAACGAGGAGATGTTCTCCAGCCACGGTCGGCCAGCCCCAAAAGTGAAGCTGGCAGATTGCCGGGGCAGCGGAGCCTGGATCCGCTTGTCTTGCATATGATGACAACCAGTGTGCATCCGTGGCGTTTTCTGAGATTGGATGGATTTCCTCCCTGCAAATATGGCCTTTTTTCAGGAAATTTCTGATGTTTTTTTGTCCTCTTTCCGTTTCAGAGAGACATTTTCATTATACTTCCGGCATGAGTGACCCCGGACAGTTATCGAAAAAGCAGATCCAATCCTTGCGTTTGCTGCGCAAGAGGTCTGAAAGGTATGCGCAGAAGAGGTTTGTTGTTGAGGGGCGCCGTGCGGTGGCACAGGTGCTTGAGAACCGGGCCCTCGACGTGCTGTCTCTGGTTGTGTCGGCAGATTACCGTGAATCGTCCGGTATGCCGGAGGAACATGCCTGGCCGGGGGAGTCTTTACCCGGAAATATTCCGGTATTCCAGGTCAGTTCACATGCGTTCCGGCAGCTGGCCGATACGGATACCGCACAGGGTATCCTGGCCGTATGCCGTATGCCTGACGCTTCCGCTTTCGATGCGATGTTCGGTCAGAAAGGCGTGATTCTGGCTGCGGACCGGATCCAGGATCCCGGCAATCTGGGCACCATGATCAGGACGGCCGTCTGGTTTGGATTAAAGGGATTGGTGCTATCGGAAGGGACCGTCGATCTGTTTCACCCCAAAGTTGTCAGAAGCACTGCCGGAGCAACGGGCGTATTGCCCTTCCTGACCACAAACCTGCCGGTTTTTCTCAATGAGGCATCCGAAAAGGGATGGAAAGTCCACCTGCTCGACAGTGGAGCCGGATCCAGGTCCTACCTTGCGGTGGAGCCAACCGGTCGCGATCTGCTGGTTGCCGGCAGTGAAGCCACGGGAATATCTCAGGATATTATCGATCTGGATTTCCAAAGGATCCGTGTTGATCCTGCCGGGAATGATGGCATTGCTGCGCATGGCAGGGAGTCCGGAGCCGTTGAAAGCCTGAACGCTTCTGTGGCTTCCGCGATCGTAATGGCTCATTTTTGCGCCGGAAAGAAATAGTGGCGTTCTTGGGCACCTGACGAATCATCTCGTCGAGAAGGAACATATAAGCACCATGCATCCTGCACGGAAAAGCAACGCTCCCTACAGGTGTACGGCGAGAACGGCAACGGCGCGATATGTTTTTCTCCGGTCCTCAGAACGGTTGTAAGCCTCAAGGTGGATAATATATATGCCGGCCCTGTTCATGATTCCGCGATCCGTCCGGCCATCCCAGATCAGCTTGCCTGTTCTTCCGGACAGCATGCCGTCTGCAAGTGTTCGCACATGCCTTCCCTGACGATCAAAAACCCTGGCATATATCAGGTAATCAGGACGATCGATACGGTAGTGAATAATCAGGTGATCATCTGCTCCGTCCCTGTTTGGTGAAAACGGGTTGGGTGTGAGAGTCAGCCCGGTATCCCGGTTGCCCTCGATGCCGCTGCCGGGTGGGGCCACGACAGAGTTCGGGGATGCGGGTGTGCCTCCGTCAGGCGATGTACTGGAGGTCCAGTTGGTCCGGTCTCCGGTTGGCAGATCGAAGTCGATACGCTCCAGGCTGATTCCGCGGATATCAAGCAGGTTTGGGTTATGCCATGAAGGCAGGTACCAAAGCGAGTCGAGTATGACCCGGCCGCCATGGGACACGTAGACCTGGTCCCCCTGAGTTGAAAGACCGAGCGTCTGGCGGTCGACCCTGAGAAAGAGTGCCTGACCGGTTTCTGATAAAGGGAACGCCCTCGACAGCCTCGTTTCGCGGAACAGATGACTGGTATCTGCAAAGATGACAGCGTACTGCTCAGGCATCAGCGTGACCAGCTCGTTGCCCGCAGGCAGCAGCTTGCGCACAGATCCCTCTTTATCAGGTCTGTCATGCAGATACACGTTGTCCATCTGCAATGGCAACCCGGATCGGTTGTAGACTTCCACATACTCACTCTGATCGGGTCGGGTGCTGTGCCGTGCGGCTATGGGTTGATACATGACCTCATTGATGATGATGTCGCCCGGCCCGGGCAGAAAGGCCAGGGGAGAGGTAAGCCCCACGGCCGGACGGCCTGCATGGTCCGTAACGGAACCGATGCGAACTGTTTGAAATTGCCGTTCTACCGGCTCCGATGAGCGGAACAGGAAAACCGATCCGTAGTTGTTTGCGGGCCCGGATTTGTCTTTGATGTATGGAGCGACCGGTTGCAGCGGAATCTGGTCAAGAGTGGCCTCATCCAGGCTGCTGAAGGAAACGAACCGGCTGAAGCTGAGTTCTACGTGAACTTCGTCGATCTGTGCAGCCCGGAGGAGTATTACCGGTTCCGGCTGGCTCTCAAAGTGATGATTCCACATGCCCGCCGTATGTCCGTCCGGATGCTCGCGCCAGTTTGAAGGGTCATTGGTCGCGCCATCCGGATCCACACGTTCCAGAGAAATTCCGTCCCTGTTGCCACCCCATGCAGGCGAATATGCGAGACTGTCAATTGCCGGGCCATTTTCCCGGATCAGATAGACACTGTCGCCGAACCGTGACAGTGACGGGAAAGCAGGGATTTCGAAATGAAGGATATCTCCATTCTCTATCATCAATCCCGGCTCTGAAACGACAGCCAGTTCATTGGGAATCAAATAGACCGGGTCGGAGGATTCCGGATCCGCAATGGAAACCACATTGCCCAGGCTTCTGCCGATCTTCCAGTTTCTGAGATCAAAAACCTTCTCGCTACGGTTCAGGATCTCGATGAACCGCGGGTTATCATGCCCGGGACGATAGAGCACCTCATTGATGATGATATCCCCAGCTGCCGGCAGACCGGTTTCATAGTAACGAAAGGCTTTTTCCGTTTTCCCGATCGGGTTTCCAAAAAGGTCGCGGATATCCGTGATGATCAGAATATAAAGGACCCCGTGCTGCAACTGTTCTTCGGGTATCACAGACACGCTGTTCCCACCTGTTTTTACAACACTGACAGCAATCTCCCGAAATGTCTCCAGTCCGGTTTCCGGATGCGCGCGTGGTCCTCCTGCAGCTTCTTGTGATCCAAAGAAGCGTTGCGAAGTATCGGTCCCATTCCTTTCATCAGGCCCTGGCGCGCGGGTGTACCTATCTCCGGTATCCAGTAATAGAATGGCACCCGGATAGGTCAGGGAGGACGGGTCCAGCAACCGTGAAAAAGTGAGCGAGAGAGCGGCAGATTGCGAATAGTCGACAGACTGGAGCTCCGGCGGGGTGTCCGGCGGCCGGACCGAGTTGGCAAAACCTGGTGTGCCGGCATGTTCAGAAAGGGATTCCGCCCAGTTTTCCGGTATCCATCCGGGGACATCCGGCGATTTTCTTTCGAGAGCCACTTCAAAACCGCCCCAGCTGGATGGTAGATATTGCAGTGAGTCTATTACTTCATCCGTATTTGAAAACAGCCGTATTTCATCACTCGACGCGATATTGAACCTGGGGAAGGACTCCATTTCCTTGATCTGTTCTGCCCCCGGCATCCTCTGTAACAGTGAGGCATCGGAGGTCAGAACAAGGAAGTCTCCCGGATGGAGAAACAGATCCTGCGTCGTTATCTTCCGCACCGGTTCCGTCGACACAGCCCTTCGCTGAAGACGCCAGTTGCGAAGATTCAGCACTTTATCGGACCTGTTGAACAGTTCGACATACGCAGGCATGGAAGCAGGGGGGCGATACATGAACTCGTTGATGATCACATCGCCGGGACCCGCCGTTGCAGACACCAGAAAGCTGTGTGTTTCCTGGTGCGAACGCTGCCCGTAGATGGTACTATACTCATTCGTGACGAGCCGGTGCTCGCCTGACGGCAGGGGTTGGCTGAACCGAACGGAACAGATCTGGGGATGTCCGCAATGTACCTCATCCGGCCGCGTCCCGTCCTCGAGCCGGAACAGCTGGACGCCAATCTCTCCAGGAGCCGGAGGAACCTCAAATGTTACCGTGATGACCGTACCTGAACCGTCATATTGCCAAGGGTGTTCGTACGGACCGGATAGTCCTTCACCGGAAGCCATTGCAAAATCCACAATCCGTGGCAGTGGCAGCACGTCTGCAATCCAGACATCGCTGAAATAGAACTGATCGCTGCGGGTGGCTGTATACCGGGTCAGAAAACCGAAATGCCCCCCGGGATCCATGGATTCTGGCAGCAGGGCGGTTTCTGTCTGAAGCAGCGGGATGCGGTTTCTGCCTTCGGCTAAATAGAGGTGAAGTTGCCGGTCCGGCGAGAGAAGAACCCGGAATCGGTAGCCGGTATCGGCCTGGATCTCCATGTCACTTTTTATCCATTCAGAAACAGTAGCTCCCCTATCGTAATGCAGCAGCCGGAAGTGTTTCGGCGTGCCGTTTTCACCCGTTCTGATCGCAAGGCCTGTCGGCTCATCATCAAGCCTGCCCGATGCCTCATTGAGAAAAACAAACGCCCTGTTGTTATTGGACGGAGCAAACGACTGGCGCAGGTACCATTCCCAGTGAACGGCGCTGTAGGAATCACGTGTGGACAGATATGCCCTGCCCTGGTCAGAAGGAGCATCAAGCCGAAGCATTCCCGGCTCATAATCCGGCTCTGTGCGGAACCAGGTGAGATCACCCTGCCACAAACCGGCATCCGGCGGTTCTGAAAAATGCGTCTGAAGCAGGGGCGCCGGTTCATCTATAGGTGTTGATACTGCAGATGAAACCGGCCCCGGCAACCCCATCATCACGTTCACAAGCAATAAAATCAGCAGGATACCCTTGGGTTCTTCTGCAAGGGAGTTATCGCATATCCGGATAACGGACCGCGAGGGGCCTGTTTTGCGGTGAATTAATAGGGTTACGAGGTGGTCACCCCGCAACCCCATAGGACTGTAGAAATGCGCCTTCACGACTTCCCAATGAATAGATCGGTTGGTGTTAATCTGTTCGGTTATACTTACACAGATAATCTTAAAGTCAATTCCTTACTGAGAAATCACAGAACAACACCTTTTGAAAATAATTTCAATTACCGTCTGAAGGTCATGCAGAAATTAGCAAGATTTTTGCTGCAAGGCAATACTAAAAGCGCTTTTTTCGAAAAATAAGAGAACTTTAATGTTCAGAGGAGTAATGCGTACGGCAGCCTGGTTTCTTAAAAACAGTCACCTTCTGCGGACGGACTTGCAGCTACCGCTTGAGATATCCCCTGGCGTGCAGAAGTTCGGCATTGAGGATGGAGCATCCGGCGGCTCCGCGTATGGTATTGTGTCCCAGTGCTGTAAAAGCGATATCCAATACTTTTGACTCCCTCAGCCGTCCCATTCCGACCTGCAGGCCGTTAGCTGCCAGGGCATGATGCCGCGGCTGCGGGTAACGTGGGTCGTCATACAGGTGGACCGGTTCAGCAGGAGCTGATGGAAGGTTCAGGTCGGCGATAGGGCTTCTCCAGTTTCGCACGGCTTCTTTGACCTTTTCAATGTCGCCGGGATAATTTTTGAGCTTGGCCGTGACTGAGAGCAGGTGTCCGTCCACCACCGGAACCCTGGCAGCCGCCGCCTGGATGGGGAAGTCGGCGAATGTGATCTTTTTGTTTTCGAGCTTGCCGAGCAGCTTCATGGGCTCAAGGGCGATTTTTTCCTCTTCACCGTCGATATAGGGCACGATATTCCCAAGGATGTCGAGGCTGGGCACACCCGGATACCCGGCGCCCGATACGGCCTGCATGGAGGTCAGGATCACCGATTCCACACCAAACGCATCCCATATCGGCTTGAGTGCCATTGTCAGTGGGATGCAGACGCAATTCGGATTGGTGACGATGAAACCGCGGCCGTTCGGGTCGAACTGCTGTTCGTTGATCAGCTCGATATGGTCCGGGTTTATTTCGGGAACCATCAGGGGTACGGTTTCGTGCTGACGGTATACGCGCGCGTTGGTGATCACCGGCTTGCCCGCCTCGGCAAATGCCTTTTCAATGTCACCGGCAATGGCCGCATCCAACCCGGAAAAAACAAAATCCACATCCATCCGGTCAGGTTCACAGGTGGTTACTGTCATTTCAGCGATATCATCCGGCATTTCGGTCGACTCGGTCCAGTTGGTCGCTTCCCGGTACGTCTTGCCGGCGCTCCGTTCTGAGGCGCCAAGCGCCGTAACCCTGAACCAGGGATGATTGCGAAGAAGATGAATGAATTTCTGTCCAACCGTTCCGGTAGCTCCAAGTACACCAACACGATATTCAGCCATAATAATACAATCCAGTTGTTTGTCCGTTTCTGTAATAGTTGGGAGTGCCCTGCCGGTTGCCGTCCGGTTTTGGTGCCTTTCAGTCCTAAAAGCTTACATCGGTTTATGCGAACCGGCCAATCAGCTTAAAAATAAAAAAAATTGAAGAGGAAAACCTATCATCGTTTTTTGCGTATACTCCGTCGTGAATTTCATATCATTACCAGCGTGAATTTCATATCATGGCCGTGAATTTCATATCATGGCCGTGAATTTCATATCATGGCCGTGAATTCCATATAATTCGGACACGGTCCAGTAACTATCTGACTGAATGAAGGAAACAATTACCCATATCACCGTATTCGGCGGCACGGGCATGCTGGGACGGCCGGTCGTCCGGGAGCTGGTCAGGGCCGGGTACGATGTGACCGCCATGGTTCGGAATGCCGAACGTGCAAAATCCAAACTGCCGGATGCGGTCCGGCTTGTGGAGGGAGAACTGTCCCGCAGAAAAGACATTCGAACTGCGCTGGAAACCGCAGACGCGGTCTACCTGAACCTCTCCACGCGTCCCGATGTCAAAAAGTACGATTCTTTCATCGCCGAGCGGGATGGACTTGAGAACGTGCTGGCCGTCGTAGATCAGCTCAACCAAACCGGCGAGGATACCTCTTCCCGTACAATGGATCCGGATGAGGCCGTCCAATCGGATGATAATGTCCGTTCGGCTTCAGGCGCCGCAGGTTCTTCTTCCCGGGTGGATGCGGATCGCGGTAAAACGCAGGCCCGCAGCGAGCACGGTAAAAAAGAGGCCCACAGGATAAAACGCGTGGCGGCCATCTCGTCTCTGGTGCACCGCTATCAGGGCACGGACGGTTTTCGCTGGTGGGTGTTCGAGATTAAGCAATGGGCCGACAAGAAGCTAAGGGAGGCCGATGTGCCGGTGACGGTCTTCTATCCTTCCAGTTTCATGGAAACCATGGATCAGGGGGGTATCATGCAGGGCCAGCGCCTGATGCTGGTGGGCAAGTCACGCCAGCCCATGCACTTTATTGCGGGATCCGATTACGGCCGCATGGTGGCCGAAGCGTTCCGGCATCATGATGAGTCCGATCAGTTCTACGATATTCACGGACCCGAACCGCTTACGTTTGATGATGCGGCACTGGAATTCATCAAAAACTACCGGCACGGGCCAATCAAAATAACCCGGGTTCCGATGTGGCTCATCAAGCTGTTTGGCACGCTCAACGGAGAGATGAATTACCTGGCGCACATCATGGATGCGCTCAACAATCATGCCGAGCCGGAGCCGGATCCATCAGTCCGGGAGAAACTGGGCCACCCCAAAGTCACCATGGCCGAATACGCGCGCCGTCTCTGACGATCCGTCCGCCAGCGGCACGGAATGGATGCCGGAACGGGTTTTATCCCCGCGAAAAATCCGGTATATTTAACGTTTGCCGGGAAACGGACGAGTGGCCGGATACCGGCAGGTTGCATTGATATCATC
>SL_8KL_010_SEDDRAFT_10001937_pt1 | contig 17871 bp, 16 predicted proteins | sample SodLakKL_010_SED_4_FD_11160 | JGI IMG/M metagenome (IMG submission 11160)
GCTTCGGGAGGTCACGGTAGGACCACGACTGCTGGTCGAAGATCGTCGCGTGGCCCGGACAGTTCATCGGCTTCAAGCCGTATTCCTCGTCGTTGACATCGAGGATGAACATGTCGTCGTGGTAGTTGTCGTAATGGCCCGACCGTTTCCACAGCTCCGTCCGGAAGAGATGTGGCGTCTCGACCTCCTCGTAGCCGTGCTCGCGATTCAGTTCGTTCGCGAAGTCGGACAGCTCACGGAGGACCGTCTTCCCCGGCGGATGGTATAAGGGCAGCCCCGGTCCCGTCACCGTCGGGATCGAAAAGAGGTTCATCTCCTGGCCGATCTTTCGATGATCGCGCTCTTTGGCCTCCTCACGGAGGTCGAGATACTCCTTGAGGTCGGATTCGGAGGCGAACGCCGTCCCGTAGACCCGCGTGAGCGTCTCGTTCTCCTCGTCGCCGCGCCAATAGGCCGCCGATACTTCGAGTAGTTTTGCCGCGCCGATCTCGCCCGTCGACTCGACGTGCGGGCCCCGACAGAGGTCCTGCCAGCCGTCCTGTTTATAAAAGGTGACCTCCTCGCCGGCCGCCTCCTCGTCGAGTATCTGGCGTTTGAACTCGTTGTCCGCGTAGATTTCAAGTGCGTCTTCGCGCGACCGGACGACCCGCTCGATCTCGTAGTCGGCCTCGATGATCGCGTCCATTTCCGATTCGATCTCGCGGAGGTCGTCCTCGTCGAGGTCGACGTCGGTCACGTCGTAGTAGAACCCCTCGTCGGTGTACGGCCCGATCGTCAACGTCGCCTCCGGAAACAGCCGCTGGAGCGCCTGCGCGAAGACGTGGGCGGCCGAATGGCGAAGCACCTGTAGGTACTCGTCGCTCCCCTCGGTGACGATCTCGATCCGTGCGCCATCGTGAACGGTCGCGTGCCGCTCGACGAGTTCCCCGTCGATCTTTCCCGCGACCGTGTCGCGGCCGAGGCCGGGACCGATCTCGTACGCGACGTCCTCGACGGTCGATCCCGCCGGTACGGGGAGTTCGGTTCCGTCCGGGAGGACGACCGTCACTTCGGCCTGCGCGCGTCGGTCTCGCTCATATCACCGGAAAGCCGGACGAGCGGCATAAGTGTTGTTTGATGACGGGACTCCGTGTCGGTGAGAATGCTGAACAGGTTTATGATTCGCTGTCGTAAACGGTGCAGTATCGTGCGGTTTGTACGACACCCCCCACGGGCGCAGATCGATCCGATGAGCGACGGGGGATCCGAGCTGGCCGCTACCCGACCACGGGACCACCGCTGGAGTCGGCGACCGCCCCTCATAGGAAGCGGATCCGGGAGACACCTTGTCGGCCGGTGTCGCTCGTGACGGGTGTTACCTCAAGTATCGCGTTCGCCGTCGGCGCGGGCGTCGCCACGTTCTTCGCGCCGTGTGCATACGCGCTCCTCCCGGGCTATGTCGGCTACTACGTGGCCGCAACGGGCGACGAGCGTCCCTCGAACGCCGGGGTCGTCGCGCGGGGGCTCGCCGCCACCGTTGGGGTCATCGCCGTCTTCGCCGTCGCCATCGCGATCACGGTCGCCGTTGGCCAGTCGCTGGGGGCGATCCTTCCCACCGTCGAGGCGGTCGTGGGCGTCGCGCTCATCGTGCTCGGGGCCGTCGTCATCGTCCGGGGGTCCCTGCCGCTTCACGTCGCGCTCCCGAAGCGGCGATCGAGCGTATTCGGCTTCGTCGCCTTCGGGGCCGCGTACGCCACCGCGGCGACCGCCTGCGTCTTCCCGTTGTTCCTCGCCATCGTCCTGCAGTCGCTCTCGTTTGGCCCTGGCGAGGCGTTCCTCGTCGTGGGCGGTTATGCCGGCGCGTTCGCTACCCTCATGCTCGCGGCGACGGTCACCACCGCGATGGGTCACCGCCTGGCCGCCGGACGCGTCGCCGGCGGCGTGGACCGATTCGTGCGGCTCTCGGGGGTCTTGATCGCCCTCGCCGGTGTGGGGCAGCTCTACGTCGCGTTCGGTTGATCGCCCGGTCAGTATCCGTCGACACCAACCACCGCTCGGCGTTCACCTCCCCAGTTGAATTCACGAATCCGCCCGGGAGACGACTTCCGCGGGAACGCCGGCGACCGTCGTGTGTGGCGGCACGTCCTCGGCGACCAGCGAGTTCGCGGCGACCCGTGCACCCTCGCCGATCCGGACCCCGGGGAGGACTATCGCCCCGGCGCCGATCATCGCCCGCTCGCCGACCACGACGTCCCCGAGACGATACTCGTCCTGCAGGAACTCGTGGCAGAGCAGCGTTGCATCGTATCCGATGATCGCGTCGTCGCCGACGGTGATCCGCTCGGGCCAGAAGACGTCCGGCGTTGATTCGAGACCCCAGGCGACCCCCGTGCCGACCGTCACGCCGAGGCGACCCAATAACCAGTTTTTCAGCCGGAGGCTCGGGCTGATACGAGCGAGTACGATCACGACGTAGTTACGGACGATCGCGAGCGGGGATTTCGCCGTCGGCCACGACCAGAGGGAGTTCCGTCGGCCGGGTGTCGAATGTCGCTCCAGCCGATCCCGACGTGAGGTGGATTCCGCACTCACAGCAGGATCGTTCGCCCGTTCGTCGGTTGATTCGACCTGGTTACCGCCGCCTGCCGCCCCGCTCGCATCTTCGTCCGTCACACATGCCGATTCGACCCGTTTACGCATAAACTTCGGCGTCACCCTTTTTATCCCATGACGGGGCCACCCCCCGTATGTCCTGACGCACGGTCCGCGGTCGGACGAGGCGGTTGTGCGATGATCCGCCGCGGATAAGCTGCCTATCGCCTATTCGCAAGAGTTGGACGCCACCATCAGTCCGACGAGAGGACGCCACCGTCGTTGCCGACCAGCGTCCCGGCCGGAACTTCCCGCTCAGTCCCGGATCTCGTCCATGTGTTCGATCCGGCGTTGCACGAGATCCGACTTGCCGATATCGTGTCGGATCCTGACGCCGTCCCCGGCGGCCGCGAGCCCGGCCTCGGCCTGCGCCTCTGCGGCGTCGATCGAGTCGCCCATGCCGACGACGGCGAACGCCCGGGAAGTCGTCGTGTAAAGTCCGTCCTCGCGCTCATCGACGCTCGCATAAAAGAGCAATGCGTCGCCGACGGTCTCTTCATCCACGGTGATCCGTGCACCCGAATCGGGATCCGTCGGATAGCCGTCGGGGACCGCATACTTACAGACCGTTGCCTGCCCCGAAAAGGAAAGCTCGGGGAGCGGCTCGCCGTCCCGCCCGGCGGTCAACACGTCGATAAAGGGCGTTTCAAGCGCGGGGAGCGTGTTCATCGCCTCGGGGTCGCCGAAGCGCGCGTTGAACTCGACCACCTTCGGGCCCTCCGCGGTGAGCATGAACTGCCCGTAGAGGATTCCCTTGTACGCCGGGAGGGCGTCGACGACGGCTTCGATCACGTCGGCTGCAGCGTCGTAGTCGGCCGCCGTCATAAACGGGAGATATGGGGTCGTGTCGGTGTATGAGCCCATCCCCCCGGTGTTTGGCCCCTCATCGCCTACGTAGGCACGTTTGTGATCCTGAACCGCCGGCGTCAGTCGGAACTCGCCGTTCGCGACGAAGGCCTGAATGGTGAACTCCTCGCCGACGAGTCGCTCCTCGAGGACGACGCGCTCGTAGCCCGACTCGCGGAGGTAGGTCTTCGCCTCCTCGGCGGTCACCTGATCGCCGATCACCTTCACCCCCTTCCCGCCGGTCAATCCAGCCGGTTTCACCGCGAGGTCGCCGTCGTACTCGTCGATGTATGTACAAGCGGCCTCCATGTCGTCGAACGTTTCGAAGTCCGGGTTGCCGGGGATCTCCTCGTCGGCCATGAACCGGCGCTGAAACGCCTTGTCCGTTTCCAACCGTGCTTCCGACGCGCGCGGGCCGAACGTGTAGGTTCCAGCGTCGTCAAGCGCGTCGGCGACGCCAGCGGCAAGCGCCGCCTCCGGGCCGATAACGGCGAGGGTCGCGCCGACCTCGTCGGCAAAGGCAACGATCGCTTCAGCGTCGGTTTCTTCGATCGTCTCGAAGCCGTCGGCCAAGGACTTGATCCCTGGGTTCCGGTTGCTTGCACAGGCGTACAGATCACACTCGTTGGCGAGCGCCCGGGCGATCGCGTGTTCGCGACCGCCGCCGCCGACCAGAAGCACGGTCTCCGTCATATCCGATTGGAGCATACATAGCGGCCTAAAGGTTACCGTCTCCGGGGCGGCCAAGCGGGAGCGTTTATAGCCGAAGCGCCGATCGGTGTGGGTATGTACGATCTCGTCGTCGTGGGTGCCGGACCGTCGGGGTCCCGGCTGGCACGGCGCACGGCGGAGCGGGGTCTTGACGTCCTCCTTCTGGAGGGTGGCGAGGTCGGGACGCCGCTCGCGTGTTCCGGTCACGTCTCACTGGACATCTGGGAGTTCCTGCCCGATGGGGCCCGTGAGGATCTGCTCCAAAACCGGGTGTTCGGCGCACGGTTCCACACCGGTGGACCCGACTCCTCGGCCTACCCGTTTTATAAATCCGAGGAGGTCTCGAACGTGATAGACCGGGTGGCGTTGGACCGAACGCTCGCCCGATGTGCCCGGGAGGCAGGTGCCGACCTCCGCGAGGGCCATATGGTCCTCGACGTGTCCGAACACGATGACCACGTCGAACTCGAAGTGCGCGTTCCGGATGGCGGAAACGAGCGGATCACCGGGCGGTTGGTCGCCGGTTGTGATGGGCCGACCTCACGGGTGAGGCGGTCGGTCGGGCTGAGCGAACCGGACGAACTGTTACATGGCGTCCTGGCGTTCGATGACGACTCCGATCACGGCGACTTCGTCGACGTACACCTCACCGCGCCGTCGTTTTTCGCGTGGCGGATCCCTCGGGGGGACGCCGGCGTGGAGTACGGGCTGGCCGCCCCGCCAGGCGAGGACGTGAAGGCCCGCTTCGATCGGCTCACCGGGTGCTACGACGTCGAGACGGATCGGTTTTGTTCCGGTGCCATCCCGGTCGGGCCGCCCTCGCGAACCACGACCGACCGGGTGTTTCTCGTCGGCGACGCCGCCGCACAGACGAAGCCGTTCACCGGGGGCGGGATCCGGTACGGAATGACCGCGGCCGACATCGCGGCCGAAACGATCGATCCACAGGATCCGGGGTCGCTCGCGGCCTATGAGCGTGACTGGCGTGCCGAACTGGGACGGGAGATCCGGCTCGGCGCGGCGATCCGTCGGTGTTACTCGCTCCCCGAGCCGATCCAGCGCCTCGGGCTGTGGGCGCTCTCCGGGGAAATCGGCGTCCACATGGACGAACCGAGCTCGTTCTTCTCCCGTGAGCACCTCTCGCGGCTGTTTTCACGCAGCGACCCGCCCGTCGGTCAGGATCGGTGAGTCCGCGATCCCACGGACGAGCATAAATGTTTACTATGATCCGAGATAAATCCGGCGTATGAGCCGGGACTATGCGTCACTGCACGACCCGAACGCGGAGTATACGATGCGGGATCTTTCCGCCGAGACCATGGGCGTTACGACGGCCCGGGGTGGCCGTCGCGACGTCGCGATCACGGACGTCCAGACGACGATGGTCGACGGCAACTTCCCGTGGACGCTCGTCCGCGTCTATACCGATGCCGGGATCGTCGGGACCGGCGAGGCCTACTGGGGCGCGGGCGTCCCGGAACTCATCGAGCGGATGAAGCCGTTCGTCGTCGGCGAGAATCCGCTCGACATCGATCGCCTCTATGAACACCTGATCCAGAAGATGTCCGGTGAGGGGTCCATAGAGGGCGTCACCGTCACCGCCATCTCGGGCATCGAGGTCGCGCTGCATGACCTCGCGGGGAAGATCCTCGACGTTCCGGCCTATCAGCTCTTGGGCGGAAAATACCGCGACCGAATGCGGGTCTACTGTGACTGTCACACCGAGGAGGAGGCCGACCCCGAGGCGTGTGCGGACGAGGCCGAGCGCGTGGTGGAGGAACTCGGTTATGACGCGCTGAAGTTCGATCTTGACGTCCCGAGCGGGCTTGAGAAGGACCGGGCGAACCGCCACCTCCGCCCCGGTGAGATCCGACACAAAGCCGAGATCGTTGAGCGCGTGACTGAGCGTGTGAAGGACAGAGCCGACGTCGCGTTCGACTGTCATTGGACGTTCTCGGGTGGATCCGCGAAGCGGTTGGCGGCCGCCTTGGAGGAGTACGATGTGTGGTGGCTTGAGGACCCGGTACCCCCGGAGAACCTGCAGGTCCAAGAGGAGGTTACGAAGTCGACGATCACGCCGATCGCGGTCGGGGAGAACCGCTATCGCGTCACTGAGGAGCGGCGGCTCATCGAGAACGGCGCGGTCGACATCATCGCGCCGGACCTGCCGAAGGTCGGCGGGATGCGTGAGACCCGCAAGATCGCTGACGTGGCCAACCAGTACTACGTGCCGGTCGCCATGCACAACGTTTCCTCGCCGATCGCGACGATGGCCGCCGCTCACGTCGGCGTCGCGATCCCGAACTCGCTCGCGGTGGAGTACCACTCCTACGAGCTCGGGTGGTGGGAGGATCTCGTCGAGGAGGACGTCATCGAGGATGGGTACATCGAGATCCCCGAAAAGCCCGGACTTGGTCTGACCCTCGATATGGATGCCGTCGAGGAGCATATGGTCGACGGCGAGGAGTTGTTTGACCCGGCGTGAGCCGGGTCAAGCCAGCGAATCGCTGATTCGCGTTGTTCGATCCAGCGTGAGCTGGATCGTGCTCGACCGGCGAAGCCGGTCGGTGTTCGACTGAGCGGTAGCGAAGTCGTGCTCGCCCAATGTATTGGGCGGTGTTCGACTGAGTGGTAGCGAAGTCGTGTTCGCCTAATGTATTGGGCGGTGTTTGACGAGGCGTAGGCTCGTCAAGCCAGCGAATCGCTGATTCGCGTTGTTCGGTCCGACTTGAGGCCGGATTCCCGTCAAAAAGGCTATCAATGTCGAGGTGAACGTGGACGTGTTATGTCCTCCAAGATGGCTACCAATCACGGCACGCCAGTGCTGGCACTCCTCGGTGGGTGCATTGTGGTCGGGGTCGTCGTCGGGGGGGTATCCGATAACGTCGGCACCCTCGTGACGTGGTTCTGGGTCGGCATCGCGCTCGCCGGAATCTATCTCCTTACGACCATCGCCAACAGCCTCGATCGCATCCGATAAACCGGCCCCAAGGGGAGCGTTTCGAGCGAGCGGACTGCAGCGTCTACGTGCCGACCGTTTCATCCCCTCCGGCGCGCCCGCCCGTGCCCTTTTAAGCGCGCGGGCGGCCCGCGAGGGTCCATCCCGACGTCCGGAGCAACGCGGAGGGCGTTGGGTGGCGGCTGGGGAGGGTGAGGCTTTCGGCGTCCGCACCGGCTTATATACACCCACGACCGATCACCGCCATCTCACCCGCAATCCGGGCATCCCATCGCGCACCCAGACGGCCACACCCACCACGACGATCCCCGCCTCCAGCCAGAGTGTCGTCACCGTCACCCCGCCGACCTCCCCGAGGACTTTCACACCCGAATACGGCGGCATATGGGTTATTGGCCACAACAGGAAGCCGAGTTCAGCATAGTCGCCCGCGAGTAGGTGCCACGGGACGTCCGCCGCGAGATGTGAGAGATACCCGACCGCGAACGCGATCCCGAGTTCCGGCCTCCCGCGGCGACGAGCGACGGCGACCGCGATCGTCACCGCGATGGCCGCGCCGAAAAGCGAATGGGCGATCGTCCGACCGACCGGGGTCACCCCGAGCAGCCACAGCGGCTGGTCGATCAGGTCCGGGATCGCCGCGGCCACGATCGCGACGAGTGCCGGGGCTCCCTCGGGTGTCCGACCGTGATGAAGCCGGGCGTAGACCGCATAACAGAGATAGCCGACGACCGGGTGGACGGCCGGATTCATCCGTACACGGCTGCTACACGATGCCCCCACAAAAGGGGTCGGGGACCATCGAAGGCGAACCGGCGGCGGAACCCTCCGCGACGTGCGTTTTTATACCCACGGCCGACATGGATGTGATCGTATGCCACACCACGAATCCCACGGACACTCGGATGACGAGTCGACACGACGGGAGTATACGATCGACCACCACCTCTCGGACGCCGAAGAGAACATCCATCGGGTATGGGACAACTCCCTCGACCCGGTGCTCACCGTCGAGGACGGCGACGTCGTCCGGTTCGAGTGCCGCGACGCGGTCGACCGCCAGCTCGACGTGGAATCGACCGCCGAGGACTTCGGGAACGTGAGCTTCGATCCCGTTCACCCGCTGACCGGTCCGGTCGCCGTGGAGGGCGCGGAGCCGGGCGACGTGTTGCAGGTCGACCTCCTCGATTTCCAGCACAAAGGCTGGGGCTACACCGGCTTCATGCCCGGCGAGATGGGACTCGGGCTTCTCCCCGAGGACTTCCCCGACGCCGACGTCCACATCTGGGATCTCCAGGGCGACGTGGGCCACTTCGTGAACGGCATCGAGGTGCCGCTCGATCCCTTCCCGGGCGTGATCGGTGTCGCGCCGGGCGAGGACGGCGAACACGGGACGCTCCCGCCGCTTTCGACCGGCGGCAACATGGACGTGAAACACATGACGGCGGGNTCGACCGTCTACCTCCCCGTCGAAGCCGAGGGGGCGCTCTTTTCCACGGCCGACTGTCACGCCGCCCAAGGTGACGGCGAGGTCTGTGTGACGGGGATCGAGGCCCCGATGTTCGTGACGGCCCGCTTTTCGGTTCGCAAGGACATGTCGATCGAACAGCCACAGTTCGAGACGACCGGCCCGTTCACGCCCACCGGCCGCGACGAGCCGATGTATGCGACCACGGGGATCAGCGACGACCTGATGGACGCGACGAAGAAGGCGACGAGACATATGATCGACCATCTCGCCGAAAATCGAGGATTGACCCGCGGGGAGGCGTACATCCTCTGTTCGGCCGCGATGGACCTGAAGGTGAGCGAGGTCGTCGACGCGCCGAACTGGATCGTTACCGCCTACATCCCCGACAGTATCTTCCCCGAGTAGGCGGGAGTCAGGGTCCGCTTCGGCTTTTTACCGCGTACAGATATCGTGCAGATCGGCGAGACAGTCGATCTCCCAAGTGGGCCAGACGTTCAACTCCCACTCGTCGCGGTGGGGTCGGCGGATGAACGCCGAGTCGATACCGGCGTTGTGTGCGGCCTGTACGTCCGATTCGTTGTCCCCGACGAACAGTGCGTTTTCGGCGTCCAGATCGGCGAGCGCCTGCTCGATATAATGGGGGTTCGGCTTGCGGAGTTGCAGGCTATGGATCGTCGGTTCGCGGCCGTAGGCGGCCCCGAAGGATTCGAACCCGTCAAAGTGATCGATCAGGAAATCGACCGTCTCCTGCTGGTTCGATGAGACGATCCCCATCTCGACGTCGAGGTCGGTTAGCTCATCGAGGTCGTCATAGGGGGTCTTTCGTCCCTCGCGGGCCTCGATCTGTTGGGCCTTCGAGACGGTGCTGTCGCGGGTCCGCCAGAAGGTGCCGGGATCGAAGTCGTACCGCTGACAGACGGTCCCGACGCTGCCGGGGGTCGCGCCGATGGTCATTCGCTTTACGTCTTCCGGGTCCGGATCGGTCACGCCGAACTTCTCGAACGTCTCCCGGGTCGCCTCCCGGAGGACGGTGAATCGCGTGCGACCGACGAGGACACCGTCGTTGTCGAACACGACGGTATCGTAGGTCATACCGTCCACACACGCCGCGCATTTAAAAGGGTTTCACCGTGTCGGCGGGTCGGGGTCGGCGGGTCGGGGTCGGCGGGCAGAACGCCCTCGTACCCGAAGCCGGAGACACTGTGGAGGGCTGCGTACAGGACCTAGGGACAGTGTGGAGGACGGAAGCCGGGGCCTCGCGACATCGCTTATATATGGTACCGAACTGTTGAGCAGGCATGCGCGTCAGCGTCATCGGGGGCGGTACGGTACCGGCGGAGATCGAAGCGGTCGCCGAGGAGGTGGGTAGATCCCTCGCTGACCGGGGGCATACAGTCGTCTGTGGGGGCCTCACCGGAGTAATGACCGGTGTTTGCCGTGGCGCGCAGGCGGCCGGCGGTCGAACGATCGGCATCCTCCCGACGGACCGCGTAGGCGACGCGAACGAGCATGTCACCGACCCGATCGCGACGGGGCTCGGCCACGCCCGCAACGCCCTCGTCGTGATGAACGGCGAGGCGGCTATCGCCATCGACGGGGGGCCGGGAACGCTCTCCGAGATCGGGCTTGCACTCGCCTACGATCGGCCGGTGGCCGGACTCGACACACACGACGTTCCGGGCGTCGCCGCCGTCGAGGACCCGCAAGCGGCCGTCGACCACGTCGAGGCGGCCGTCGATCTCAGGTGACTTTCCCGACCAGCGGGATCGCCCGCTTCGGGACCATCACCTCATCGATCTGTGTGAGGACGATGAGGACGCCGACCGCCGCGAGGCCGGCGGCGAACGCGAACGGCACGACGAAGCCCCACGCGACGAGGAAGCCCGAAAGGAGCGGGCCGAACGCGACCCCGAAGCCGAACGCCATCGTCAGCACCGAAAGCGTCGCCCCCGAACTCCCCTTCGCGGCGAGATCACCCGCGAGCGCCAACGCGGGCGCGAACACCATCGCCCCGGCGACCCCCTGGAGGAACCGCGCGAGGAACATGAGCCACGGGTCGGAGATGACCCCCGAAAAGAGCGTGAGATCCGGTATTAGCCCCTGAATGAGCGTCGTCGGCACCAACAGGATGGTCCCCGCGACGATGAACGCCTTCCGCCCGTAGAAGTCGGTCGCCCGGCCGATCGGCACCTGGAGGAGGATCTGTGCGAGCACGAACGCGGCGAACTGGAGGCCAAACATCTCGGGGCCCTGATCGAGGCGCGTGTTGACGATGTCACCGAGCGTGGCGAATACCGCGATCCCCACCGCCAAGAAGAACGAGACCGCCCCGAGCGCGAACACCGGATCTAAGAGTTTCTCACCACGGGGATCGAAGATGACGAACGCCGAGTCCGACCCCCCGTCGTCGCTCGGTTCGATCTCCGGGTCGTGGATTAGCGTCAACACGAGGACGAACGCCAGCGTCGCCGTCGAGGCCGCGAAATAAAAGGCGGCATCGAAGCCGGTGATCGAGATGGTCGATGCCCCGAAGGGGATCGCGTAGGGGCCGCCCGCGACGACGCCCCCGGCGGCGATCGGGCCGACCCCGAACCCGACCAGCCGAAAGGTGTTGTAGGTCCCCATGTTGCCGCCCCGGTTGTCCTCCGTCGCGAGGTCGTTAACGAGCGCGACCGTAGTCGGGATAATGAACGCGCCGGCGACGCCCTGTAACACCCGAAGCCCGATCAGATGCCAGTAGGTGGTCGCGAGCGAATAGGCGAAGCTCGCGGCCGCGATCAACACCAGTCCGAAGAGGACGAACACCTTCCGCCGCCCCGTCGAATCCGAGAGGCGGCCGGTAAACGGCTGCAGCGGGCTGTTGACGAACCCGAAGATGGAGAGGATGAATCCGGTGATGAACACCTCCGTCAGCCCGAAGGTCGCCCCCGTGATGAAATCGGTCGCGATGAAAAGCGGGAGGACGACGATCAGAAACGAGTTTCCGACCGACTCTGACATCCGTGCCAACGCGAGCGCGAGCACCTGCGGGTTGACGCCGAACGGGGTCCTCATACGGCTCCGGTCGAACGGGACCGTACGTCACCGGCCGCTCCCGCAGGGACCGTCGTTGATCCGACCCGAGACGACGTGGAGGAACGCATACTGGATCGGTCACACCGGCCGAGTAATAGGGTTCCGTTAGCGGCCCGAACGGCCCCTTCGCGTGGGTGCCGTGGTGGGGAGGAAGCGCCGTTGTCGATTCAGCCGAACGCGCCGAGGCTCGACTGAAGCTCGCGCTCGGGGGGCTCCGCGAGGAGCTCGTGGCCGACGAGGTCGCGCGCGTCGATCGCATACGTCGAGCCGCCGCGGTCAAGGACCATCACCCGACCGGACCAGCCACGGACGGTGCCGGCGGCCATCGTCTCCGCGACCGGCCGATCCGTGAGTGCCGGGGCCTCGTCGAAGACGAACGTCTCGATCGGGTCGAATCGGTCGAGCAGCGCCACCCACGCCTCCTCGTCGACCGGTCGATGGAGGCCGGCGATCTTGGCCGGGACCCGAACGCGGTCGACGAGGTCCTCCCGTGCGGCGAGTTGTGCTTCCACCTCACGGGCGATGCGGCCGTCCGGGAACGTTCGGATATGCGCGGCCCGCTTCGCACCCTGTTCGCGAAGCCGCGTTTCCAGCCGCCACTCGCGGGTGACGCCGACTTTGAAGATGTCCGGGGCGAACGCAGCGAGGTACATCGCGTGGGACTCGTGACAGTCCATCTCGTCTTTTAAACACGTCCCCGTACAGCGGGCACAGACCCAGACGCTCGTGTGTGACTCACAGTAGGGTGCCTCCGGCTCGTCGCAGGCGACGTGACGGCCATCGTGGACCGTCCCCGCGCAGTATCGTTCACCGAGGCCGTACGAGAGTGCCGTCCCGGCGCTCGCGTCGATGAACTCGACCGTGCCGCCGTCGGCGACATAGAGCCCCGAGCCCTCCGTTCGCCCGTCGCCCGCGCTGGCTAACCCACCGGCAACACCCGTATCGTATCCGACGATCTGCACGGATTCAGGTAGGGTAAGCCCGGAGTTAGGCGTTCCGCTCATCTGCCCTGTCGGCCGCTAATACGGCGGTATGCTCTCGTAATCGTCGCGGCGGACCTCACTGCAGCCGCTTCGTGGTCTCCACGAGCGGATGTCGCGCGTAATCGACGATCTCGATGTCGCCGATCGTTCGAAGCCCCTCCTTTTCGGCGGTCTTTGCCATGCCCAGATCGAGGCGTCGTTCCGGCACGATCACGTACGCGTCCATCTCCTCGATACCCAACTCGGAGGCGGCCATCACCCGATGGTGGCCGTCCGCGAGATAGAGCCGGCCGTCGTTATCGATGACCACGAGCGGCTCCGCGAGCCCACGTTCGAGCTCGTACTGGCGCCCCTCGAGTTCGTCGGCATAGACTCTGTCCTGTGTCGGGGTGAGCGCCGCGAGCGACACCCGCCGGCGCTCCTCGTTGAGGTCGACGCCATGGATCTGTTCGAGCGTCCGAACCAACTTGCCGACCTTCCCGGGGGTCGCACGCTCGATCTGTGATCGGACGACGTCGGTGTTCGAGATGATTCCGACGAGGTTGTCCGCGTCGTCGACGACCGGGAGCTTCTGGATCCCGGACCGAAGGATGACCCGGGCGGCATCGGTGAGCTTCATCCCGGGATGGGCGACGATGAGGTCGGTCGACATGACGGTGAAGACGGGGGCGTCGTCGTCGGCAAGGAGGAGGTCGCGGGCGGAGACGAACCCCACGACCTTTCGCCCGTCGGTGACCGGAAACCCGTTGTGTCCGATGCTCTCGACCATCCGTTTCGACACCGCCGCGACGGTGTCCTCCGCGGAGACGGTCTCGACGTCCCGGGTCATGTACTCGCCGACCGTCGGCTTCGCGGACATATGCTGCTCGATCGTCGGGTACGGATAAAAAGGGGTCGGCGACCGACGGGTCCCTCTACGACGTCCAGAACGCCTTCGTGAACAACACAAGGACCGGTATCATCTCGATCCGTCCGATCCACATCAACACGACCATGACGCCGCGGGTGCTCATCGGGAACGCGGCATAGGTGCCGTATGGGCCGGCCTCGCCGAAGGCAGGGCCGATGTTTAAAAACGTCGAGGCAGCTGCGCCCATCGCCTCGAACGCTGAGAGGTCCATCCCCACCCGGGCGGCGTCGACAGCGACCACCACGGCGAGCCCGACGAAGAGGACGATGCTTAAAAGCAGGTAGGCGTACACGTCGCGGATCGTGTCCTCGTCCACCGGCGAGCCGGAGACGCGCACCGGCCGTACGGCCTCCGGGTGGACGCTCGTAAACAGCTCGCGCCGGAGCGATTTCAGCGCGACAAGCCACCGCAACGACTTGATCGAACAGGTGGTCGACCCGACCATCCCGCCGGTGAACATCGCGAGAAACAGGAGGTAGGTGGCGGCGGGTGCCCAGAGGGCGAAGTCCGTGCTCGCATAGCCGGTGGTCGTCACGATGGAGGCAACGTTGAAGACAGCGTGTCTGATCGTCGGTTCGAGCGCCCCTCCCTCCTCGCCAGTCAAAAGCAGGACGACCGCGACGGCACCCGTGATCAGCCCAAGCGTCCCGAGATAAAACCGGAACTCCTCGTTTTTCAACAGCCGGCGCGGTTCGCCCTTGAGGACCACGAACATGAGCACGAAACTCGTCGACCCGAGGATCATGAACGGGATGATCGCCCACTGTATCACCGGATGGAACGCGCCCGCAGAGAGCGGTTCCGGCGAGAATCCCGCCGTCGCCACGGAGGTGAACGCGTGGGCGATGGCGTTGTACGGCCCCATCCGAGGGTCGAACGCGAGCCCGAGCGCGAGATACACGCCAGCCGCGAGCAGCGTCAGCCCCACGTAAAGCCCCCAGATGAGCCGCGCGGTCTCGGCGATGTGTGGCGTCAGCTTGTTGACGTTGCGCGTCTGTGACTCCGACTCCATCAGCTGTGCGCCACCGACGCCCAGTTCGGAGAGCACGGCCGTCGCAAGGATCAAGATCCCGAGCCCGCCGAGCCACTGGATGACCTGTCGCCACATCATGATCGACCGGTCGTGGATCGAGAAGTCGACGAGGACCGTCGCACCGGTCGTCGTCAGCCCGCTCATCGATTCGAAGAGGGCGTTTACCGGGTGTGCGATCGTCCCGACGCCGGCGACGACGAAGGGAACCGCCCCGACGACGGCGACCAGCAACCAGATGACGGCGACCGCGAGAAACGCCTCCCGTGGGCCGAGATTTTCCTCGGGGTCGCCGAGCGCCCGGAGGAGCCCACCGAGCCCGATCGCGACCGCGATGGCGACGAGGAACGGGGCGACCGGCTCACGAAAATACAGCGCGATGAGGAGCGGGAACGTCAACGGCGCTACGAGATACAAGAGCACCCGGCCCGTCAGCTCCGCGCTCGCCCGCCAGTCGACGCGGATTCGGGTGTTCCCGTACATCTATATAGCCGCCGACATGGCGGTAAACTCGCCCACGAACGGCGTTTCGACGAACGCCACGACGTGGTCGCCAGCCTGCAACACGGTGTCACCGCGGGGCGTGACGTGCGATCGATCCCGCGTGATCGCGCCGATGACCACCTTCGAGTCCAACTCCGCGACGGATTCCTGGATCGGCCTGCCGACCAGCGGGGACCCCGCGGCGAGCTCCATCTCTACCACCTCCGCGCGGTCGTTTTCGAGCACGGAGATGTTTTCGGCGATGCTCTCGTGGCTGAAGCGGGTTATCTCCTCCGCGGTAACCAGCCGCGGGTTGATCGCGACATCGATACCGATCTCCTCGAAGAGGGTGACGTATTCGGCGCTGTCGACGACGGCGATGACGCGGTCGACGCCGAGTCGCTTGGCGAGCACCGATACGAGCAGGTTCCGTTCGTCGGTCGCGAGCGCGGCCACGACGATGTCGGCTTCGTCGACATGTTCGCGGACGAGGAACTCGGTATCCGTCGCGTCGTGAGCTAGTACCATCGTGTTCGGGAGGTTCTCCGCGAGAAATCGCGACCGCTCGTCGTCACGCTCTATCATTCGCGGGTGCAGCGATCGCTCCTCCAACAGCCGTGCGGACTGATAGCCGACCTCTGTCCCACCGACGATCACGATCTCGTCGGCGCGGTCCGGCGTCGTCTCCGGTGCGACGTCGGTCGCGAACGCCTGGACGCTCTCCGGGCTGCCGATGACGACCACCCGGTCGCCGCCCCGGATACGGGTGTCGCCCCGGGCGAGGATCAGCGCGTCGTCACGGAAGATCCCGGCGAACGTCAGCGATTCGAACCGGTCGGCCTCCACGACCGTCTGTCCGGCAACCGGACTCCCGGCGGCGACCTCGAACTCGGCCATCTGGACGAGTCCGCCGGCGAACGGGTCGACGTCGATGGCGGCCGGCAGCCCGATCACGCGGACGATGTTCTCGGCCGTGAGGAGGTCGGTACAAACGACGAAATCCGCGCCGTAAGCCGAGTCGTCGCGTTCCCAGACACGGAGGTAATCCGGTTGTTTCGTTCGGGCGATGGTGAACGGGTCGCCGAGCGTCTTCGCGGTGCCGCAGGCGACGAGGTTCGTTCGGTCGTCCTCGGTGCACGCGATGAACATGTCGGTGTCCATGACGTTCGCCTCCTCCTGTGTCTCCAGCGTGGTCCCGTCGCCGGCGAGGGTGAGCACGTCGAGCTCGTAGGTGAGCTCCTCCGCACGCGATTCGTCGCGGTCAATGATGACGACCTCATGGGCCGGTGCGAGGTCGGCGGCGATGGCCGTTCCCACCTCCCCGGCACCGACGATGACGGCGTGCATAGCGGACCGTCACGGCGAAGGATAAAGTGAGTTGCTATGAGGCAGGGACCGACTGACGGCCACTCGTGGACGACGAGACCTGCCTGTGGGGCGCTGATCGCTACCCGTTCCCGCGTTCTCACCGGACGGGAGCGACCGTGAGCGTTTAAATCAACCGTCCCTTCCTCCCGATATGGAGGACCGAACGCGGAGAGGATTCGTCACCTCGGCGGGCACCCTGAGCGTCGTCGCGCTGGCCGGCTGTCTGGGCGGTGATGACGAGGACGGCGAGGACCCCGTCGATCTGACCGGGGAGGAGACCGTCGACATCGTCGTCGGCGCGGGGAACGGGCTGGAGTTCGACCCCGTCGATGTAACCATCGATTCCGGAACGACCGTGATCTGGGAGTGGACGGGCGACGGCGGCGCTCACGACGTGGTGGACGTCGACGGCGCGTTCGAGTCCGACCTCGTCGACGAGGCCGGCTATACCTTCGAGCACACCTTCGAAGAGCCCGGCTTCTATGAGTACGTCTGCACCCCACACCAGACGAGCGGGATGGTCGGGACCGTCGAAGTCGTCGAGTAGCGTCCCAAGTTCCGCTGCCCCGGTTCCGCTTCCCATGTAACCACACCGCTCGGAGGAGACACCCGTGGCCCCAGAAATCGCCATCGCTACGATCAGCCGGATGACTCCGACGATCCCCGTCCACGAGCGTTGCCGAACGACGAACAGCACCGAGCCGGTCCTGTGTTTCTCAGCGACCGGAGACCAACTCCCCGTCGAACGCATCCCCAGCAAGCCCAGGCCCTGAAGGCACCGCGATCTCCCCATCGCGAACCGGACACGGGTCCGGCGCGAGGTCGGCAGCGAGCAGCCCGGCGGTCGCGAGCCCCGCTGCTCGCCGCGAACCCGGCGATCCATCACGAAGCGTCTCGACCGCGGCGGCGACGTGGACCGCCGCGGTTCGGGCGACGACGCCGTCGATAGTCGTCGTGACGACAGCGTCCACATCGGCGCTCAGCGCCCGCTTTGCGACTGCAAGGGCGCGATCTGGTCCCCCGAGCGCCATCGGCTTGACGATGAGCAGATCGGCGGCCTCCGCGTCGAGAACCGTCTCGACGCCGTGGCTTGCCACCGCCTCGTCGGCGGCGACCGGGACCTCACTTTCAGCGCACACGACTGCGAGACCGGTCAGGTCGGCCGCGGCCACCGGCTGTTCGACGTATTCGAGCCCGACGTGTCGGAGCTTTTCGAGCGCGTCGAGAGCTTCCTCGCGCGACCACGCCCCGTTTGCGTCACCACGAAGGTCGACGGCCGGACCGACCGCGTCGCGAACAGCCTCGAGCCGGTCGACATCCGCCGCGATCGCTCGCGCGCCGAGTTTGAGCTTGAGGCAGCGATAGCCGGCATGGACCGCCCGCGTGGCGGCCTCGACGGTCTCC
>SL_8KL_010_SEDDRAFT_10001938_pt1 | contig 17868 bp, 7 predicted proteins | sample SodLakKL_010_SED_4_FD_11160 | JGI IMG/M metagenome (IMG submission 11160)
TCAGTTCCGGTTCCCAGTTTATCTCTGTCTGTTCTTGTACCATCAAACCCACCGCGTCCCCGGCTTCTACGGCGAAGTCCTGTCCGCCCCAGCTTCCGGTAACTATGTCGTAAGCATATATCTCATCGTATGTCTCCAAGTCCGGGTTAACGATTTCGAAGATGTACTCGTTCGATTCAAGATCGCCTTCGATGGCGGTCACTATATCGCTCGCTCTTAGTTCACCGTCGCCCGTGTGGTCGGCCAGCGTGTAAGGTACAGACGTGTAGACCAGCGGTCTTTCACCTTCTTCGATAGTTATGGTGTCGTCGCTGTCCATGCCTGTTATATCCCAGGTGAACTCCTCCTCGAATACCAGCGTTACACTCTCACCGGGTTCAAAGGTAACGTCTTCAAATTGCCAATCACTACCTGTCCAGTCGGCGAGACCAGAACTCGTTCTGTCGGAACGGTCCCACTCCGATACAGGACCTGACGCTACAAGGTGGTCTGGTGCCTCTAGATCGCCCTCGATATCTTCAACTATATCTTCCGGCGTAATTTCGTCCAAGTTGTTCATACGCTGTGGGATCGAGACTCTCTCATCTTCCCCGCCAACAAAATCTCTTTCGACGTGGAATGCTATGGAGCTTCTCTCACTTTCAATCGTTCCGTCTCCAGTTTCAGCAGTAGAGACTACATAATAGTACACTTCATCCTCACCGCTCATGACTCCATCATGGTCGAGAGTTGGTGTGCCTTCTTCTTCAACTGTTACTCCTTCATCAGCAAGAGTCCATTCGTCAAGATCTTCGTATCTGTCGTGTGAGTAGTACACGTTGAATGTTGAAGCTCTTGTATATTCCCATTCGAGTGTGTGGTCTTCTCCATCAACGTCTATCTCTATCCATGTTGGTGGTCTTAACGAGTGAACCGTGATCTCTTCGTCCCATTCGTCGGCATAGTCTATATCTTCGTCAGGATGTTCAGTTCTGACCGATATATCACCTGTACCAGCGTCTCCGTGTTCGGTTTGCCATGTCAGATCAACTTCTTTAGTCTCATCGCCGCCTATTTCAACGTCTCTTTCTCTGTGTACCCAGCCATCATCCCAACCGGGCGTGTAGAGATATACGTTGTTTTCAGCAGTAGCGTCGCCTTCATTCTCTATCGTAGCGGTTATCTCAAACTCATCGCCTTCAGCCACTTCGTAGTAGTCTACGCTTGCGACCACGAATTGGTCGGTCTCTAGGACCACAACTTCCATTTCATCGTAGGTGTCCTCGTAGTCAACATTAATCAATTCTTCGTCGTAATCTGTTTCAAGCGTATCTACGTGGGCATCGTATGTTCCTGCGTCGCCGACTTCGGTAACCCATGTCAACTCTTTTTGTTCTTCAGATATTGGATCTACTTCGACGTCCACTAACTCGTAAACAACTTGGTCTCCATTGTCTTCTTCCTCGATGATAAACTCGATGTATTCATCAGCGGTTGCTATTCCTTTGTTTTCAAGAGTTATGTCTATGACCATCTCTTCTGCCTCGAAGACATCGTCGTTGTAGTCATCTATGGTGACTTCGAGATAGGAGTTTGCTTCGACTATAGCTTCGGCTTCTGCAGTCTCGTGAGTATCGTCGTCATATCTTGTTTCGACTTCTATGTCGTCGGTACCGGTGTTTCCTTCTTCCCCGAATCTGGTGTTCCAGGTCAATTCGAAATCATCAGTATCTTCTAGTCCTTCAACGCTCAAGGAATCTCTTTCGTCGCCTCTAAAGTCGTAGAGTGCAACTTCGTGGTCTTCGGCAGCAGCGTCTTCTCCTATGTTCGTGACATCAACGGTCACTACGAGTTCTTCAGGAACCTCAACAGGATCGGCAACATGAGTTACTTCAACTTCAAGGTAGACCTCACCAGCTATTTCAACTTCCGCTGTGTCGTGGTTTGGTTCCCATCCATATTCATAGAAATCTTCAGTGCGAACTTCTACATCATCCGTTCGGTCGCCGTCGCCGTATTCAGTCTCCCACACGAGAGTTTCACTTTCCACATCACCAGAACCAACAGTCAATCCAACAGTGTCAACCAGCTCTCCGTCGAAGTTGTAAAGTGTGATATCTTGCGTTCCAGATGTGGAACCGATATTTTCTACATCAACCTCTACTTCGAGATCCTCGTTCTCGCTGATATCATCAACATTGGTTATCTCTATTTCGAAGTGGTCGTCTTCCCTGATCAGGACTTGCTCAGTATCGAACTCTTCAGTTTCAACTACTTCGACCATTATCTCGTCTTCGTCTGCATCACCGAACCAGGTATCCCACTGGAAGGTGTGTGTTTCTACATCTCCATGGTCGAGTTCTACCTCATGCGTGTGATCTGTCTCTCCATGTTTTCTTTCACTGTCATCTTCATCATTCGGTAATTCTCCGTCAAAATTGTATAGATGTACCGTCTGCTCGCCTTCTTCAGAACCGATGTTCTCTATATCGACTTCGACTTCAAGGACCTCTTCCTCGTATATCGAGGAGTTGGTATCAACTATGTCAACGACGAAGTAAGTTTCACCAGTGACTTCAAGGTAAGCTATATCACCAAGACCGTCAACCTCTTCAAGATCCGGTGCTATGGTTACATCATAGTCGCCAGCATCGCCGTAACTAGTTTTCCATGTGAATTCGATAGTTTCTGTTTCGCCAGCAGCAACATCTAGAGTATCCAAATCACTTTCAACCTCTTCATCAGTATCTTGGTCTTCGACTCTAAATCTCATGAAGATGTTCTCTCCATCAGCAGATCCAAGGTTTTCAACATCAGCAGTTATCGTGGCATCGGTGTTTTCAGCAGCCTCGAAATCCGCGTATTCTTCGAAGTCGACTACATACCAGTGTACAGCTTCAACCACTGCATCTTCTTCTGCGGGGATGTAATCTCCATCATCGTTAACATCACTTGCTTCATCTCCTTCACCGACCACTTCAGCGGTCACTTCTATGTCTTCGTTTGTCAATCCTGTATGGTCTTCTATCTCACCGTAATCAGTTTCCCATTCAAGGGTGAAACTTGTTTCTTCATATCCGGTCAATGTTATTGCCTCAGTATCGGTGCCCATCACATCATCGCCTTCTTCTATGAGTATGTTCAAGTCTATGTCTTGGGTAACCTCTTCATCACCAAGGTTTTCAACGTTAACATCGACAACCATGGTTTCACTTTCTTCTATCGGCGAATCGATGTCTGTTATCTCTATATCAAAGAGGGCGTCACCTTCTATCGTCACTTCAAGTTCAGCAGAGTCGTCTTCAGTTTCAACAGTTACGTAATCAGTACCGGCATCGCCTCGCTCTGTGGTCCAAGTCAAGATGTCTCCGTCTTCCACTCCATCGGTATCTATGTGGATGTGGGTTTCGGCTTCATCAACATCTCTGCTAGCTCTAGTATTGACATCGAAATCCTCACCGGCCATCACAGTATCTACTTCTTCGTCATAGAAGTTGTAGTATTCAACTTCCTGCACGGCGTTTTCAGAACCCCAGTTGAGTATGACAGGATATACTTCAAGATCTTCCGTCTCATCTACCGCAGCGTTTGTGTCGTCTTCACCAAGGAAATCTATCTCGTAGTGGTGGTCTGGTTCTACATACAGGTACTCATATCCAGGATCTCCATCTTCCTCAGCCGGGAAGTCTTCACCTTGTTCAGTAATCACTTCAAAGTCTAAATAGTTATCACCGTCGCCCCACTCGGTTTCGAAATCGAAATCGCCGGTCCATGTTTCTCCAGCGTCTATCTGTGTGTCATCAAATGTGCTCTCGTAGACCGTGATTTCAGCTTCAGTATCCTCACACTCGTAGCTCACATCAACGTCTATATCCTGCGTGCCAGAAACATCTCCAACGTTCTCAACTTCGATGATCACTTCTTCGACACCTTGGTTTTCTATAAGCACGTCTTCAGCACCCTCGTATATCACTTCAACGTCAACCACGTCAAATGTGGCTTCCTGTCCTGTTTCAAAGCTGACCATTTCACTGGTTCCTTCTGTTGTGTAGGCGTTATCATATCCATCCTCGTATCCGTAGTCTTCACTGTCCGCACCTTCCATCAGGTTCATTCTGACCATTATTTCGTATTCGGTGTCGGAATCTAATCCGTCGATTTCACCTTCGTTAAGTCCGGTAGTTCTCAAGTCGGGATCTACGGTACCAGCATCAGGATCTGGTACGATAGGATCATCGTAATCATCGTCAATCTCGTCTGTTTCTCCACTGTATTCCCATTCTGTGTCACCTTCTGCTCTGTAGAAAACAGAGTAGCTCTCAAAGTTCTCGTATGTACCTTGTCCAGTCGTCTCTTCTTCCTCTCCACAGTAATCCGTGTATACAGGAGATTCAACTTCTACTGTTATACTGTCTTCGGTAGTTTCTACCAGTTCAGGAGTTGGTATTGGTTCGTACTGCACGTACATCGCTGGATCCATCTGATCGTCATCGACTTCTCTCGTCGCCGATACGACATAACCAGGTTCAATGTCTTCATCTCCTTCAGTCTCCAGAGACTCGGTGATGTAGTACAGCTCTTCACCATGTCCCGGATCCTCATCCCAATCGGCTTCCCAGCCGACAAAGGTGTAGTCTTCCAAGACATCTCTTTCTATCTCTTCTGCTCGTTCAACAAACTCTTCTGAATTTTCTTCCTGTATCACATACAATGACTCGTCTCCTTCGGTATCGTCCCACTCGGCTTCACCGTCATGACTGTGCACTAAACGCGCCCTTATGTCTTCAGCTCCCGTATCTGCCCGAACGATGGGCGCAAAGAGGGAGCCGACCAGCACAAGGACGGCTATTGTCGCAAAAATCGTTTTGGTTTTTTGTCTATACATATATATCTACCATCCTTTCGGAGATTTCTCTCTCCATTCGGTAGGCACTATCCACTTAGGGGCATGGTCAATATTTAAACTTTACCTTGTAACTTTCTCGGAAATCCCTGAAAAAATGGTAAGAAAGGGTTTTCAAAGGAGATGTGTTCCAAGTTATTTTTTTAGTCCTCGACAACAGGGTTTTTGTTTCCAATGGTTGTTTGGACAGGTGTGTCATTGCAGATCCCTTCGCGAACTTCCATTTCCATCTCAGAAGTCTGTATCTCTTCGGCGTAATCCGTGCTAGCCTCACTTGAAGTTGTGGTGCTAGGGAGGCCGTCACTTTTTTGCACCCCTTCAGAAGCGTCCACACCATTAAAGTCAGTGGGGTGTTCGTACTCAGGCACAATAAGCTCGGGTTCCCACTCAATTGTTACGTCTTCCTGCACCATCAGACCTATAGCATCACCAGCTTCGATAGTAAAGTTTTCACCGAGCCATTCGTCACGTAATGTATCGTAATGATAGATATCATCGTACGTCTCCAAGTCAGGCTTGACGATTTCGAAGATGTAATCGTTTGACTGTAGGTCACCCTCGATAGCGGTCACTATGTCGCCCGCTCTCAGTTCACCATCGCCCGTTCGGTCGGCCAACGTGTAAGGCACAGACGTATACACAAGCGGTCTTTCACCTTCTTCGATGGTTATCGTGTCGTCGCTGTCCATACCAGTTATGTCCCAAGTATACTCGTTTTCGAACACCAATGTTACGCTTTCACCAGGCTCGAAGACTGCGTCTTCAAAGTCCCACTCAAGTCCTACCCAATCGGCGAGACCAGAACTCGTTCTGTCGGAACGGTCCCACTCCGACACAGAGCCTGTCGAGCCAAGGTAGTTTGGTGATGTATCTAGATCGCCCTCGATATCTTCAACTATAGTTTCGGGTGTAATTTCGTCCAAGTTGTTCATGCGCTGCGGGATAGAGATTCTCTCTTCTTCATATCCCCCTTCAAAATCACGCTCTACATGGAAGCCAAGAGAACTCCTATCACTCTCTGCCACAACTTCCGAGTTCTCATCCACCACGACAGAGGTGATGTAATAATAGACTTCTCCATCAAAACCGCTTCCGAGGACGTTTTCATGTACGGTCGAAGGGGTAGAATCGTCATCTACCTCCAATCCTTCAACAACGATATCCCACGTATCGAGATCATCATATCTATTGTAGGAGTAGTACACGTTAAAGGCAGGGGCCAAAGTGTGTTCCCAGATCAATTCGTGATCATCGCCAATAAGGTCTATCTCCATCCACTCAGGTGGGCGAAGTGTGTGAACGGTTACAGTTTCGACCCAACTATCGGCATAGTCGATATCGGGGTCCGAATGTTCTGTTCTGACATCAATATCACCCATACCCGCATCTCCCATCTCGGTGTCCCAATGTAATGAGACTTCATCGGTTTGGCCGCCACCGATACTCAGATCGGGATATGTATCTACTAGGCCTTCGTCCCATCCCGGGACATAGAGATAAACATCACTTTCGAGCGTATCAGGGCCCTGGTTGAGTACTGTAACATTGACTGTAAAGGTTTCTCCTTCAACAACCTCCTGATACTCGATTTCTTCGATGACGACCTCTAAACTTTCAAGAACTTCAACATCGACTTCATCGTAAGGAGACTCATCAATACCTGTTTCAACATCTTCGTAATCCGGTTCTAGAGAGTCGATGGAAGCGGTGTACTCACCCATATCGCCAACGCTGGTGTCCCACGTGAACTCTATTTCCTTGACAGAAGACGGATCGACGTCGACACTCATCCAATCTTCCTTTACATCGCCATCATCGATCAAGAACTCAACATCTTCGTCCTCAGCCTCGCCGAGGCCTTCGTTGGTGAGTTCGGCGTACACGATCAAATCTTCGCCTTCATGTACCTCTTCGTTCCAACCAGTGATATCCACGTTAAGATACGTTCCGGGGTCAACAGTGGCCTCTGAAAGAACTGCTTCATCAACCTCTTCATAATCTCCCGACGCAACTTCAATATCATCCGTGCCAATGTTGTCTGCGTCGCCAAAGACGGTATCCCAGGCGAGAGTAACATTTTCGGACCCTCCACCTTCGAGATCGTCTATATACACCATATCGACCTCATCTCCTGCGAAATTATTGAGAGACACATGGTGTTCATCAGTTGTAGCACCGCTTCCGATGTTCTCCACGCTAACATCGACTTCAAGCACATTCGGCACCTGAACTGGATCATGGACATCCTCTATTTCCACAGAGAGGAATGCGTCAGGTTCGAGTTCAGCTAAAGCTTCATCATAATTCCACGGGTAATCACCACGGTCATCAAACTCACTCCAATCATACTGATAATAATCCTCAGTGGTAACCTTGACATCATCCGCACCCGCATCACCATAATCAGTATCCCATGTCAGTTCTACTGCGCTCGTATCTCCCGGGCCGAGCTCAGATGCAACAGTATCTACAACATCGCCATCAAAATCATAGAGATTGATGTCCTGTGTGCCATCATCGGATCCGATGTTATTCACATCAGCAGTGATGGTGAGGATTTCACCTTCAGAAACGCCCTCGTCTACTTCAATGATATCAATTTCGAAGTGATCAGTGGCTTCGATTTCAACTTCTTCCATATCAATCTCGAGAGGTTCGCCGTCGACATCTAATGTCTGCACAGTGATATCGTCAGTCCCAGCATCTCCAAACCAGGTATCCCATGCGAGTTCGATGGTAGTGCTTTCGCCTTCATCAAGCATCCCGGTCCAGCTTGGAATCGAATCTCCGTGTTCACGCTCGGGTTCGGAAGGCACGAGCACACCACTATGGTTCAAAAGCTCCACTGTTTGTTCCCCCTCTTCAGAACCGATATTATTCACCTCAACGGTGACATTCAAAGTTTCTCCCTCTGTAGGGGTGTTGGTATCGATTATATCTACATCAAAATATTGAGAGCCGGTCACTTCAAGATCAGCACGATCCCCACTACCCGCATCCGAGAGGTCAGTATCGATTTCCACGTAATAGTCTCCCGCGTCGCCAAGAGTGGTCGACCATATGAAGTAGATGTCTTCCGTGGTACCAGACTCAACACTCAACACATCAAGATCACTTTCAACCTCTTCATCCGTCTCTTCTTCGAAAACTCTGAAGCGCATCATGACCAGCGAGCCATCAGCGGAGCCGATGTTTTCAACTTCAGCTCCTATTTCTGCTTCTTCTCCTTCTGAATATTCGTACTCATCTTGATGTATGTCGATAACGTAGAAATGAGATGCCTCTACGGTGATCACTTCCTCATCAGGATTATAATATTCCTCTGCATATACTTCAACAAGGTGATCTCCCGCGTCCCCCCATTCTGTTTCCCATTCGAATGTTACAGACGTGCTTTCCTCACTCTCGAGGGAGACAAAAGCGTCGTCAACGACCCCGAAATCTTCTACATGAAGATAGACCGTTTCTTCTCCTTGTTCACTTCCAGGGTTATCAATATCCGTAATAATTTCGACTGTTTCGTTCTCTGTTATCGGTGTGTTTGTGTCTACTATATCGAGGTCCAAAACATAATGTGGATCTATGACCACATCTTCAACATCATAATCATCTTCGCTTTCTACAGTCACAACACCCTCGTCGGCATCACCAAAATCTGTTTCCCAAATGAGTTCCTCAACCGTTGTTGAAGGAGCGTCATCATCTCTCGTTTCTCTCCCATCAGCGCTAAAATCCTCAACTCCATCCACAGTGTTACCGTCAAAATCGAGGAGAGTTATGTCTTGTTCCGCTGCACTATCAGATCCTAAATTGAATATAGTACTCTCAACGGATAAATTCTCACTTTCTTTCACAGGGCTGTTCGTGCTGTCAATTTCAACTTCATAAAAATCATCTGCACCAACCGTGAAGGACTCGTTCCCAGCCTCTCCCGGCTCGGAGGGATAAACCCATGCTGTAAAATCGTTGTTGCCGTCGCCCCACTCGGATTGCCAAGTAAATTCGCTTTCGTAGGTTTCACCCGGTGCCATATCATCGAGCTCCTCGCTGGATGGTTCTGTCTCACCAATGGGCTCGTCATCATATTCCGGGATGACTGAGAAGTCTAATGTATCGTTACCTTCAAGATCACCAACATTTTCGACCTCGTACTCAACTGTCAGTTCATCAGTCTCCAATAGTTCATCTCCTTCATAATCAAAGGACATGTCGACCACATCAAAAGTTGCTTCCTGTAGAGTACTGGTCACGTTCGGTGCACTGGTACCAACAGTGGTATACGCGTCGGTATAACCCTCTTCATAACCATATTCATCATAGTGCATTCCTTCGGCCAAGTTCATCCTGGTCTTAAATTCGATCTCTTGACCGGGGTTTACATCCTCAAGTACAAAGGAGTTCAAACCGGTTACAACATCGTTGGGATCTGTGTCATCCCCCCATGAAGGGAGAGGATCATCATACACGCCTTCATACTCATCTTCAGGTATGTATTCAGTCTCGCCCACATGCGTCCACTCTCCATATGTTCCACCTTTCACGAACACAGAGTAATTCAAGAAAGACTCGTGAGTTCCCTGATGGAGCGGACCACCTGTATCACTGTCATAATCGGTGTAAACGGGGGATTCGACCCGTATTTCGACGCTATCAAATGTAACATTTTCAATTTCAGGTGTAGGTATTTTCTCGTAACGGAAGTACAGCTCTTCGTCCATCACATCTTTTGTTGCATCCCTATAAGAAGTCGTCACATAATCGCCCGCATCGTCATTCCTCGACTCTGTGATGAAGTGCAGGGTTTCTCCTTGGTCGGGCGAACCTCCAATCCATGGCTCTTCCCAGCCTACATCAGAATAGCCAGGGGGCGACGAGAATTCGACACCCGTTCGGTCCTCGTCAAGAGAGGGTGCGAAAACGTCGGGATCATCATCCTGTATTACATACAGGGGCTCATCCGGATCCTCGTCATCCCAAACTCCTTCACCGTCATAACTATCGACCAAACCTGCTCTTATATCAGAAGCGGGTTGGTCGCCAATAGCTATCGGTGTGAGGACAGAGACGATGATCAACATTACTGCTAGACTGGCTAAAATCGTTCCAAATCTTTTATCATACATACTATAGACACCTCAATTTTTCGAAAGTCGGTAAAAAATACACCCTCATGATTATTTAAGTCTTATGTGTGAAAGGGGTGGAACAGTCACATCACAATGTAATGGGTGCTAGATTTGGTCCAAAGAATCGGGGCTGAGCGAGGGTTCGAGTTCTATCGCCCTCATCATATGCCTCTTCGCTTCTTCCATCTCACCCACATCGCTATAAGCTTTCGAGAGGATAAGATGGATTTTCGGGTGCTCATCATCAAGTTCAAGAGCCTTTTTCAACATGTTTATAGCTTCTTCATACTGGCCAAGTTTATAATATGCATGTCCTTTACCCCCCCAAGCTTTAGCCAAACCCGAGTCTATCGAAACGCACTTTTCAAAACACTCAAGAGCGTTCTCGTACTCACCTATATGAAGATGAATATCACCCTTCATACCCCAGGCATCAATCAATTCATCTTCCTCCCGCACGAGTTTTTTTAGACAGCACAACGACTCCTCAAATTCGTCATTCAGAAAATGGAGTTTTGCCTTTTCCATCCGTGAAACAATATCAGTGGGGTTCAATTCCAACGCTCTCTCAAAGGCATCAAAGGCCTCTTCATCTTCTTCCAGATGAGTGTGTACTTGACCTTTGATACTCCAAGCAAGAAAAAACTCGTTATCGACTTCTATCGCTTGATTTACACTATCCAACGCGCCCTGGGCATCACCATCCCGCCTCAAAACATCCGCTTTCCCAACATACGCCTTTGCAAGATCGGGATCTATGGATATCGCCTTGTTGAAACACTCTTTAGCTTTCTCATGTTCACGGAGATCATTATGCGCCAATCCCTTGTTATGCCATGCCTGCGCAGAATCCGGCTCCTGTTCTATCGCCTTTTCAAACTTCCGGACGGCTTCCTCATATCGTCCTGAAACTAGGGCTTCAATACCCAATTCGAGTGTGGAAAGTTCCTCGCCTTCACCGAAGAGCGGTTCTGCTGAAGATGACAAAACATGATCAGGAGGTGCCGCACTTTCTGATGAAACAGCATCTCCATCAGACGTAGAATTTTCATCATCATGCTCATCTTCCCCGCCAAGATTATTTCCATCGACCTCTTCTGTCCAACTATTTTCGTCCATATATCCACCAACTTATCGAACTTGATCTTCATCGTCCCCGTCCCACAGTCATATCCTCTTATTCTTAAAAAGGTTCTGGTAGATATATAAGTCTTGGCATTAACGGGCGTTATTTGGTCGTTAAAATGAAGATGAACATGCAAAGCCTAACGGGATTTGATTGCTTAGTCCCAAGGGCCTTTGAGGTTTGTTCGCTCAGAACCCCTGATTACCGCATACTCGTCGTACCGCATCGACATTGCCTCTTCTATGGCCTTTTTAAGCTTCTTCTTGCCGGCGAGACGATACATCAAGTTCACACCCTTTCCTCTTCCCCTTCCTTTGAGTTCGGCAGTTATGAAGCCCTGAGACTCGAGTCTAGAAGTTACACGGGAGGTCAGATGACGATGACTTTTTGGATCTATATTCATTTTTTCGCACAAATTCTCATAAGTGCGGTAAAACGTGTGAGATGTTATACCTTCCCCATTAACCTTCTTTTTAGCCTGCATGAGAGACCATAATGTCATGAGCTCCGTTTCATTCATCTCCTTGACGGCTTCGTTGATCTTTTGCTCGTTCACCTTCTCAAAACTCTTTTCAAGAAGAGACTCATCGATACAGTTAAGATTTAATCTCTCAACCAACTCGCCCGCCACGCGCAGAACCGTGAAAGAAAAGCGAAGATCACTGTTGGAATCTCTGGTTTTCTGAGCAAGCGTTTGAATGACGTCATCCTTGATAACACCATCCTTGAAAGCTTCTCTACATCTTCTTTTTATGATGGTCCTGAGCTGATCAACGTCGTAGTCCTTGAAATAAACCGTTGTTGGGTGGAATGTAGATTTATTGTACTCAGAAATATCATCTCGTATCCCGGTCTTGTTACTTATCAGAATCACTGATATACCAAGAGGTTCTTCGCCCACACCTTTGTCTATCAACTCACCAAGTCTGGTTGTGAAGTAGATGAGATCACCTATTCCATCACCTTTTCCAGATTTTTCGGTTATCTTGTCCACTTCATCAAAAACAAATATGTAGTGAGAATCTTCATCGTCAACAAATTCAGCCACATCTTCAACAACTTCACCTTCACCCAATCCTCTCGAGGGATAAGAAGGATCGAAAGAACGCGCTATTCTCGTCAGGATTTGATAAGTAGTCTTGTTTTTACATGAAAAGTGTTTCATCCCCGCGTTGACATCTTTATTCTTTGCGTACTCGTTGAAATCTTCCTTGATTTTTTTCACGGCATGTGTTTTACCGGTTCCAGGGGGTCCGTGTATGAGCATATGACTGGGTGCTAGACCGTCAAAGACCTTCTTGATATTGTTCTTGACCATGTCTATTTCATTTTCACGAAAGATCAATTGGTTTGGGATGTAATCAATAGAAAGAAAATGCGGTGCGTCAAAGATATCACTCCGTTCATCCTCATCCTTTTCAAACAGATTGTCCTCTACATTCGCCACTTCATCGAGACTTCCAGTTTTCATTTTCACATCACGGTTAAAGGGTAGTATGTGCAAATGTATATATGCTTTACGGGAAAGATGACAAGGAAAGAGACACACACCCCGATGTGTAATTGTAAAAGAATATCGAGGTTCGCAATGGTTAACCCGTCTAAATCCACAACAAGAAATAGAGAGAGAGACCCCAATGTGTAATTGTAAAGGATACACTTCCTTGGAAGATTAGAAGATACACGTTCTTAACAAATGAACAGGGAGGACACCCCGATGTGTAATTGTAAAAGCCGCACTAAGCGGTAGGTATATCCCTCTTTTCGTCCATGATTTCTTTACCTGTCACGAACTCGGCCATCCTGCATGAAAGGAACTCAACATCCTCTGAATCCTCTTTGAGGATGAGATGGCCATCTCTGAGAACAAAACTAAAGTCCACAGACCGGACCTCTTCACAGAAATGGAAGAAGTCTTTCTCGCTAGGAGGTATATCATCGATAACGCTTTCAAGGCTGGTGACCCATCTTTTCTTATAAGGATGCCAAAAGAATATATCAACCTCTTCACCAGTTTTTGTGTTAACTTCAATCACAAAATCCAATTCAAAAGGGTAATTCACATGCTTGACTTTCCCGACTATACTCCGTATATCATCTGCATTCTCATCCACCATGAAGACCACACTCATATCTTTTCAGTTTAAATTAGATATTTCTTCTATATTTAAGTTTTATCCAGTTTTCAATGCTGAAGCCAGTTCTCTAAACAAATCCCTCATGACAATATGGTTACATTTACACACAGGGGTGTCTCTCTCATCCCCCGTCGAATTCTTCGGATATCTTTTTGTAGTGATTTCTCACACTCACTTGAGAAATGTCTAATGTTTCAGCGATCTCACTTTGTGTTGTCCCCTCATTTTTTTCTATTGCAGAAAAGTAAATTATACCACCAACAACAGGGGGGACGGATTTTCCGCTATCTAGTCCATTATTCACTATTTTTCTCGCAACATCTCTGGCAAGGCGTTGAGTTTCACCGGAAAGATTGAAGCGAGATGAGATTTTTTCAATCCATCTGTAGTAAACCCCTTCTTCACGCATGGGCGTGGGGAGGCGGAGTAATCGTTTCATCTCTTTGCTAAATCTAAGAACATCTTTTTTTTCAACACCAAAGATACGGACAATCTTGTCCAGCGTTAGAGGAATATTGTCTACCTTTGAAACATAATGTGCGATAGAAGCCTGCAGAACATGGCCAAAATTCGCATAACCCACATGATATCCTTTCCTTTTGTTTTTATCCAATTCACTGAGTTCGAGGAGGGCCTTCCTGGCTAATTTAACACTAAATTCCACCGAGGATTCGAGAAAATCAAGCTTGCGAAGATATGATTTGAACACATCATCATCAATATCTGGAACGTATACCCTATCTAGCGCGAGGGATGGTGAATCTTTCACGTATTTTTGGACTCTTTCCAATCTTTCGTACTTATCTTTGTTATCTACATACTTCCATGATCTATCTTCTGAGTCAGGAAATTTACTTCCTAGACGTGACTCCTGTACCATACTTAAACACCTGTTATTCAAAATATGTCCTGTAATGTATTTAAGCTTTGACCTTCAGAGAAGGTGGTCAAAAATCGATCTTAGCAAGTGATGCTCTTAAGGTCATGAAAATAACGATAAAAAGCACGGGTATAAACGGCGAAACATCGATGGTTTCTCCAGCATCGATTCTGTCAAGGTTAGTTTCAGGCGGCGCGGTATCTTGTGAGGGATTCATTTGGAATGTTTGAACGTCCTGTCCTGTATCACTCACGTCGCTCTGGTTGTTAGTATTACTATCCATTCCTTCATCGTCTGGTATGAGTTCATACTCAAAAACAGTATGATAATGCGTTCCGTGTGGAATTCCTAAAGGGATATTGATGGTCCAAGTAAGATCTAGTTCTTCGGGTTCAGATATTGGATCGCTAGAACCATCCAGTACATCTACATCATTCCCTACACTCTCAAGAGGAGTAGATTCTATATATTCTGAATCTATCTCGACGTTATCCAAGTCTATCGTGGCACCATCATCTTCTTCAAATGCTTCAGTGGCTCTAACGAATATATCAAATTCGATAGCACAAAGATAAGTGATAGTAACTTCAAAATCAACACTTTCTCCTATTTCCCCTTCTCCTTCCCAATATTGCGTGTCCACCTCTAGGAAACTTTCATAGATATTCGCGGTAATAGTTATGTCGTCGGCAGGCATCTCGAACCCGATGTTTTCCTCATACTCATCAAACGGTTCAACGTAGCCCGTCCAGTTGTAAAAATGCCAGCCATCGGCGGTAGAACTGATTTCCAAATCAACATCCTGGTAGTGTGGGAATTCAAAGGTTTCAGTATCTTCAACGATACTAGAATCGCCGTTCCATGAGACCTCGACTTCACCATCACCCTCAACAACCACTTCAAGGTCAAAAAGTGTTTGATCTATGTACCAGACGGATTCATCATCATCAACTATGTAAGGCAAACTCCGCTCTTCTTGCTCGTCAATTGCAGTGATGTTCCACGCGCGGTCGAGTGGTTCGTAGTCACGCCATCCTTCATCCCCAACCCCTTCAGTGTATAGATTGATGTTTCGCATATCTTCTAAAGGTGCTTGGGTAACACGGCCAACCGTCTCGCCCTTGTCATATTCATTTGCACCGATAATAGGATAATCATCACAGGGTGTTGACATGGTATCGATGATCCAACTGGGATCGTCACCACGCCATGCAAAATCGCCCATGATGGTTCCGACGTCATCTATCCCACTGACCGTGCCGTTAAAGAATGAGTTCTTGACTTCTATCTCACGATCGGAACGTCCCACGATCCCCCCAATATCTGAACCGCCGCTCGAGACTTCACCTTCAGCATAGGTATTATTTATAATTACTTTATTAGAAGCTTGACCAGCAATTCCACCAAGCTGATCTCCGCCAGATATATCAACTTCAGCGTGAGAATTTTTGATGGTTCCAATGAATTGCCATCCAATCAATCCTCCCACCCTCCAATCCTCAAAATCCCTTGCAGTTTCTACTTGAGCATAGCAGTTTGAAGTCAGTGAATTTGTTCCCTGTCCTGCGATTCCTCCCATGTATTGTCCTTCAAGAGTCACTTCAGCAGAAGAGTGGAGAATATCCCCTCTCCAACTCCGTCCTGCAATTCCGCCCGCCGTCTGACCTTTAATGATTCCATCGGAGACATGAACATTTTCAACTAGGCTGTCATGAAAGTTTTCACCAACTATAGCCCCAACATCATCATCGCCACTGACTTCAAAAGTTTCCATCTCAATGTTTCTCACCTCTCCCGTCGAAACAGATATAATGCCAACCTGATCTTCATGTTCTCTATCGATGTAGAAGTCATCTATGGAGTACCCCTGTCCATCAAGAGATCCAAAAAAACCATCATCGCCACTTTCAGCACTATGGGCGATCGGCCGCCAACCAAGCGTGTCACCCTCTACTGCACCGTCCACACCAGCAACCCAATATTCTTCATAATCACTGCCCCATGATCCGGGTTCGTTATCATCATCGGAAAGGTGGTCCACCATGGCATAATATTGTTCACCATCATTAGTAACTAAATCGTTCTGATCATATTCGATCCCACTCTCCCATTCGCCCCTATCTGTTACTTCGTTCGCATCTTCTGCAGCGAGTTCATCATAACCATCAGTCTGTTCGTTCAAATCGTTTTCAAGTACATAATCACCACCCAAGTCATCCCGCACATCGTAAAGATCATACCAATCGTATATGCTTTCGGCCCCTTCTAGACTTCCACTATTGTCTGTCTCTTTTTCAGTAGACCTGTCATCGTAAGGAGAAGAGCTTTCACCAGAGATAACACTAAAACTGGGAAAGAAAAGGAGAGAAGCGATAACTAAGACTATGAACCATCTGAGGATTACTCTATTGCTCTTTTTAGGCATGGAATACCAGTTCCTATTCTAGTTTAGGCAAGCCGTCATATATACATTTTATCAAAATTTTACGGAATTAGAGAGCTATTCTTCGGTTATCCCGTGTTCTTCAATCTTGAAGACGGCCTCACCGTTTGGCATGCTCGGACTATCAACCAGGCGGGCAATCACCTTGTTTCCTTTGCTCTTTCGGAGATATACCCTAAACGTAGCAGTGTGTCCGAGGATATGTCCGCCTATCGGTTTGGTCGGATCGCCGAAAAACTGATCAGGATTGGCAGTGACCTGATTGGTCACTACTATGGCGGAATTGTTCCTTATAGCAAAGTTTAGAAGTTTGTGGAGATGTTTGTTGAGTGCCTGCTGTCTCTCGGCTAAAGAGCCCCTTCCAACATACTCCGCACGGAAGTGCGCGGTGAGTGAATCGACCACCAAAAGGTTGATGTCCTTTTCCTTACCGGTTTCAAGGGCTTTTTCTGCAAGCAGCATCTGATGGTGAGAGTTAAAAGCAGTGCCCACCTGTATCTTTTCTAACACTTCATCGGCATCTTTTTCGAGATGTTCGGCTATTTCTGTGATTCGTTTCGGTCTGAAGGAGTTTTCAGTATCTATCAACATGGCTTCACCGCCCAATCCACCATCGTCCCGCGGGAGAACAGCATTAACCAAGAGTTGATGCGCTATCTGTGTTTTTCCTGAGCCAAACTCACCAAATATTTCGGTTATAGACCCGGTTTCAACGCCACCACCGAGCAGATCGTCTAGCGCGTCACAATTGGTCGTCAATCTCCCTATCTTTTTTCTTCTTTCTTTGACGTCTGTACCGTTTTCAAATCCATCCATCTCAATCTCTTGCTTAGCGTGTCTTATAATTTTCGTTGCTGTACTCTCACCGACCCCGGCCTCGTGATTCAAGTTCCTAGGCGATTCAACGGCGATAGACATGAGATCAGTATACCCACTATCTATCAATTTCTCCGCCGTCGCCGAACCCACACCGGGCAAGCTTTCTATTTCTTCAACATCTGTCATAAATATCTAACCCCCGAACCTGTCTGTTTGGACTAGGTTCGATGTAGCATTAAAACTAGGGTTTCGAGGACATTTATACTTTACGGAAGAAAGAGATAAAAAAATGGAAAAAAGGGTTCTGAAAGACGTGTGTAGCCCGAAAACTAATTTCATGCTCTTCGGCCTAAGAAAAGAAAAAGAAAGAGTTTTTGTCATTCTGTTCCAACGTTGATGGTAGAGGTGTCTTCGTCGTCCTCGCTGCTGAGCGTGACGTCGTAAGTGCCGTCTT
>SL_8KL_010_SEDDRAFT_10001939_pt1 | contig 17867 bp, 15 predicted proteins | sample SodLakKL_010_SED_4_FD_11160 | JGI IMG/M metagenome (IMG submission 11160)
CAGAGAAGAGATAGCCGATGCATTACATTTTCTCATAGAATTATCTATACTAGCAGGAGTTGGACCAGACGACTTAGATCAAGCTTTGCCCCCAAACATATCTGTATTAGATGATAAGCTATTTAGATTATACTACGTAGCAAGGCCACAGGTGAAAGGTGAGGAAGGGTTTTATACGCTTTACGAAAAATCTCATTTAAGAGTAGCTAGGTTTATTAAATCTTTAGGAGTTACTTGTAATACTCTCAAGAATAAACCGTGGAAGCAAACACATATGCTCACAGACACTAACAAGTTTTACCGGAACTTGGAACAAGCATGGATTGATTTTATAAGACTGTGTTCAGATGCAGAGATAAGCCCCAAAGAGTTAGTAGCTATGTACTTTGGTAAGTCAGAAGTTAACAAGTTCAGACAAAGGAGTGACTACTAACATGAGCATAACTAGTAAGTGGGTAGAATTTGCTACAGGAGTAGCTTTAGAAGCAGACCCTAAAGCCTATGCTCAAGAAAGGGTATTCACTACAGGAACAGGTTTTACTGTAAAAGGAAAACAGTGGGAGAGAGGTATAACACATTCGTTGGTAGATTTAGGGTATTCCAAGGCAGGCTCTAAAATGACACAGTTAAAAAGAGATTATTACAACGAAGATTCTGTGAAAGAAGCTAAAAGCACTATAAACAGTCGTCATGACCAAAGCGTTTCTTCCGTAGGAATATCAACCTTAGGAGGAAAAAAGAAAAATGCACAAGGACACTGTATTCGTTCAGTAGTAATAAACCATTTCGACGAAAAAGTATCTCCTTTCAAGCAATCAAGTATTTCTATAGACGTATTCTATAGGACTACGGAATTATTACGCAAATTCGGAGCGGACCTGATTTTCTTAAAAGAGTTTCTGATACCAGAGATATTGTACGGAACTGAGTGGCAGCGTATCGACATAAGCGAGATTAGATTTTACTTCTCTTCATGCTTTTTCTCGGCTCTGTTTATACCAGTGTTATACCAATTCGTAGATCCAGTATGGTTTTTGAAAAGGCTTAAAGAAAGCAGGGGAGATGTAATATTCTACAGAAGATGTCTGTTCCGTACTAAGACTATGTTAGAAAGGAGCGTTGATAATTATAAGTTTAGAAGTAGAAGGAACATGCACGAATTAGCAGAAAACTTTATGGGAAGCGGAAAAATTAATAGAGAGAAGCTAGAAACTTATTTAAAGGAGGAGTTGAAATGAGGTTTTATAAAGACTTCAAAGAAGCTTTAAGTGAAATTAAAAGAGACTTAGCTGAGATGGGTATAGAGGTTCATCCCAAAACTTATCAAGATAAATATATCGCTGATGACCCTGATTACGCAACGCTTGAGCTACAGAATTATGTATATACTGTGCTCCACCCCAACCCAGATGACCTTAATCCTGTACAGCCTTGGGCTGATATGGAGTTCGAAGAAAGAGTCGCTGGGTCAAAGGGCATGTACTTCAATCCTGGTAATGCATGGAAAGAAAGGTCTGATGTTTGGGAGCAGTTCTTAGAATCAGACGGAAGATTTGCATACACTTATTCTGAAAGAATGGCACACCAATTAGACATAATAACAGAGGAAGCTAAAGATAACCCTGACTCAAGACAATTATATATAGGTATATGGGACCCTAACAAAGATATTCATAGGTTGGGGGGATTATCAAGAGTACCATGCAGCTTGGGATATCTCTTTCAAATAAGAGGAGGTATTCTCAACATGACTTACTTCATGAGGTCAATGGATTACGTAACTCACATGGAAAATGATATGTACTTGGGGCACATGTTTCAAAGGTGGATGGCTACAAGAATAGGAGTTCCGATTGGCAGATTCACACACTTCGTAGCTAGTCTTCACATCTTTAAGAAAGACGTCAAGGGGGTATTCTAATTGGAAAGAATATCCAGAGACGACATGAATATGAACATAGCTTGCATAGTATCTAAAAGATCAACATGTGCAAGAGCTCAAGTTGGAGCGGTAGCTGTTAAGCACAACAGAGTGGTATCTATAGGTTATGGAGGAGCCCCCTCCGGTATGCCTCACTGCACAGAGGTAGGATGTGTTAGAGGAGAAGATGGAGGTTGTATATCCACAATACACGCAGAGGCTAATGTTATAGCTTTTTCCGCAAAGTTTGGTATATCTTTAGACGGAGCTGTATTATACACTACTATATCCCCTTGCTATGACTGCGCTAAGCTTATAATAAACAGTGGTATAAAAGAAGTAGTATATTTGGTAGAGTATAGAAAAACAGAAGGAATAGAACTTTTGAAGAAAGTTGGAATAAAAATTCGTCAATTGCAAATAGATAATTTTATCTATTATTAAAAGGTATGATATAATAATTAAATAAATATAAAAAGGAGGTGAACTTTTGGCTAAGAAAATTAAAGGAGATCCTCAATGCAAGGAATGCCCATTACACGAAACAGCTCAGGCAGTATGTCTTATGGGAAAAGGAAAAGTTCCCTCACAAATAATGGTTGTGGGAGAAGCACCTGGATTAAGAGAAGATGATATTGGAAAACCTTTTCAAGGTCCAGCGGGAAAACTTTTAGACCAGATGCTGGAAAGAGGACAAAGTGGTAGAACTAATAAATTTACTAGAAAAGATATATACATAACAAACGTAGTTAAATGCAGACCTCCTAACAACAGAGCTCCTAAATCAAAAGAGATGAAAGCTTGTAAGAAGTACTTGGATAAAGAGTTTAATAAAGTAAAACCAAAATACGTACTCCTGTTAGGAGCCACAGCTCTGAAAGGAGTACTCAATATGAGCAAAATAACAGAGATACATGGTCAAGTAATAGAACAAGACGGTATATCTTATATGCCTACTTTTCATCCATCGGCAGCGTTAAGAGACCCGAAAAAACAAGACCCTATACAGAGTGATATATACGAGTTTTTCCGGATGGTAGAAGAGGGTCCCAGAAAATATCCTGATCTGGACTGGGAAGAGGTAAAAGATATTCATACTGTTAATTCTTGTATAAAAGATGTGAAAGAGTCGGAAGCTGTTAGTTTTGACTTAGAAACCACAGGGCTTGATTGGAGAGCTGAAGGGTCTCAGGTAAATATTTTGGCTGTAGCTACACCACAAAAACAGTGGGTAATGTCTTTTATGGATGGTAAGCTTAATAAAAGACACATACAAAAACAGATAGTAGAATTACTCGCTGACGCTATGAAAGATAAAAAAGTCGTTGCTCACAATGGAAAGTTTGATAACAGTTGGTTAAGATATTTTTATGGAGTTAGGTTTCCTTTATCTTTTGACACTATGTTAGCAGCTCACATATTAGATGAGAACAGCCCTAATGGTTTAAAACCGTTGGCTGCTATGCACTTTAAAGCTCCTCATTATGACATAGATAGTGACACTAAAAAAGGAAAGGGTAACAGGAAAAAGCTTCTCAAATACGCAGCTATGGATGTTTATTACACACTGAGGCTATATTATTTATTCAGAGAAAAGTTAAAACAAGACAAAGAGTTACTAAGGTTATTTAAACACTTAGTAATGCCTATATCTGATGTATATGAGGATATGGAACAAGAAGGGGTATATATAGATCTGGAAAAGATGGATGAAATAGGAAAACAGATAACTGAAGAGATGAGAAAAGAAGAAAAGAATTTAAGAAACTATACCAGCAGAGACGTAAATTGGAACTCTCCACAGCAGATAGCTCAGGTTCTATTTACTGACTGGGGATTACAAATGTCAAAGACTACGCCAGCTGGGGGGGCTTCGACTGATGAGTCTGTGCTAAAAGAGTTGGAAGGCCATCACCCTGCTATAAAACATTTGATGAATTACAAAAAGTTACACAAACAATACTCTGCTTTCATAAAAGGATGGTATAAAAGAATGCATGGTGATAATAGGATATATCCTAAATTTAAGATACATGGAACTGTTACCGGAAGACCATCATGCGTTGATCCCAATCTACAACAAACTCCGAGAGATTCTAAGATACGTTCTTTAATAAGTGCCCCTCCTGGTTGGGAATTAGTATCAGCAGACTATAGTCAGATTGAGCTAAGAGTGGCAGCCATGCTTTCAGGTGAAAAAGTTATGAAAGCAGCTTATCAAACAGGAGAAGATATACACACAAAAACAGCGTCAGAGATTATGGGCATACCTAGAAAACAAGTAAGCAAAGATTTTAGAAAGAAAGCAAAAGCTGTTAACTTTGGATTGATATACGGTATGGGAGCCGCTGGCTTACAGAAATATGCTAAAGAAAAGTTTGAATTGAATATGTCTCTAGGAGAATCGAAGAAATATCGAAAACGTTACTTCGAGGTATACAGCGGTCTTCCCACTTGGCACAAGAGACAGAAGAGAAAAGCTAGAGCTTATGGTTATGTAAGAAGCTTGTCTGGTAGAGTCAGAAGATTACCAGACATATATTCCTCAAACGAAGCCATGAGGGCACAGGCTGAGAGGCAGGCAGTTAATACGCCGGTGCAAGGTTTCGCAGCAGAGTTAACTCTTATGGGATTATTACAGATATCAGAGGAATTTTCTAGAGACATAGTAAAACCTATAGGAACCATACACGACGCAGTTTTAATGTTAGTAAGAAAAGGACACTTAGAAAGGACTCTACCCAAGATAAAGAAAATAATGGAGCATCCAAGACTACTTGACAAATTCGGCATTCAATTAACTGTGCCCATTGAAGTTGATATAGAAGTAGGTAATTGGGGAGAAGGGGTAGAATGGAACTTAGAAGAGGAGGCGACGGTGTCTTGAATAAAACACAAGGTTATTTTGAGCTTCCTAACGGTATTATAATAAGGATAGATAAAGACTCTAGCTCAGAAATGTTGAAAGAGTTTGTTAAGTCTTACGATAAGTTGGAAAAAGATAATGAAAAAGAGAAAGAAAATTAATTTTCGGGTTTTCATTTACAAAGGTTAAAATTTATGTTATAATTAAATTAAACGGAATAAAAATAAAATAAGGGAGGTGAACAAGGTTGATCACAGTATCCAATGCCAAAATAAAATCCTGGAGAAGGTGTAGAAGAGAAGCTCACTTTAAGTATGTGGAAAAGATAGAAAGAAAGAGACCAGAACCTCCTCTTCTTAAAGGTAGAATAATCCACGAGCTTATAGAAGCTTATTATACTCCTGGGAGAAGTTGGAAAAAGGTTTTGGAATCTTTTAGAGAAGACTACGAAGATTTATTCATAGAAGAACAAGAGGAATATGGAGACATAATAGGGGATTTAGAAAAAGTTATGGAGAGTTATATATACAAATACAAAAACGATTCTATCAAGTATATAAAGTTCAACGGTCAGATGTTTGAAATAGAAGAAGAAATAGAATTAGTACCCGGTAAAGTTAATTTGGTTATAAAAGCTGACGCTTTAGCTGAAGACAAAAAGTCTAGGAAGTGGTTAGTAGAAAGAAAATCTTTTGGAAAGAAGATACCGGGGGAAGGTATAAGACACTCGGACTTACAGACTACTATATACTATTGGGGATTCAAAAAGAAAGGGTTAAAGTTAGACGGAGTATTATGGGACTATATAAAATCTAAACCTCCTAAAGAACCAGACATATTAAAGAATGGAGGTATAAGTAAGAGACAGCGTATAGACACCGATTACTATACTTACCTAAAAGCTATAGAAGATAATGGCTTAGATCCCAATGATTACCAGGATATGCTAGAAATGCTTAAAGAAAAGGAAGACGATAGATTTCGGAGAATACAGCTTCCTTCTCCAGACAAGATAGCGGAACCTTTAATAGAAGATATGAAGAAAACCTCGTTAGAAATATACCATTTATTAGGGCTTTCTAAAGAGAAGAACTTAGGATGGCATTGTGAAAGGTGTCAGTACAACCCTCTATGTCAAGCTGAACTTAGAGGTTTAGATACTGAGTACATGAGAAAAGCTGATTACAAAGAAAGGAGGTTTGACAATGGCGAAGACGAGGAAAAGAGAGAGCAGCACGAATAAAAGAAGAAAACAACAAGAGGATTCTACAGATTACTCAGAAGTAGTCTCTAGAATAAAGTCTGTGGATGAAAACTTACTAGAGAAGATAACAGCTCTATTCTGGGGGAGAACTGGAACCGGTAAAACCACCTTAATAGGCACTTTCCCAAAACCTATCTTGATACTGGATATGAGGGAAGAAGGGACTGACAGTATATTGGATTTAGGAGAAGATGTAAAAGTTCTAAACGTTAACAAATGGATAGAGATAGAACAAATATACTGGTACTTAAAAGAAGGAAACCACCCATTCAGTACAGTAGCTCTAGACACAGTATCACAAGCTCAGAATATGTGCCTATCAGATGTTATGGAAAAAGCCGGAAAGAAGCCCGGAGAACTAGTATCAAGAGGAACTTGGGGAACAGTTGCCAACAACATGAAATACTGGTTATTGGAGTACAGAGACCTTCCAATGAACGTAGTATTCACAGCACATGATAGGGTAAACGAAGTAGAAGAAGAAGAGGAAGACGAACAAATAGTACCAGAAGTAGGGCCGCAGGTAATACCCTCCGTGGCTAAAACTTTAACCGGAGCTGTGAAGATTATAGGACATACTTATATTAAGGAGGTGACTAAGAAAACGGATGATGGGCTGGAAGTATCTGAAGAATACAGGTTGAGAATTTCCCCTCATCCTGTCTATCAATCAAGAATTAGAAAACCGAAGGGAGCTTATGCTCCGGACTCTATTAAAGATCCAAGCTATGACAAGTTGGTAAAGATTATGAAAGGGGAGTATCAACCCCCTAAAAAGAAAACCAAAAAGAAGAAGGAGGCGTGATTTAGATGGCAAGAAAGAAAGGAAAGGGTAAAAAGAAAGGCAGGGTAATAACGGTAAACTTTGAAGGGGTAAGCGCGGGTGGAGGCTCGAGAGTTCCGGAAGGAGATTACCCAGTAACTGTGGACAAGATCACAGAGGAAGAAGGAAAAGACAGCAAGAAACCATACTTATTGTGGGAACTGAAGATAACGGAGGGAAAACATAAAGGTAAAAAACTTTTCCACAGAACATCTCTCCAACCCCAGGCTTTATTCAACCTGAGAGCCACTCTTGAAGCCGGAGGTGTGGAAGTTCCTGAGTCGGTACAAGATATAGACTTAGATAGTCTAGATGGTATGGAGTTCGCTGTAGGAGTTATAAGAGAAGAAAGCGATGACGGAGAAAGAAGCTTCAGTAAAGTAGTCGATGTATTTCCTCTGGATGAATTAGAGGAAGGTGAAGACGAAGAAGAGGAAGGTGAAGACGAAGAAGAGGAAGGTGAAGACGAAGAAGAGGAAGATGAGGAGGAAGATGATGAAGATGAAGAGGACGAAGACGAGGAGGAACAAGACTATTCTGAGATGGACCTATCTGAGTTAAAAGAGCTAGCTAAAGAGAGAGGTATAAAAGTTAAGAAGAAAGCTAAGAAGGCTGACTTAGTAAAAGCCTTAGAAGAATCAGACGAAGAAGAGGAAGATATATAATGCTTGAATCTTCTCTTACCAATAATATCAAGAAGAAGCTTAAAAAAGAGGTAGGAGGAGTTTGGATAAAGGTACACGGGGGCCCCAGACAAAGAAAGGGGCTCCCGGACCTCCATGGAACAGTAGAAGGTTTGTCTATATGGATCGAGATTAAAGTTCCAGGGAATAAACCAACTAAGTTGCAAGAAGAGACAATGAAGGAAATAAACGAGGTAGGCAAAGCCTTGGCATTTTACACCACGTCTACCGAAGACGCTGTAAATAGGGTTAAAGAATATATAGAAAGGAGGAACAATGATGGAACAATTAGATAACATGTATACCATGGCAGACATAGAAAAAGAAACAGGTATTCCTCCAAGGAAAATTCTGTATAGGATAAGAAAAGGGGAACTACCTGGAGCTAGAAAAGTAGGATGGATGTGGGTCTTGTCAGAAGAAGACCTAAGCATCATAAAGAAATTGTACAATATAAAAGAACCTGAGGAAGAGAAGAAAAGAAAGAAAAAGAAGAAAAAGAAAAAAGAATAATCTTCAGGGCTGGGAGGTTGTGGTATGGATAACAAAGGCCATGAAAGAAACGATAACGTAGTACAAGCCCTGATGGATATATGGGGAACACATTGTGAAAAAGGAGACTACGTATTTATATCAGCCAAAGACCCTGAGTCTGGTTCTTGGAAAGATCTTCCTCTTAAGTATGATAATGGTTTCATGGATAATGCAAAAGAAGTATTAGAAAAATACCCAAGTAACAAGTATAACCTTTACTTTTGCCCTTTACCTTTTAGTCAGCCTAAAAGAAGAAAGAAAAATTTCAAAGGCTCCAAATGGTTATGGAGTGATATGGATGAAGTAAACCCCGAAGAAACAGTTCCAAAACCCACTATATATTGGGAAAGTTCTCCTAAAAGATACCAAGGTTTATGGAAATTGGACCAGTTTTTAGATCCACAAAGAGCCGAAGAAATGAATAAAGGACTCACATACGAAATAGGTTCTGACAAGGGGGGATGGGATGTAACACAGGTACTTAGGATACCTAATACTATAAACCACAAGTACAAGAATAAACCAAAAGTTGGAAGTTTTAAACGAACAAATAAAAAATATTCCGTAAAAAACCTTGCAACCAAGATTTTAAAAAATGATAATAAAAATGATACTTCCAATAACTCCGTTTCCGAAACAAATTCCGATTTAAACGTAAATAAAATATTAGCTAAGTACAAAAAGAAAATACCTAGAGATGTTAAGAACCTATTGTTCGCTAAAAAGGCAGAAGTAGGGAAAAGATCAGATATAATATGGTATCTGGAAAACAAACTAAGTGAAGCAGGCTTGTCACCAGAAGAGATTATAGTTTTAATTAGAAATTCAGTATGGAACAAGTATAGGGGAAGAAGCGATGAAGAAGAAAGATTTCGTTCCGAACTGTCCAAGATAATAGAACAAAAAATTCAAGAACCAGAAGTCCCGGAAGTAGAACCAGGGGAAACAGGGCTTACTGTAGAATCTTATAAAGATGTAATGTCTAACATGGGAACATTCCCAGGGTGGTTAATAGATGGGTTCTGGATGAGAAGAAGCCATGGTATAGTAGCAGGAGAACCTAAGTCTTTCAAAAGCGTACTGAGTTTGGATTTAGCGGTATCAGTAGCTTCAGGACAACCTTTCCTTAACATGTTCCCGGTTAAAGAAAGAGGTCCAGTATTAATAATACAAAACGAAAACTCAGATTGGATAATGAAAGATAGATTAGAAAAAATAATAACACATAAAAGATTAACAGGGAATATGAAGATTAAAAACAGGAAGCTTAAAGGAGAATTCCCACCGGAGCTTCCTATTTATTTTATAAACCAACAAGCATTCATGTTAAACGACGCAGTTCACCAAAAGATAGTAGAGAAAACTATAGAGAGAATAGAACCTGTGCTTATAATATTTGACCCTTTGTACCTTATGTTCGATGGAGATGTTAATTCAGCTAAAGACTTGAATCCAGTACTTAATTGGCTGCTCAATATAAAGAACGACTTCAGAACTGGAATTATGGTTATACACCACTGGAACAAAAGCAAAACGGCTCCAAGAGGCGGGCAAAAGATGTTGGGCTCTACCACACTGCATGGATGGGTAGAGTCAGCTTGGTATATAGGTATAAAAGGAGAGGAATCAGAACAGGACGAGGAACAAGGGGCTCCCTCAGATGAGAATATATTAACGGGGTCTTCCGGTAAACCTGTCTCATTGGTGATGGAGAGAGAGTTTAGAGCTGGCGGTATTAGACCTAAAGTTGAAGCCAGCTTGACGATGGGAGAATTCGGTTCTCCAAAATATATGGTTAATGTAAGAAAACACGTAGGTAGAGGGAACCCCGCAGCAACAGAGAACCTCAAACAAGATATAATAACTATGCTGGAACTGCATTCTAAACCTATATCACAAAGGAAAATAGCCACTGAAACTGGGGCTGGGAGAAGAGCTATAAAAAGAGTATTAGAAGAACTAGTAAACGAAGGTACAGCAACTTGGGACAGTAAAGGGGTAAAGCTAAATTAAGCATAAAAAAAGGCCCCCCATTAGGTAGGGGGCCAGTACCGTGTATGTGAAGGAGGAGCCGGCTAATTTTTGTCTTCTACGTCTTTAGCTAATTCTTTCATCGCTTTGACTAAAGCTACTATATCTATCGCACCTTCCACAGCTATATAAGCTATAACGGGATATACTACGGCTTTTAGTAATTCGGGGTCTATTCCTATCCCTACGGTCTCTTCTACAGCAACTACTACTAAAGACAATAGAGCTAACCAAAACTTCCTAGAAAGAAGCCAGTGTTTTCTTTCTTCGCTTTTTTTACTCATTAATATTCACCTCTCTTTGAATAACTTTCGTTTCTTTTAAAATCCTCTTTGGAAGCCTTTTTATTTTTTATACCAGCTAATAACGCTAATTCTCCTGTTGTAAATGCAAAGAAAGCTGCTATAAGAGTGGTAGGTTCCCTTTCTACCTGGAGGAAAATACAAAGTATAGCTATAGTGAAAGATATATTCATCACAAGGATAAGTGATACTATTATCTTAGAAAACCTGGAGCTGGGCATCTTGGAGGACATTAAATAAAACCTCCTTTTCTCCCAGCTTTTTCTGCTGTTTGAAAGTAGTTTTCCCCGGACAGATCAACGACCTCTTTTATTTTGTCTGTGGGTAAATCTTTTGTTCCTCCCCCAAGTACGTAAACAGTTTCAGCTCCATACTTATCAAGCTCTGGAACTCGGTTATCTCTGTTACGATACATCTGGCAAGCTTCCCCGTTTAAATAAGAGTTAATAAATCTTAACGCTGTTGGACTGTCTGACTCGCTGTAAACAACAACCACAGTTTTGTACACGGAATCTTCCTCCTCTCTTAATTTTTTTATTAACTCGTCAAAAAACTCTCTCCCCGGACAGTAGGGCCTATTAACCGAATCAATCTCGAAATGCCCGAATACGTGAGGCCTATCCGCTGGGAAACCATATATCCTGCTCCAATGTTTGATTACCTCTATTGTGCTCCCCATCTGCCTCTCAGTCCAAGTTCTTTGGTTACTTCCGGTTCTCGCCACACTAAGAGTGTATAGGTTGGGATTAACTCCTGACTTAAGCAAAGGCCAAGAAGGATTGTTAATCCTGCCATGGCTGTAAGCCGCATTTGTTTCTGAAACTAGTTGGTACTTGCTACCATCTTCTAATATCACACAATTGTAGCTGGCATTAGACTCAGGGTTTTTTATCCAACTGTAGTTACTTTGCCAACTAGCTCCGGTAACGTGGACTCCCACACCTATTATTTTGTGACCGTTCCTTCCAGAGGTGCCTTTTGGGTAACCGTAGTTAGGCGTATAAAACTCATCGTCGTATATACTCACAATAACCCTCCTTTCACTCTATCATTATATAAATATCATAAATAAGTTTTATCACGTACAGTATAGTGACGATGGAAGCTGCTATCCAACCTCCCCAATCTTTAATAAATCTAAAGATGCTTTCTTTGGCAAAGGCTTCATCTTCTAAATCATCTATTCTTTTCCACGCATTATCCAACTTTCCTCTTAATCCGTTATACTCTTTAACTACTCTTTTGGTCTCATAAAGTTCTGTCTTAAGCTCGTTTAAATCCTTTAAAGACGGAGTGCTGTTTTTCATTTCTATTATAGCTTTAGAACACTTATCTATCATTTCGTATAACTCTTTATTAGAGTACCACTCTTTCTCTTTTTCCTCCAAGGTAACCCCCCTAACTATTACCGCAGACCTCTTACCATTTCTCCATATAAGTTTAACGCTTCTCTATAATGGTCTGGGTCGAAGTCGTCTCGTCTGTTCAAATAACTTCTCTCGATGCCTCTATGGGTTATTCCAAATTCTTTGTGAAGTATCCTGAGGTTTTCTTTCGCTCTACCCTCTCTGCCTTGTTTGAGATTGTCCCAAAAAGCATCGTAGTAGTAACTTGGTTGAGGGTTCCTTGTAATAGTATCTATTTTAAATTCTGCGTCGGGGTGGAGTTCCTTAGCGATACCCTCTGTTACTGATCTTACATTGTGGTAGGGTATACCCCACATTCTGCTAATAAAAGCCGCCCAATTATCAACAGCTCTCATAGCGTCAGTTTTCCATCTCTTTTCACCCTCCTTTGTACCAGTATCATATCTTTCCTGCTTAACCGCATGGTCCACAGCTGTTATTGAGTCAGATACTGCGTCTGTAAATTCCCATATAACAGAATAAAAAGGTGAGGCCATTTCATATCCTGCCCAAGTTCCTCTTTGAACCTTGCTAGCTATACTGTCGTAGAGAGGACCAGCTACGTAAGCCACAGAAACAGCGTTGCCTATCGCCCTAACAGTTCTAGCAGCGGTGCTTTGATCAGGGTCTCTTCTAAAAGCTAAATCTCTAAGCTCATCTATAGCCATCAAGTAAACCGGTGTGGCGAAGAACATAGCCGCAAGCATCTTGTAAAAACGAGCTTTATCCGAAGCAGTCTTATTACTGTTATTATACCTCCACAATTCTCTGGCTATTATATTGTAGTTCTTGTTTCTCTGAGTATGGAAGGGAGTTATACCCCTGACAAAAGGACTTCTACTTCTACCTATAGTGCTACGAGTATGTCCTATATAAGTAGGCTGAGTTCTATTCACAGCTTCTCTGTGTCTTTCAGCTACCTTTTGCATGAACTCTTTAGAACCTACCTTAAGTTCTGGGTGTTTCTCTTTTATTTCACTTTTTACTGCATTCCATAATCTTCCTACTACCATCGAGTCAAACCACCTAATACCCTCAGTAAACTTTTTGTTTAAGAAACTCTTTCCTGTAGCCCATTGTAAAAGCGTTCCTACTTCTCCTATCTCCCCAGTTTCCCTATTGATCTTACCTTCATCACGGAACCTCATCTGAGGCTCCCACTGGTTCATCTCTTTCTTAGCTTGCTTTATACTTGTAAACACAGGCTTGAGCAGATGTTTAATGTCCATCTCAGTAGCAGCTGCTAAATAAGAGGTAGTCTGTTTTAACATAATACCTGGATTTAGACCCAAGATAGACGTATGGATAGGGTTCAACCATTTAAGAGTTAGTTCATCTAAAACACTTTGACTATGGAAATAACCCTCAATATCATTTATATATTCTTCTAAAGCCTTGTGATAATGTTTCTTTCCGGCTTTAGTTAAGTCCTCCACAAGGCCTTCGTCTCTTAAAACTTTTTTAGCGTTTCTCACAGGCTCCGCTAATCCTACGTAAGAGGAAGCATCTTGTAAGTACATGTGGAAAACTTCTATAGCCCCTCTTAGTAATACCGGTTGATGTTTTTCTCTTCTGGGCCTTAAGAAACCCATTTGGTCCAGTAGTCTTTGAGAAAAGTTTCTCGGTCTAAACTCTGGTATGGGATCCCTCTTGCTCCTAACCGTGGACCTTAACAGTGGAAAGTAATTTTCCTCCCACTGCATGGGGGCCCCTTCTAACCTGTTGGATACTTCGTTAATACTTACTCCTAACTCTCTAAATCCTCTACTTATAGCTTCTGCCACATCTACCTCTTTCTGTGGCATAGAGTCTACTACTTTTTTGAGGTCTTCTGCTGACAATTTGTGGTGTACACCTTCAGCTAAAGGTACTCTAAAACCTCCTTCTACAAGTTCTTCTCTATTGTGGGGAGACTTGTAGTGGAGGTATATAGCCATTCTCTCATCCGGTGTGAGTTTAATGCTTCTTTTTTCGTCTAGCTTAATCTTTTCTTGTTTAACGTTTTTTATCTTTTTGTTCATAGATTTGGACCAGGATTGTAGTTCATCTTCCCACCCTTTTCCTAAAGCTTTCTTAACAGCTTCTCTGAACTTATCCTGATGCTCGAATTGTATTCTATATCTTTCTGATATACCTTTATCAACATCATCGTATAATACTTTCTTCAGAAAACCTTCTTCTTTACCCTGAAGTAGCTGTGTTATAAACTCAGGTTGGAGTGATTCTGAAGTGTATATCTGCTTCAACCTACCAGGTTCTTTGTTTTGTACCATAGTATCTATTTCTTTCATTTCTTTGTCAAACTCTTTTATCACAGGGTGCGTTTTTCTAAAGTCCTCTCTTATCTCTTCTATACCTTCATCTAGAGCTCTTCTTGCTCTCTTGAAAGTTAAGTAGTTCTTGGTATCACTGAGCTTAGCTAAATTCTTTATAGTATCTACCAGATTCTTTATCTGTTCGAAAGTCATTTCTCCGAGAGGAACTTTGTCTAAAGTCTTTAACTCTTCTATTACTCTTTCTGGTAAATAAGAATCTGGGTTACGTTTGAGCCATTCTCTAGTATTTTGAAGCCTTTGTATAGTACTCTTCTTACGCTTAAATGCCCCCCAGTCTATTTCGGATAACAAGCTTTCTATCTCTTCTCTGTATTCTTTACGTAAGTCTTTACGTTTAAGTATGTCTCTTATCTCTTTCTGCCAATCTCTTATCATAGCTCTTTGTTCTGGAGAAAACCCTCTTCTCTGGTTAACCAAACCTTTTATCTGCTCTTTGAGCTTGTTGTATTCAGGTATGTTTAAGTGTTTAACATATTTCACAAGTTCATCATACATCTTGCCTGGAGAAGCATCTTTCACATAGGTTTTTAAGAAGCCCTTATGCATTTCGGGAAACCTTCTTACCCATTCTTCTTTCCCTAACTCCATAGCTTCAAAAGCTAACCTAGCGTGGTCTATGTCTTTAAAACCGTGAGCTTTTACTCTCTGTTTTAGTTTTTTGGTTGTGGTAGTCGGTTTCTTCTTTGTCTGTTCATGCTCAGGAGGAACTCTCTTACCTTCAGCTCTCTTCTCTTCAGCCTTACGCATCTCGTGAACCTGTTCAGCCTCAGTTTTTCTAACAGCTGGTCTTTCTTGTGTGGGAACCTCGCCCTCTTTCTTTCTCCTCTCTCTAGCTCTCTTGGCTTTATCAGCTCTCTTCTCTTCAGGGGTTTTCTTAGGTTTCTTAGCTTCCTCGGTTTTCTTCTTTTTACGTTCAGCTTCTTTTCTTATTTTCTTAGCTGTTTCAACCTCAGTTTCTCTTCTCTCTGGGTCAGGAACTCTTTTACCTTTACCTTCCCAATCTATAGATTTGTAGGTTTCTAGAATAGCATCACGTTTATGGTCTCTGATAGAAAGAGGCTGACCTTTGTAAAGCACATCATCTACCATCTCTTTCGTGAACATGATCCCGGGGTCTTTTCTAATAGTTCCATCAGCCTCTTTGTACTCTATAGGCTCTATTTTGGCTCCCCATCCCTTTAAATATTTAGGCAAGAACTTTGTGAATATACCGGGCTTGTATTCTCCAGTCTCCCTGTTTAGATAACCATAAGTTTCGTATTTACCTGTTCTTCCTACTCTTGTTGTGGGGTCGGGTTTTATTGAGCCGAAAAAAGCCTCGCTGTTTTTTATTTGTTCCCCTACTTGGCTACCTAAATTAAAGTTTAAATCTCTTTCGTCTACAGGGCCTATCCTTTGTTGAGTTCCATCGTCTTTTGACGCAATAATCCTATACTCATAACCGCCTTCGTTCCAGTCTGCTGGGTTAGTACTTTTATGCCGGTTTGCACCTGCAGTAGGGAATTTTACAAAATTGGGAGACATTTTAAAAGACCTCTCCCAACTAATGTTGGTTATACCATAATGAGCGAAATTTCCTCTGTCTGTTTGTACTTCCCCGTCTGAAAACACTAACCCTTTGTGTCCTCTAAATATAGCATCTCTTATTTCTTGTTTAATCAAATGTTCAGCCCAATGCTTACTGTCGGAGAAAGGGGCTGGTGGAGGAGCCTCCCGGGACCTTATTTTATCTTTTATTAATTCTCTTGCCTTACTTTCGCTGTGGACCTCTTTACCGGCACTTGTTATAAGGTTTCCTTTATTGTCCCTTAAAGTCCAAACCTTCTCTTTCCAGTCTTGAGGATACCCCCCAAACAGGTCTTTCATTTTGCCTGACCAGATAACACCTCTAAAGAAGTCGTCTGGGGTTGGGTCTTCGGGCAATATCTCCCCAAGTTTTTCTTCTACCCGAGACTTGTTCTTTTTAAGAAAATTCTGTAAAGCTTTTCTCGGGTCTCTTTCAGGAGTAGGGTCAGACGGAGTACTGAATAAAGCATGTATTGAAGCTTCTTCGGACCGCTGTACATGGACAGTTTCGCCGAACAGCTCATACATTTGTTTGTTAAAAGCCGCCTCGAAGGGTTCATACCCGTCAAGAGGAATTAACATTTTTTCTAAGTTAATTGGCCTTGAGGGGCTTTCTTTTATTGGTTTAGTATAATCAACTGTCTCTAGTTGTATGGTCCAATCCTCCGGTATTTCTTCCATCCTATAAAAACCGTCTTCCCTAGCTTGATCGTGCCAATCAGATTGTAACTCTCCGGTCCTTTTTAATTTATCACCTTCTAAATCTTCTACAACATCCCCTCTCGTGAAAGCTACTATATTTCTAGCTTGTTCAAAGTGTCCTGCTGTCCACGGAGCACTCATTCTTCTTTTAATGGAAATCACATCTTGTAAATTAAGTCCTAAATCGTGCTCTATTTCTTTAGCCACATCTAATATCTGAGTTAATTTGTTCACAGCTTCTTGGGGTGTAACGCCTACTCCCCACGTCCTTTTTTCGTGTGGATAATCAACCCAAGCATATATAGATGTTGTATCTGGGGTAGATTGTACAGCTTTAAACGGGTGTCCCACTGATTCGTTTATTTGTTTCACCGTCAAGTCCTCAAGCTCTCCTAACTCTCTTAGATAACTGGCGCTTTGCCTTAAGTTACTAGCTATAGCTAAAAAATCCCTTAAAGCGTCTTCAGTAGTCTCTCCTTCTCCCAAACTAATCCTATAGAACATATCAGGTAGCTTTCTGTCTCTTGGGACGTTTGGCTCCACTTCTAAGTAGCGGTAATCAGTATCACCGAGGCCCATTTCTGCGTGTTCGTCTTTATATACATAAGCTTTATCTCCTGTTTTTTCTATTATTTTATTAAGAGAAGAGTCTAATTGATCATCTTTTATAACGTCAGCAGCAGGCTCCCATTGGAACAGCCTTTCTTCATAAGTTCCAGGTAATCCTTCTCCCCAAGGGTGCCAGTATTTTCCTTGGTATTCAGGTTCACCTAATTCTGAAGAAGCTAAAAGAGCCTCTGATTCTAATGTCTCAAGCCTGCCAAGTTCCCTTATAACTTTGTCTAACTTATTCTTGTATTCTTTACTAAGCCCTTTTTCTACACTTTCTAAAAACTGGTGTGCTTCAGATTCCGGGTCCATTATAGTTTCTCTATGCTTATTCAACCTGTCCAGCTGCGTAGAAAAGTTTTGTGTTATCTGTTCAATTCTACTCAACCCTACAGCGGTTTGGGGCAACCGTTCAGGGGGTGTAGCCTGTCTGAACAAAGGAAGATTTGAAATATCATAATCTTCTAGCATCTGGTTAAACTCTTTAGCAGCAGGGCCATACTTGTTGTGCAACAGTTCTAAGTACCTATTTTCCACAAGGTCCATTTCTGCTGAGTACCCCAACCTAGTTTCTTGGAATTCTATTTCTTGCAAGTTGTTAAGCAAGTCTTCTTTGGGTATTGACTTACCGGGATAACCCTCTATATAAGGAATTAATCCGGACCATTCCAGTTCATCTTTTTTAAATCCGGTCGCTTTTTTAAGTTTATTTAGTATCTCTTGTTTTCCAAATTTGTCCTGCGGAAGTTGCACTATATAATTACGTAATCTGGAGTAAAACGGTTTAGCTAATCCTTTATCTCTTATATGGTGTCTTACCTGTT
>SL_8KL_010_SEDDRAFT_10001941_pt1 | contig 17858 bp, 18 predicted proteins | sample SodLakKL_010_SED_4_FD_11160 | JGI IMG/M metagenome (IMG submission 11160)
TGATTTCTTTCGCTTTGATAACGTGTTTCCAGTTCAGCTATAGCTTTTGAAATTTCAATTGAATGCAAACTGTCTTTTTTGGAAATATGAAGGTCTGCATAGTACGATGCCCAATAGTTTTGATCTAATTCCATATGGGCTCTTCTTAAATGATTGTAGGCTTTAACCTCATGATCCAGGGAGTTTATGTTTGATGATATTTCTAAAGCTTTTTCAGCATTTTTGATGCTCTCGGAATAATTGTTCATTTTATAATATAAATCGGCAATATTATTATATGTTGCTGCTTTTCCCTTAAGATCACCCAAAGCTTCATGTGATTCAAGGGATTTTTTAAAAAATTCAAGGCCTTTTTCAAAGTTTTCTTTCCGCACAAATACTATTGCTTTGTTGTTATTAAGTTGAGCTACTCCTCTTTGATTATTTAAACTCAAAAACATCTCCATTGACTTATCATAATGTTTTAATGCCTCCTGGTATTCTTCTGTTAACAAAAAAGCATTCCCCATATTCATTAATGCTATTCCTTCACGAAGTTTGTTTCCTTGCATGCGAAAACTTTCATAGGCTTTTTCGAAATATTCAATGGCAAGTTCATAGTTTTCTTCAATATTGTGTATTATCCCAATATTGTTATAGGCTGCACTAACTCCTCCTTCATCGTCTATTTCCAAGTAGATATCCAATGCCTGTTGATAATATTCCAGGGCATTTTTGTTATTACCCATATTACGGTTTAATACACCAAGACTTGAGTATGTTTTTGAGATGCCATCTTTGCAATCTATTTCATAAAATAAATCTAAAGATGATTGTAATTGTGAATTTGCTTTTGTAAAATCACCCGTTTTTCTGTTAACTATGCCTTTATTTCTTAAAGCTTCTCCTTTTTGTTTTTTTAGTGCAACATCTTCTTCATTACTGTTTAAGGCGTTATTATAAGCTGTTTCATAATAGTATAAAGCTGAATCCGGTATACTATGTTCATAAAAATCACCTATTTCCAAAAGAATGTTGATTTTTGCAGTATCGGAAACCGCTGCGTTATAGCGAAGCTGTAAACTGTCAATATTAGATGCTTTTATAAAAAAAATATTCAGTAACGCATAACTTAAAAGTGCTGCTTTTTTATACTTTAATAATATCATAATGAAGTAATAATATTTATTGCAATGTATTTTTATGTGTTTGGTTTAATAGCAAATGAAGCAACAAATACTAGCAAAGTTGTTTCTTATTGTATGATGTTTTTAATTGTCAGCAATAAAGTTTATTAACCTTGCTTTAGGTGTTTAAAGCTAAAATTATACTCTAACCTTTACAAAAACAATTTGCAATATACAATTTTTATTAAATAAATTTGAAAAATTTACTCGCATTCAAGAAGATGATTTTGTGGTAATTAATAACGTAATCAAGAAGTTAAAGCTCAAAGCTGAAAGTTTTGAATAAGTTGGATAAAATGATTTTAGGGATTTAAAATATTTAATCAAATCATTTAAATAATTTAAATTTGATTTTTACAATAGTTATGGATTAAAATTTGCAAATTTGCAGCAAAAGATACAATTAAGTGCTAAATCCGATAAAAAGACTAGCCGGGCAAACTGCCATTTATGGTACCAGTAGTATAGTTGGGCGACTCCTGAATTATCTGCTTGTTCCTATTTATACCCGTGTATTTGTTACTCAGGATTTTGGGATTTTTGTTGAGATGTATTCTTACGTTGCCTTTCTTTTGGTTATATTGACATATGGGATGGAAACCGCTTTTTTTCGATATGCCGAAAAGCAAAAAGAAATAAAAGATACGGTATATAGCACTTCTTTGATATCTGTCCTTTCGACATCCACTCTTTTTATTATCATAGTGTTTATTAATAGTGAGCAGCTTGCTGCTTTGGTACAATATCCCCAACATCCTGAATATATAAAATGGCTTGCTTTAATTGTGGGGCTGGATGCACTGAGCAATATTCCTTATGCCAAGTTGCGCGCCGAAAATAAAGCTATAAGGTTTGCAACAATCAAGTTAATTAATATTGGAATAAACATCTCTTTAAATCTTTTTTTCTTAGTTTTTTGCCCATGGGTTTTAAATAATGAGTATACTTTTTTAGCCGACTTTGTGAACAAAGTCTATGATCCCCAAATTGGTGTTGGGTATATATTTATTTCTAATCTTATTGCCAGTATATCTGCTGTTGTTCTTTTATTACCGCAAATCATTTCATCAAACTGGAATTTTGATATTGTTTTATGGCGGAGTATGCTTATTTATGCTATCCCGCTATTACTCGGAGGTTTGGCAGGTGTTGCCAATGAGGCATTGGACAAGCTATTACTAAAATATATGTTGCCCAGAGATGTTGCTATGTCACAAGTCGGCATATACGGGGCTTGCTATAAAATATCAATTATGATGACTATTTTCATACAAGCTTTTCGTTTCGCTGCCGAACCCTTTTTCTTTGCTCATGCGCGTACCCAAAATGCTAAAGAACTTTATGGAGAGGTAATGAAATATTTTGTAATTGTGTGCCTGTTAATATTCCTTTCCATTATGTTATTTATAGATGTGGTACAGCATTTTGTTGGCGAAGAATATCGTGAAGGCTTAATCGTGGTTCCAATATTGCTTTTGGCAAATATGTTTCTTGGTATTTACTTCAACCTTTCCATATGGTATAAAATTACCGGGCGAACTCACTTTGGTGCTATTTTTGCTTTATCCGGAGCCCTTATAACTTTGTTACTAAACATCTGGTGGATACCATTAATTGGTTATGTAGGCTCAGCATGGGCAACTTTAATTTGTTATATGACAATGACTTTATTGTCATATTTTATTGGAAAAAGGTATTATCCCATTAAATACGATGAGAGAAAAATAATATCTTATATAGCTTTCGGAATTGGTATATACCTATTAAGTAAACTGTTAGTTGATTCTATACCACTGCCTTATTATTACATAAATATTCCTTTACTTATTATTTTTTTGATAGTAGTTGTTCTCTCTGACAAACCTCTTAAAGAATCCTTGTTTCAACTTATCAGGAAATCTTAAAAAATGATTATTAGGTATTGGTGTCCGGTTAATGATTTAAAATTATAGTGTTTTAGTGGCAAGATTGATTCTTAACCGGTCACTAGTGATTGTTGGGCAATACTAAATACAGTGGAATTAATTTTACTCGGAAAACAATGTGTTGTTTTATTGAAAAATTATTTAACAATAAACAAGCAAAATGCTTATTTAGTTATTGTTCGAAGCATCTAATTGTTTAAAACTATAGAAAAAGGGTTTCTGTTAAATATGAAAAAAAGCTAAATAATAAAGTATTTTTAATAATTATTTGATTTTATCCTAAATAACTTGTATATTTGAAGAGAACAAGATAAAAAAACGTATTGTTAAACTAATAAAATTATAAAATTATGAAAAGTTCAGCAGGAAACGCAATATCAGGATTTATATTTGGCGCAGCTATAGGACTTGCAGCAGGATTATTATTTACGCCCCGTAGTGGTGATGAAACACGCAAGAAACTTAATTACAGAGCCAAAGAATATACCGACGATGTTACCAAAAAACTCTCAGATAAAATAGACAACTTGAGGGAGCATGTTACCGAAATCGGTAATGAAGCCAAATCAAATAAGTAGACAGGGGCTACAGAAATCACCTAATAGTAAGCTAAAAATAAAATCAAAAATTTGTAACAAGCAAAATACTGATTAAAACCTTTTCAGAGCTAAAAGGTGATATCAAAGAGTAATTGGAAGCTAAAATTTCTTATTATGGCTTACGGCTTTTGAAAAATTTGAAAAAGTTATTTAAAATGAGATTGAGATAAAAAGATTTTATAGAAAATGTTATAAAGAACGAAATAATAAAGTAATTTCAATAATAATTTTTGGATTTTATCTTAAATAACTAGTATATTTGAAAAGAAATAACAAAAAAATGTATTGTTAAACTAAAAATATTATATAATTATGAAAGATTCAACAGGAAAAGCATTATCAGGATTTATTTTTGGCGCTGCTATAGGAGTTGCGGCAGGGTTATTATTTGCTCCCCGTAGTGGCGAGGAAACCCGCAAGAGACTTCAGGACAAAGCCAAAGAATATACCGACGATGTTACCCAAAAGCTTTCTGATAAAATAGACAACTTGAGGGAACATGTTACCGAAGCAGGTGAAGAAGTCAAATCAAAAACGCAAAAAGTCGGGTCAAAAACCACTCCAAAAACCACTCAATAATAAGGTAAATAAAATTAAAATTCAATGACAAGCAAAACACTGCTTAAAACCATTTCCGAGCTGAAAGTGGATATTCAAAAGTACGTAGAAACCAAAATTACTTATTATGGTCTTACGGCTTTTGAAAAAGCTGTTAAGGTTATTCAAACTTTTGTTTCGTATAGTATAGTTTTAATAATTTTCGTTATGGCTCTGATATTTTTATCAGGTGCCGCAGCACTATATATCGGGGAACTTTTACAGTCATACGTACAAGGTTTATTAATTGTTGGTGGTTTCTACTTTTTGCTCGGAGTGGTTTTATATATTGTCCGTGGTAAGATTTTTGACCGCTGCATTATAAAAACACTAATNAATGTATTTTTTGAAAAAGAAGAAGAACAATAAAANNTTCTTGTAAAATGACAGATGTTAAGCGGTTTAAAAAGTTACGAAGCCTGAANGATATAAAGCTTGAAAAAGCCAAATTGCGTTATGAAATNCTGGTGGCTGAAAATAATATGATGGATAACCTGGATCATGCCGGAAGTTTTCTTGCNTTAGGNAAAGTTGCTTCACGAATAAGCAGTGGACTAAATACTTTCGTCAAGACTTATTCAATAGTTGCCAGTATTTTTGGACGAAGGAAAAAGTCCGCCAAGCAAGAACAGGTTGAAGAGTAGGCATTAAAAGCAATTTTTAAAGCTTTATTTGAAGTAAACATTCAAGTTTATTATTTCTGATCTGCTTCCGATTCGTACAGGTGGACCCCAGGTTCCTACCCCCGATGTGACATAAGCATGCATACCACTGATATGGTCATATCCCCGACTAATATCATAGATGGCCGATGTTATATAGTTAATAGGCCATAATTGGCCATGATGTGTATGACCTGAAAGCTGTAAATCTATTCCGGCTTTGGCAGCCTTTTCCAGATAAAATGGCTGATGGTCAAGCAATAACAAAGGATATTCCGGGTCAGTCATAGCTATTAAGTCATCTAAAGATCTTCTTCTTTCATCCGAAAACCTGGGCTTGGTAAGATCTTCCCGGCCTAAAATGTAAAAACTTTCATCAATTTTTATAACTGTGTCACGTATAAAAGTAATACCATGCTCCTCAAGGTAGCTTACAGCAGCTTCTGCTCCCCCTATATATTCATGATTGCCCGTTACAGCATAAACACCTAATGGTGCTTGAAGCTTCTTAAGAGTATTCCCAATATTTTGTCTTAAAACCGGCTCAAGGTCTTCATCTACTATATCACCTGCCATGAATACAATCTCAGGTTCTGCATCGTTTATTTTTGAAACAATATTTTCCAAATGGTTGTTTCCAATGATAGTACCCAGATGAACATCGGAAATTAATACTGCGTTAAGCGACTTTCTTTGACCTGCATTTTTAGGTATATTTATATCAACGTTTTTAACTACCGGAGTCATAGAATTGATATAGCCCCCGGTTATTAACAAAGTAATGCCGGCAATTATTACCCAGAATAATCCTGCTTTGAAGCCCGTTGTAGCAAATAGTTGTGGAAAAAAGGGCAAAAACTTATTAATTAATCTGAAAACATCAATCAAAAGGCATATTAAAAAGAGATATAGCATGGCAGCCAGCCATAAGGAGCCAACAAAAATTAAAAAATCACTTAAATGTGACAAATATACTCTTTCTAAAATCCTTCCTACAGGATAACTCAAGGCCAGAAACCAGAAAATAATTGAAAAGTAATTTTTTAATACCGGAAAAGCTGCAATTGCAAACGCACCTTTCTTAAAAATATATACATTTGCCAGTATATAGAGTGCTATAACGATTGAGAAAATAACAAAAAACATGGTTCTCATTTTTTATCTGATAAAAACTTTTTTAGTTTTACAACTTATTATTGAACAAAAACTTTTTTAAAAAGTTTAAGAGATATCAATACTTTAATATATATAGTGGAGTAAAATGTGCAATTATGTGTTTTAAATATTGATAACTAAAGTTTATCCATAAAATTTTTGACAAAGGTATTAAAACTAAAAATATGATATTAAAAGATAAAGTTTGTCTCATAACCGGGGCAACGTCAGGCATTGGTAAAGAAACCGCTTTGGCTCTTGCAAAAGAAGGTGCAACAATTGTATTTACAGCCAGGAACACTGAAAAAGGAGAAAAGGTGAAAAATGAGATCATTGAAGCCACCGGTAATAGAAACATCGAAACCATGTATTGTAACCTTGCTTCATTGGAATCTATAAGAGATTTTGTTGATTCTTTTAAAAACAAGTATAAAAATTTACATGTTCTCATAAATAATGCAGGTATCTGGGAAACGAAGAGAAAAGAATCTGCTGATGGTATTGAATTGACTTTTGCTGTCAATCATCTTGCACCATTTCTTATGACAAACCTATTGCTGGATATGATAAAAAGCTCGGCACCGTCAAGGATAATAAATTTGTCATCAGATGCACACAAGCCGGCAAAGTTAAATTTTAAAGATATTGAAGGTAAGAATTCATGGAGTAGTTTTGGATCTTATGCACAATCAAAATTATGCAACATACTTTTTACCAAAAAGCTTTCTCAAATCCTGGATGGTACGGGAGTTACTGTAAATTGTGTTCATCCCGGGTTAGTTAATACAACCTTGTTTGACAAGATGAATTCCCTTTTAACGGCACTCTTTTCACCTTTTATGATATCATCAAAAAGAGGTGCACAAACTTCAATATTTTTGGCAACTTCAGATGATGTTAAAGATATATCGGGTGAATATTTTTCCAAAAAGAAAGTAATAACCCCATCTAAAGTTGCCAAAAGCATTGAAAATGCTGAAAAGCTTTGGGAAATAAGTAAAAGGTATACCGGAGTTTAATTTTTTCTTTAATAACTAATAGTTTTCAATGAATTTCATTGTTGTCCAAAAAAACACTAAATGCTTTGTCATTCTGAGCGAAGCGAAGAAGTTCGTAGTTTTTTAGGACAATAGTGAATGAATTTGAATTTGGGTTTTGAATTTTGTAATTAATTGCTCATTTTTGCTATGATCAAAATTTTATAACTAAAAAAATTTTTCAAATATGAACCGTGATGAAGCTTTGCAATTGGTAAAAGATTATATAAAAAATGAAAAAATGATAGCACATTGTTTGGCTTCAGAGGCTGTAATGCGTGCTTTGGCTGAACATCTGGGTGAAGATATTGAAAAATGGGGGCTGGCCGGTCTTTTACATGATCTGGATGCTGAAACAACCGATTATGATATGAAAAGGCATGGTTTGGAAACCGAAAAGATACTCAGAGAGAAAGGCCTTGATGAAGAAAGCATTGAAGCTATCAAATTGCACAATGAAGACGCTGATCATGGTCAACAGCGTAGCACAAAATTTCATCATGCTTTAGCTGCCGGTGAAACTATTACAGGGCTGATATTTGCCACGGCATTAGTATATCCGGACAAAAAACTGGAAAGTGTAAAGCCTAAATCAATTACTAAAAGAATGAAAGAGAAGGCTTTTGCTGCTTCAGTGAACCGTGATACTGTATGTGAATGTGAAAAACTGGGACTATCAGTTAATGAATTTGCCGAATTAGCACTTAACGCAATGAAAAAAATTGCTCCACAAATCGGTTTTTAGGAAGATAGAGCAAAATAATAATTTTTATAATAGCTTAATTGGTTTTTGAAACCCTGATTTTTCTATTTTTCCTCTTTTTTTGTTTCGAGGTGAGAATAATAATCATTGGTATTAAGTAATTCTACAGCTTTTTTAAAGGCTTCATCCTTTTTATGAAGCACCGGGTAAAATGCTTCATTTCCATAAATGTTTCTTCCTATGTATGCTTTTAGATGATTTTTTATTAGGCTTTCAGTTTTTTCAATATCACCTTGTTGAGGTTCAATATCATTATCTATTGCAAATTCAATGAATTCATTGAAGGTTGATTGATCAATGGAAAAGTTATTGACAAAACCTTCGGCATTTTCATAATTGCGTAACATTTCACGGTTTATGTCGGCGTAATCAAAGGCAAACTGGTATATAATACCCATATTTACCAATAAGTTAAAAAATTTAATATTTTCACCTGTTCGATGTGGCACGAGAAAATCAGGCAAAATGCCACCGCCTCCATATACTGTTCGTCCGGCGGGTGTTTCATATCTAAGGCTGTCGTGATATTCCATACTATCGGTTTTTTCAATGTCTTCATCATCCATCAGCCTGTCAATGAAACTCGTGTAATAATCGTCCGGGTCACCTTCTTTATAAGGTTTTTGTATACTACGCCCTGTGGGGGTATAATATCTTGCCACGGTAAGACGCAAGGCAGAACCATCTCCAAGTTGTACTTGTTCCTGGACAAGCCCTTTGCCAAAAGATCGGCGCCCTACAACTAATCCGCGATCGTTATCCTGAACTGCTCCTGCAATTATTTCGCTTGCTGATGCTGACCACTCATCTAATAATACGATTAATGGTTTATTTTCAAAAGCTCCGTTGCGGGTTGCATTAGCATATGATGTTGGTCTATTACGACCTTCTGTATATACAATCAAATTACGTGGTTCTAGTAATTCATCGGCAAGTTCTATAGCTGCCTCCAGGAAACCACCACCGTTTCCACGCAGATCCAGTATCATTTTTGACATATCTTCCTTTTGCTTCAAACGGGCAAGGGAGCTACGGAACTCATTATGGGTGGTGGCTGCAAACCTGTTTAATTTAATGTAACCTATATCATTATCTACCATGTAAGCTATATCAAGACTATATGATGGTATCTCGTCGCGAGTTATTGTGTATTCAAGTAATTCATCAATGCCCCGGCGATAAATTGAAACCTCCACTTCTGTGCCTTTTTCTCCTTTCAACATATTTACTATTTCATCAGTGGATTTGTTTTCCCCGGCAATGTTTGTATCATCAACTTTTACAATCCTGTCGCCTGCCATCAAACCTACTTTTTCACTTGGGCCTCCCGTTATGGGGTTAATGATCATTACAGTATCATTAATCATATTAAATTCAATACCTATACCTTCAAAACTACCCATGAGAGGGTCATTCACTTCGCGAAAATCTGATTCAGGTATGTATGAAGAGTGAGGATCTAAGTTTTGTAGCAGACTTGTTATTGTTTGTTCTTCTAAATAATCAAAATCTACTGTGTCAACATATGCTTCATTAATGTAATTCAAAATATTATTAATCTTGTCTTGACTGCCATCAACATTAATGGGCAAAAACCTGCCGTTAGACTTGTTTATAGAACCGCTAAAATTTAAATTTATCCCCAATAAAATTCCTATAACTAACATTACTGCTAACAATAGCGGTAAATAAACATTATATTTTTTGTACTTGAAAAGTTTTTGTGTAAACATATTATAATTAAGTGTTAAAAGCAATTTTTTAGTAAAAAAAACCAATTTAATAAAAATTAATGAGATGGAATGTTATTTTTTTATAAAATCGCACTTAATTTTTACAAAACCGGTTTTTTTGAGTCATAAAATTAATTGTCGGCTTAGTGTTTATAGCTATTATAGAATGTTGCAAAATCCTGCTTTATTAAAAAGTTATCGTCAGAAATATTTGTAAAAGTTACTATTGTCCTAAAAAAACTACATGATTCTTCGCTTCGCTCAGAATGACAAAGCATTTGAGGTTTTGTAACAATCTGTTATTCTGAGCGAAGCGAAGAATCTCGTAATCATGTTTACGTTTTTTTTGGACAATAGTGGTAAAAGTAATTAATTTAAAAAGTAAAAAATCAAAATCATATTTTTTCTATTACTTCCGAAGTTGAATAACCATCGAGAAAGTCAATAGTTACAACCTCTCCGCCCTTATCTTTGACTATATTTGCACCAACAATTTCTTTGTCTTCATAATCACTTCCTTTAACCAATATATCAGGTTTAATTTGCTTAATTAATTCATAAGGCGTATCTTCATCAAATAAAACTACAGCATCTACGAAGAACATGGATCCCAAAGTCATACGTCTTGCATGCTGATTGTTAATTGGTCTGTTATCACCTTTAAGTCTTTTTATTGATTCGTCTGTATTTAATCCTACGATCAAAACGTCACCCAGGTCAGCAGCTTTTGAAAGATACATTATATGGCCAAGGTGTATTATATCAAAACATCCGTTTGTGAAGACTATCTTTTGGTCTAAAAAATTCCAGTATGCCAGCTTTTTTGACATATCCTCGTTCTGAATAAACTTGTTTTGAATAACATCAATTTTTTTCATTTTTGTATTTTTTAGTCAATGTTGCTTTAAAACATTTATTATTAATTAAATATTAAAAATAAATAAAATATTTGCTAATATAGTTTTTTTAAAAAATTAATGTTTTTCATTTTTAATGAAACCATAAATATTGAAAACAGGCCAACTAAGAGTAGCATCAGTAGTTGGGATGCGTGAGCAATATAGGCATAAGATAGTGCATATTCAGGGATTATATAATAAAGTTCGGTTAAAATTTTTGTTACAATGAAATGGTAAGTGCCAATGCCACCAGGGACCGGGGCAACTATTCCAAGGCTTCCAAACGATAAAATCGTTAAACCTTCTAAAAATCCTAAATGTGATGTACCTTTTATTGCAAAAAAACATAAATAAACCATCAGAAAATAATTTAGCCATATCATTAAGGTATGAAAAAGGAATATCCACTTTTTTTTCATATACCTGATGGTTTTTATGCCGGTTGCCATACCTTTTATTTGCATTTTCAGCCATGACATACGTTTTTTTTGGGAGTCTTTTTTAAGCTGAGTTTTTATTATTTTAAATATTAGAAATAATAAAACGATTATTAAACAGGCTATTATAAATATAATCAAATAGTTGTTTTCAAATTTTTCCAGCAATGGGTAGTATATATACTGACCAAGGAAGGATTCCAAAAATGATAGCTGCAGCAGCACGGTAACTGCAATTAACAAAATCAGGCAAAGCATATCAAAAAACCTTTCGGATAATACTGTGCCGAATAGTATGCTGAAAGGTACTTTTGATGAACTGTGTAAAACGCCGCATCTTGTAACTTCTCCCAGGCGGGGTACTACTAGATTAAATAAATATCCGGTCATAAGGGCATAGTACGTAACAGAAGTTTTGGTATGGTATCCAAGTGATGATATAAGTATATTCCAGCGCAATGCCCTAAAAAAGTGACTAACCATTCCTGCAATCACAGAAAAAATTATCCACCAATAATTAGCATTTAATAGCTCAAAAATAATTTTTCCCCTATCCTGGTCTTTAGTTACATACCACAGCAAGAAAAACCCTAAGGCCAAAAATACCAAAATCCTTAAAGTATTTTTTATTCCTTTTTTCAAAGCTAATTAGATTCGATTATTATTATCAGGAAAAATTACTTTGGGCTTATATTCTGTTGCTTCTTCGTATGTCATTGTAGCATATGCAAGAATAATTACGATATCACCTGGATGGGCTTTGCGTGCTGCCGGTCCATTCATGCATATTGTGCCACTGTTTCTTTCTCCCTTAATGACATATGTGTCAATTCGCTCCCCATTATTAATGTTAACTACTTGAACTTTTTCATTTTCAATCAATCCGGCCGCATCCATCAAATCTTCATCAATAGTTATGCTTCCGATATAATGTAAATCTGCTTCAGTTACAATACTTCTGTGTATTTTCGATTTTAATATTTCAACAAACATTATGTCCGGTTATTTTTTTTGGTTACAACGTAATTTGATAAATAAAAGTGTAAAAATCACTCATTTAAAAGCATATTATCAATTAATCGAGTTTTTCCTGCATATACAGCAATACAAGCAATAGCATTCTGATCAGGTTGATCCGGCTTTAATGGTTTCAGGTTCTCAGGGTTTACAATTTCTATATATTCAGTTTGTAATGTAGGTTTAGCATTTATTTCATATGTTATCATTTCTTTTAACTCTGCTATTGATTTTTTGGGATAAAGTTCTTTTACTTTGCAAAGAGCCTTGTAAATAGTTGCTGCATCTTTCCTTTGTTGTGGAGTTAATTTTTGATTCCGGGAGCTCATAGCAAGTCCATCAGCTTCCCGAACAGTATCAGAAGGAACAATTTCTACCGGCAAATTTGTTTTTTTTACCAGTTGTTTAACTACCAATAATTGTTGGTAATCTTTTTTACCAAAATAGGCTCTATCCGGCTGAATTATTTCAAGTAATCTTTTAACTACAATTGCAACACCGTTAAAGTGACCCTTGCGGTAGAAGCCCTCCATTGTATCTTCTAATTCTCCAAAATGATAAACTTCGTTTACCGGCTCCGGATACATCTCTTCAACGGAAGGAGTAAATACAATGTCGCAATCATAATTTGAAAGGATGTCCAGATCCTTTTCGAAATTACGCGGATATTTTTTTAAATCTTCAGGATTATCGAATTGTTTTGGATTAACGAAAATGCTGCATACTAAAATGTCATTTTCCTTTTTAGCTTGCTGCAAAAGACTTGTATGACCGGCATGCAAACATCCCATAGTAGGTACAAATCCTATAGAGTTTTCTTTTTGCCTTTTGTTATAAAGGTGATCTTTTGTTTCTTTTATGGTTTCAAAAACTTTCAATAATCAAACTTTTTTGGTGTTTGTAAAACAAAATTATAATTTATTACAATATTATTAATAAGTGAGGTTTATAGTATTTTAAAATAATAATTAAAAATAATTTAATAATACTGTTAATATATATGCAAACAGCTATAATCGGGCAATTTGAATAAAATTAGTTTGAAATAAATTCGCAAATGTAAATGTTTTATTTGAAAGTTAGCAAAAAAAATTGTAGTTTTGCATACCTTTTTATAAACAAACAAGATAATCTGCGTTGTAATTATGGAAAAACCAAAAGTTCTTTTTGTACATCAAGAAATCACACCTTATCTTAAAGAATCTCACATGGGGACAATAGGTCGTTACCTTCCCCAGGGAATACAAGAGAAAGGGAAAGAAATAAGAACATTTATGCCCCGCTATGGGTGTATAAATGAAAGGAGAAACCAGCTGCATGAAGTAATCCGCCTCTCAGGAATGAACCTGATAATAAATGACACCGACTATCCTCTGATCATCAAAGTTGCATCCATTCAATCTGCCAGGATGCAAATTTATTTTATAGATAATGAAGATTTTTTCCGAAGAAAAGCCATGCTTAAGGATAAAGATGGCAATTATTTTGAAGATAATGATGAACGGGCAATTTTCTTCAGCAGGGGAGTTATAGAAACTGTCAAGAAATTAGGATGGTCACCTGATATTGTTCATTGCAGTGGATGGTTTTCAAGCTTACTGCCACTATATTTTAAAACAGTACTTAAGGAAAATCCAATGTTTTCTGACACTAAAGTTGTTTTTTCAATTTTTGATGATGAATTTCCGGGTCAACTTGATGAAGATATGTTTAAAAAGTTGAGGACCAAGGAAATGAATGAAGAGGACTTAGAGTTCTATAAAGAACCTACTTACGCTAATATTTGTAAAGCAGCGGTAAACTTCTCTGATGGCGTCATTTTTAGTAGTGAAAACATTAACCAGGATGTTGAAAAATATGTGAGGGATAGTGGTAAGCAATTATTAGAATACCAATCAATGGATGACTACATAGACGCGCATAACGATTTTTATGATGAGGTTTTGCTTTCAGAATCCGTGTTGAATGAATAATTTTATGTTTTTATGCGCGTTCGCATAATGTTAAATGATATCTTTGAATTTGAAAAAATAAAGTAGCTTTGAAAAAATATAAACTTCCCCACCAAACAAGGGATATACTACGTCTAATAATTAAATTCATTCCCGTTTATTTAGTTTTGTTGTTTTTTAGTGCTTGTGATGAACCTGATGAAATTGGAATGGAACTAATAGAGGAAACGGATACTGTTAATGTTATTGATTTTGACCTAGCAGCTTATACCGTGCCTGGAGATACAGTTCCAACAAATTATACTGAAAGAAATTTGCTTGGTTTTATTAATGATCCGGTATTTGGTTCAACAAAAGCATGTATATTCACTGAATTCAGGCTGCGTGAAACCAATCTTGATTTAGGTGAAGATCCGATATTGGATTCGGTAGTTTTAGAACTATATTATTCGGATTATTATGGAAATTATACTACCCGTCAGAATGTAAAGGTTTATGAGTTAGCTGAAAATTTCCCGGAACAAGAAACTTTTTATTCTAATTTTGAAATTTCTCATATGACCGAGCCAATAGCAGATACGCTTGTTAGACCTATGCCAACTGATAGTGTGGAGGTGGGTGAAGATATGTATCCCCCACATATGCGCATTCGTTTATCAAAAGATGATATTGGGCAAAAGCTTATTGAAGGCTCAGGTACTGAACATTTTGTAGATAATGAAGCTTTCCTTGATTATTTTAAAGGGATACATATTACAGTTGATGAGTTGGAGCCCGAAGAAGATGGTGCTATACTTTACTTTAGTCTTGTTCGTTCCGGAGATCTTGTATCACATTCACAAATAAAACTTTATTATCATTTTGAAGGCGACACTGTTTCAACGACCGAAAGATTTCCTATCGATGATTTTGCTAAAAGAGCTACCAATATAGATCATTATGATTATGAAAATGCTCACGAATATTTAAAAAAGCAAGTAATTGATAATGAAACCTCATATGGTGACAGCCTTCTGTTTTTGCAATCGATGGGTGGTGCAGAGGTTTTTATTGATTTCCCTAAACTTGATTCCCTTGCCAAAGAAGATGTTTTTGTAAATAGTGCTGAATTAGTTGTCCCTGTTAATGCGGAAGATGAGTTTTATTCTGACTTGTTTCCTCAACCTGCTAGATTATTACTGCTTCAGCAGAATGAAGAAGGGGAATTGTATCATATTCCCGATAGTGAGTTTGGATATTTTGGAGGCAGATATGATGAGGATGAAAAAGAATACAGAATAAGAATAACACAACATATACAGGAGGTACTTAAAGATCCCGAATCACATTACGGATTGACATTAATAAACACTCAGTCTCATAGTAATGCTTATCGTCTTGTGCTTAGGGGTTCAGGTCTTGAAGATAATCCTCTTAGTTTAGAATTAAAATATACAAAGGATTAAAAAAGCTATAATATGTGTGGAATTGTAGGTTATGTAGGTCCAAGAAAAGCTCTTCCTATTCTTCTGAAAGGATTGTACCGTTTAGAATATCGTGGCTATGACAGTGCAGGACTTGTTACGATAAACGGGGGGTTGAAAATGTATAAAACTAATGGGAAAGTTTCAGATCTTGAAGATGGGCTTATGGCAAATAATCTTGAAGGTAATGTTGGCATAGCACATACGAGATGGGCTACCCACGGGGAACCTAATAAAATTAATGCTCACCCTCATTATAGTCCGTCAAAAAAACATGCAATTATTCATAATGGTATAATTGAAAACTATAATTCTATTAAAGAAGAGCTGATAAACAGGGGTTATACTTTTGAAAGTGACACAGATACCGAGGTGTTGATCACTCTAATTGAAGACATACAGCTCAATGAAAATGTAGATCTTTTGGAAGCTGTAAGAATTGCTCTTAACCAAGTGTTTGGGGCATATGCGATAGTTATTATATCTGAAGATCACCCTGATTCCTTGATTGCAGCAAAAAAAGGCAGTCCTTTAGTAATTGGTCTTGGTGATGAGGAGTTTTTTATTGCCTCTGACGCCACTCCCATCGTGGAATACACAAAAAACGTTGTATATCTCAACGATGAGGAGGTTGCTACTATAAACCGCAATGGTGATCTGAGAATAAAAAATATCCGTAATCAGGAAAAGACTCCTTATATTCAAAAGCTTGAGTTGCAATTATCTGCAATTGAAAAAGGCGGATATCCACATTTTATGCTCAAAGAGATATATGAGCAGCCTCGCTCTATAAAGGATAGCATGAGAGGACGTTTGGATGCTGCAAAAGGCAGAGTATCTTTAGGAGGGATTATTGATTATGAAAAAAAATTCCTAAATGCTCGTCGGGTTATAATTATAGCTTGCGGAACTTCATGGCATGCCGGCATAGTTGGTGAATACATGTTTGAGGAGCTCACGCGTATACCTGTTGAGGTTGAGTATGCATCGGAATTTAGATATAGAAATCCTGTAATTTATGAGGATGATGTTGTAATTGCTATATCTCAATCAGGAGAAACTGCAGATACCCTTGCCGCAATTGAGCTGGCTAAATCAAAAGGCGCTACTATTATAGGAATTTGCAATGTGGTAGGATCATCCATAGCACGTGCAACACATGCCGGGTCATATACCCATGCCGGACCTGAAATTGGAGTTGCTTCTACTAAAGCCTTTACAGCTCAAGTTACTATTTTAACGTTAATGGCATTATCAATCGCTGATAAAAAGGGAACTGTTCCGAAAAGCCGATTTTACCAGCTTTTACATGAACTTGAGTCAATACCTGACACTGTTGAAAAAGCCCTTAAATCAAATGATCAAATTCTGGAATTATCCAAAAGATTCCAATTAGCTCGCAACTTCCTTTATCTCGGACGTGGTTATAATTTTCCGGTAGCTCTTGAAGGCGCACTTAAGCTTAAAGAGATCTCTTATATACATGCAGAAGGTTACCCTGCCGCCGAGATGAAACACGGCCCTATAGCATTGATAGATGAGCAAATGCCCGTTGTTGTTGTTGCAACTAAAAAAGGCGCTTATGATAAAGTATTAAGCAACATACAGGAAGTTAAAGCAAGAAAAGGGATTATTATTGCCATAGTTACTGAAGGAGACCAGGTTGTTAAAAAACTTGCCGATTATGTGGTTGAAGTTTCTGAAACGGATGAAATGTTTGTACCTATTGTGGCCAGTATTCCCTTACAACTTTTATCATACCATATTGCTGTCTTGAGAGGTTGTAATGTTGATCAACCAAGAAATCTTGCGAAATCTGTTACAGTGGAATAGTATTGCATTTTCCCGGTAAGCAATAATATACCGCAAATCGTAGAGAACTTAATGTTCTTGTGATTTTAATGGTAGTTCAAGAAGCCAGGAAATTAATGACAGTATTATGCTAAAAAGCAATGCCCACCAAAAACCTGCCACTTCAAAACCTGATACAAAATAGCCGGCTAATTGTATAATAAAAGCATTTATAACCAGTAAAAAAAGACCAAAGCTTAATATCGTTACCGGTATTGTAAGTATAATTAAAATGGGTTTGAGTAAAGCATTTAATAAAGCTAATACAAACGCAACAAAAATAGAAGTCGTAAAATCTTGAACAGCCACACCGGCTAGCAGATAAGATGTAATAACTACTGAGAATGATGATACAATTAGCTTGAATATGAATCTCATATATTAAATTAGATTTAGTTCATGTTAAAAGAATTGCTTTTGACTTTTAAATAATGTTTAGGTGCAATAATAGCGTTAATAACAGATATAGTTTTATCTGTTGCTCCTTTTTTCTGCTTTACATACTCTTTTGCACAAGAAGAAGTTTTTTTCAATATTTGATAATCACTTAATATTTTATAAGTAATAGTTGTTAATTCGTTGCTGTTACTTATGGGAAAAGC
>SL_8KL_010_SEDDRAFT_10001942_pt1 | contig 17844 bp, 14 predicted proteins | sample SodLakKL_010_SED_4_FD_11160 | JGI IMG/M metagenome (IMG submission 11160)
CTCCTATCGTATCGGTCTGCAGACGCCGTCCGCTTATCCTGATTTTGACTTCGATTACAGTTTTGACGATAGGGAAGTTATTCGAGAGAGAGACGATGAACACTGGTTGGATGAAAACAAAGAGTGGAGGCTTTCCGGAGATTACTCGCAGACTTTTTCAGATCCTATCTGGGGTTATCTCCCGGTAGGTGAAAGGCTCTCCATTTCAACGCGAGCCAGTCTGCGTCGAAAATGGGAGACGCGGGAGAGCCTCGGTGAGCGAGATGTTTCCGAGCGCGACCGTGAGGAACGGCGCCGTCGTTTTAACACCAGTCTGGGTCTGAACCCATACTCCTGGGTTGAAATTGACCCGGGCTACAGCTTCAGTGACCTCTACCGCTGGCATGAAGACGAAGAGGACGGGCGAGTAAGTCGTGACCAGGATTTTGACCTTGACGTTGGTTTTTCCCGGTTTTATGGCCTAAGGCCGCAGTTTGATTTTGATCTTGGTTTCTCTGAAAGTTTTGATCGCCGGGGCGAGAAAGACGTTGATCTCTCCGGAGGCTCCGGGCTGAACCTTCAGACCGATCCCGAGCGCTGGTGGAGTGCCTTAGAATTTTTGAGTCTTCGCTACAGATTTTCTATGGATGCCAGCGCTACCTATGAAGACCGACCGGCTGACGAAAGTTTAAGCAGACTTTATTCTGATTTTTTTGAAGATTTAAGCTGGCTCTTGCAGGGTCCGGAGCTTGAGGTTGACGACGAGGATTTGACTCTGTCACGGACTGGAGCGGACAAAAGTATAAGTCACAATTTCAGCGGCCGGCTTGATCTGTGGGATCCACTGCGCACCAGCTATAACTTCAGTCACTCTGAGAGTCACACCCAGAGCGACGGTTCTGTCCGCCGTTCAACGACCGAAAGTTTTTCTCTCGACAACCGGCTTGAATTACACAGTGTAAGCAATATTATTGCTGAAAATGCAGAAAACTCGACCCTCAATTTTGATTACTCGCTCTCCCTCTCCGAAGATCGACGTGAGGAGAGTATCGAGCACAGCGTTGATATCGGCTGGAATACAACCTGGAACGAGCGCTGGCGCACCGGTTTTGATCTGCGCACTTCTTTCGACCGGACCGAGGATCGTAAAGTTACCTATCGCGAACGCGTGCTCTCGCCATCGTTAGATTTTCGCTGGTTGGCCAGCAAGTCCGACGAGCAGAGGCTCTGGTTTGAAAACAGGTTGGAAGTAAGTGGAAGTATTGACGCTGATTTTGATCGGCGCACTCGGGACGGTTCAACTCGGGCCGATAACGAGACTTATCGAGGCCGGTTTAGCACTTCATACAACTTCACTGACGACGTCCGCAGTAGTCTCGGCGGTAATATTAGATACCGGGTCGACAACTACGAAGAGGCCCGGGATGAGCTTGAATACGGTATCCACGGGTCGGTCGATTTTCGTTTCTGACCCGGCAGTTACCGGGATAATTCTTCCCCCCGGGGCCTTTCTCTTTTACACTGGGTCTGTTATGATTTAGAAAATGCAAGTGGGGGCAAAACGATGACTCTATACGAAAAGATACACACGGAAGAGAAAGGGCAGTCCATGATTGAATACGGGCTGCTGCTTGCCATGGTAGTTTTGCTTGTCTTTACCGTATTTTTCGCCTTCCAGCCGCTGGTTACTGATCTGCTTTTTGAACCCACCGAAGTTCTTGATGACGAGGAGATAGAGGAGGAGCTGGAAGAGCGTCTGAACGAGGAAGAGGGGGAGTAGCTGGGGAGCGGCGAGAGACCGTAACTTGAGTGGGGGATGGGGAGAAGGGGGGAGCGGGGGAAAGTGCGAGAAGCGAAAATTCATAGACTGTCATAGACTGTGAACAATCATTTGGAGACGGTTTTGAAGTTACTGATTACCGGACACCGATTACTGATTACTGAACTTCACATGGATTGCGGATCGGAGTCCGCAATGACGACCTTTAGTTCAAGACCATCCCCCCCGCTCTTTTTCCCCCCCTTGAAGGGGGGAAAGACAAAGGGGGGTGAAATTACGGTGAAGAGGGAACTAATGGAAGATTCTGATAAAAATTGTCAAAAATTGACACAGAGTTTCTTATGTGCTATAGTTTTATGTAATGGATTTGATGTTAGATGATTGACAACTGAATACCGAAGGAAGGGAGGTGAACACGTATGATGGACAAGTTTGCCGAGCTATTTGCCGTCGAAGAAGGCCAGGGAATGGTTGAATACGGCCTGATCGTCGGCTTGATTGCGATTATTGTCATCGCCGTTTTTGTTGCTCTCGGTCCCCAGATAATGGAGCTGTTTGAAGACGCTCTTGATGTGGACCAGGAGATTGCAGAATTAGAAGCAAGTTGTACGGCCCGCGGTGGTGAATTTGATATGAACGCAGCGATGGATGCTCTGGAAGATGAAGATCTTTCCAGTGATTGGAGAGACTACTGTGACAACTGGGAAGACGAAGATGAAGAAGAGAATGGAGAGTAAATTTCTCTCCTTGTTTTGAATCCGAACATCAAACCCCGGTCCGGGTTTCCGGGCCGGGGTTTTTTTAGTGTGAAAGTGTGAAAGTGTGAAAGTGTGAAAGTGTGAAAGTGTGAAAGTGTGAAAGTGTGAAAGTGTGAAAGTGTGAAAGTGTGAAAGTGTGAAAGTGTCAGAGTTAAACTTTAAACTTTAGCGACGTGATACCGCGGGCGGGCGATCAAAATCGGGACTGATAATTTTGATTATTAAGCGTTTAAAAGACTGTTCCGGACAATACATGGTTGAGTTTGCCCTTGCTTTTGTTGTTTTTGTTTTCTTTGTGCTCTTTGTGTTTGACATTGCTCTGGTTATCTATAACCAGAATTTGTATCACGATGCACTTGTTCGCGGCGCCCGCGCCGGTGCCCTGGGTGGCTCCAACTCAGAGATCCGTGAGACGGTTGGGAAAACGTTATCCGACCATTTAATTCCTACCATCTTTTTTGCCAGTGCGCCGGGGGAAATATCTATTAGTCCTTCCGCTGAAATTGAGCGTGTAGACGGTCGTGAAGTAACCCTTTCCACAGAAATTTCCTACGGTTTATTTACCACCTGGCCGGGTCAGCTTACGATCTCCTTGCCGGTAAAAACCAATACGCTTATTGTTCAGCACAACGACCAGGACCGAGACGGTTGCAAGGATGAGCTGGCCGGAGAAGGGGTTGACTGTGAGGGTTATCAATTTTTCGAGGATACCTACCGGGAAGATCATGCGAACGACGGTGTTCAAGACGCTTATTTATTTGGCGGTCCCGGGGAGGACGCCGATGGTGACGGTAACCCCTGGTATGCCGATACTATTGCTATTGGTTATACAGACGGTAGCGAGGGGACCTGTGAGTCCGGCTACTATCTTTATCGTCCTAATGACAGCCCGTTAGGTTCTACCTGTGAATTCGGCGGAATTGATGGCTGGGACGAAGAATTGGAGACAGACGGCTGGTATCATGCGCCGGAGATATGGGATGATGGTAGCGAAGCGTCACCAAAGCTGTTTGAGCGTCGCCTACCAAGCTGGGGAGTGGAAAATACGGATCGCGCCTATATTATTCGTGAACTACGCACCGCCCACGATAAAGTCAACAATGGCTGGGTTAATAAGTTCGATAGTTACCCGGATGAGGTGGATAGGTGGTGAAGTTCACGAAGAGGCGAAGAAGCGAGCAGGCGAGAGGGCGAAAAAGCATAAATCCCATTAAGGCAATGAGTCTGAAACGCCGCGGTGAATGTTCAGGGCAGGCGTTGGTTGAATTACTGCTGGTAGTGGTTGTCGCCCTGATGTTTGCCTTTGGGATTTTTGAGCTGGGCGTTTATGTTCATAATCTTGCAGTTCTCAGTCGTACTGCGGACAATGCAGCTCACTATGCTTCTTATGCGGCGCCGCTGCCCCGGCTGGAGGAAGTTTTTTCGCGTGAACGGGCTAACCTTTTACCAACCGCTTTCAGTTACCAGGACTACGACCCCGACGAGATAACTGTTGAAATTTATAATCCACATGAAAACCGGCGTCTGGCCCCCCTGGAGACAGATGAGTTTCCGTTTGATGAACCGCGCCTGGCGCCAGGAAAAGAAAATGTAGCGCCATATCTCTTCTGGACGCAAGGTTATCGGATTGTTGTTAGTGTGGACTATGCAGTTGGCATTAAAATTCCTTTTTTGCCCCCGTTGACTTTCAACCAGCGGGTCCGGGGGTCTCAGATTATTCAGGTATCCAATGATATTGACCGTGACGGCCTTGTGGACTCATGGGAGGCGGGGTATGTGCTCTATTATTTGAACGAAATATACGAGGGCGGCGGGGTTGACCGTGAGTGGGTCCATCCAAGTCACCGGGACTATACCGGGCAGCTTGATACAGTTGGGGATCCGGACATTGACGGTGACGGGCTTGCCAAATCGGAGGATGAATATCCCTATGATTATACCAATGACGGAATTGAAGACAAATTTGACGTTGGGAACAATCGTCTCTACCAAAACCCGGCCGTCGGCCCGTGAATAAAGTTCTGAAGTTTTGGCTATAATTTCTTAACATTCAGTGCATTTTGTGTTATATTAGGGTAAAGGGTATGTATACGGTTCCATAACTGCCATTACAGACGCCCCGGGAGATGAAGATGCAGAACCGAATACTAATAGTTGTTGCCGTTGTTCTCTTTTTGCTTGCCGTCCTGATGGGATCGGCTATATTTGCTGTCCTCTATCTGACCGTGGAGGAACCACACACCGTGATAGTCGCGGCGACAGACATTTCTCCCAACACTCGCCTTTCCGAAACCCACCTGACTGAAGAAGAGATTGACGAAGCTCCACCGGCGGACGCCATTACGGATTCCCGGGAGTTAATTGGTCAAGTTTTAGTTCGTGAGGTTTCGAGGGGAGACCATTTTTTCGCTGATGATTTGCGTTCTGACTACCGCGTGTTTAAGAGTATTGACTCAATTCCTGCCGGCAATCGTATAAGTGGAGAAATGGTAGAGGAGGAGTATGTTGAAGAAAAACCCGATCGTGCTGTAGCGGATCTCGACTGGCTAATCGACAAAATGGTTAGGGAAAGTATTCCTGCCGGTAATGTTGTAACCAGGGATCAGGTTTATGAAGAGGAAGAACAGGTAGTGGTGGCTGCCCGCCCGCTCAGTGCGAATAGACTGTTGCGGACCGAAGATTTACGGGTTGAATCGCGTCCGGATGTTCCCGATGACACCTTTGATGATGTCGAGGATTTGACCGGGCGAGCTCTGCGTCAAGCACGGGAGGCCGGAGAGATTATTCACGGCGCTGATTTATTTGAAGATGATCTTCAGCTCTCTTTCTTTATTCCCTCCTATCTACGGGCAGTCAACGTTGACGTCGACCGTTCGCGTTCCATCTACTACATGATTCGTCCCGGTGATCTAATTGATTTATACATCTATCACCCGCGTGAGTATAGCGCCGAGCAACTGGAGGAATTACCGGGGGCGGGTGACCGCTTGCACGTTCTGCAAAAAGTAGCCGAGGCAGCGGAAGTTCTGGCCCTGAGCCGGGGCGATCGCAGCATCTGGGAGCGAGGAGAGCTGGCCGCCCTGGAGGAGGACGACTCACCCCTGACTTATGACGGTATGACACTCGCCCTGACCCTGAAAGAAGCGGAAAAAGTTCGGCTTGTTGAGGGGATGAAGGACCGGGGGATGGACGTTCACTTTTATGCTATTTTACGTCCCAGCTCACTGGAGACCAAATACGGGTTAAGAAAAATAACAGATCCCGAGCTTTTTGATCCGGGAATGCGTCGCGAGGTTGAAGGGTTAATGGAATCCAGACCGGTGGAGGTGATCCAGGGAGACCGGGAAGAGACCCACCGGGTTCCCAAACGTTGATGGAAATTAACAAAAAAGTAATTTTGTCCCGATTCAAATTATTAGTTGTTTTATGGCTACTTATTACGAGCTTCATTACGATCAATTCTGCCTGGAGCTATAGTGAGATCGAGGTAGAAGTTCGGGGCAGTGTTGTCTTAGAAACAGTTGCGCCTGTGGAACGTGTGGTTTTGGCCGCCGACGAACTGGCCCGGCTGAAAGTAATAAGTTCAACAGAAATTTTAATATTTGGCAAAGAAGCAGGGCAAACTACACTGCATGTTTGGTCTGAAGAAGGTAGGCACCAGTATAATTTGCGAGTCCGGCGTGATTTAGAAAGGCGTGAACGGGATTTTTTACGTATGATTGAAGAAGTAGAGGAAGGTATGGAATTACGTGAAATTTCTCCGCGACACCGGGGTATAAGTGAATTTGAAGACTACGTAGACGAGTTACTTCAAGATGACGGTGAAATTTTGCTTGCAGACGCTGAAGCACGAAAGATATTCGTCTATGGACCGACAGAATTACTGGATAAAATTGAAAAAATTACTGATGAGCTTGATGTACCTGATCGTGACGAACTTTTTTCTCGCCGGTTGGAGTTGGAGCATCGGCCTGCCACCGAAATTATTGATAAAGTAAAAGAAATGCTCTCTGGCGACGGGGAAGTCATTATGGACGAAGAGACGAATACTCTTTTGATTGCTGATAAGATGGATCGGGTAGAAAGGCTGGAGGATTACGTAACTTCTATTGATGTCGAAACAGTAGCGCAAGTCCGTATTGAGGCACGTTTTGTTGAAATGACTGATGAGGCAGAACGACGAATAGGGGTGGACTGGGATTACAATGGAGTTGTCTCAGGAGAGGATGCCGGTATAGGGTTTGGAGACGGGGGATTACGACTTGGTATTGGTGACGTAGAACCTGATGAGCTCCGGTTGGCTATGCAGTTTCTAGAGACAGAAGATCTTATAAACCTTATATCTTCCCCCACGGTTATGACCCGAAATCAACGGAAAGCGGAACTGGAGGTTATAAGTGAACAATCCTATACGGCTGACGTGGAAGTTGTAGAGACTGATCAAACCACTCGAACGACGCCAATTATGGAAAGTGTTCAGGATGGTATTACGCTTGAAGCTACTCCTTTAATTGGCGGTGACGGTTTAATTTATTTGAATGTTAAACCGGAAATGAAAATAGCGACATTAAACAGAGTGGCGGATATTGAAGAATATCCTGTTTACACTTCTGAAGTGGATAGACGCAGGGTTGATCTGGATGTAGCACTTCGTGATGGTCAAACACTGGTAATTGGCGGCCTGGATCGAGAACTGGAAAGCGCTGCGGAGCATAGAGTACCCATTCTGGGTAGCATACCTTTCTTAGGTCCTGCTCTCTTCCGTTATGAAGAAGACAGTCAGCAAGTAGAAAGGTTAACAATCTTCTTAACTGCTGAAATAGTTGATCTGGACCCGGAAGAACTTGAGGAGGAAGAATTGCCCGACGACTATGAACCATTAGAAGACACTCCGGTAATAGATGCAGGAGATTTGCCGGAAGAAGCGGAGCTGTAGCTTTTGGATACCGTAAGTGTTGCTCTCGCTCATCCTGACCTTCAACAGCGCATAGACCTTAAAAAGATGTTATTCGAGGATCCCGACCTCGAAATTCTTACCGAAATAGAAGACTTCACCGAATGTGTATCCGAATTGAAAGATCATCAGCCCGACCTGCTATTGCTCTCACTTGAGCTGGCCAGTGCAGCGGATTTAGAGGAGCTGGTCCGGGAGGTGGTGGTTGAGTTCCCTCAGTTGGAAATTCTTCTTTTAAGCCCCGGCGGGGAGACAGATGAACTGGCCCGTAAACTGGTCCGGGCTGGAGCGTTTGATTATTTGAATAAGCCCTGTGATGCCGAAGAACTGGTGGAAGCGGTGGTGGAGATAGTTGAGACCTCCCGCCGGCGCCAGGAAAAGCTGTCCGAAGTTGTCTCCGGGCGCTCTCCTGGCAAAAAAACTCGTCCGGGCAAGGTGATTTCTGTCTTTAGCACAAAAGGGGGTGTTGGCCGTTCACTATTTGCCGTCAATCTGGCCTGCTCTTTTCGCAAGTTAACGAAAAAACGGGTCGCCCTGGTCGATCTTGACCTGCAGTTTGGTGACGACGCCATTCTGATGGACATGAAACCGACCACTATGATCGCCACCCTTGCCCGCGATTGCAAGCACGAAGAACGGGTGGGTTACGACTTGCTGGAAAATTATATGCACACCCACGAACCATCTGGCGTTGATCTGTTACCCTCGCCACCACGGCCCGAGGAAGCGGAATACGTTGAAGCGGAGGACGTTCATAAAATTGTTGCCGCTTTGCGTCGTCATTACGACTATGTGATTGTCGACACTTCATCGCATATTTCCGAGCCGATGATGGTCGCCGTGGAAGAGTCGGATTTGATCCTGCTCTTGCTGACGCTTGAGTTACCAACTATAAAAAATGGCAAATTAATGCTTGAGTTGATGGAAAATATCGGCCTCTCCGAGGATCATATACGCATAGTTATGAACCGTGACGTTCCCGACTCAGAGCTACAGGTAGAAGAAGTTGAGGAAGCGCTGGGTCGTAAAATTATCGGGCGAGTTCCCAGCCAGGGTAACCTGGTAATGCCTTCGATTGACGAAGGCACTCCACTGGTTTTATCACATCCCGAATCAGATTTTGCCAGACATCTTTTTGAACTGACAGAATTTCTGGTGGAGGATTATTTTGATCGCGAAGAAGATCTTGTTGTAGAAGAAGAGGACCCTCTGTTAGATGGGGGCGAGTCTCCGCCTTTGGGCCAGAGAATTGCCGCCGGAGTTGTGGATCACGCTGTGGCCGGTATTTTATGGCTACTTTTGGGTCTGCCGGCGCTGTTAAGTTTCATGCTCCTTGACCAGCCGCTTGGTCTTTTGATTGGTTTTGGCGGTCTGTTGTTCTCGTTTCTTCCACCGCTGCTCTATTTTTCGCTGCTTCACGTGGGTGGTCAGCCACTTGGCAAACGGCTCATGGGTCTGCGGCTGTCGGGGCCGGAGGATACTCCGGTCTTGCTGGGTGTTTCGTTTTTACGAGCCCTGGCACTTCTGGTTTCTCTGTTGCCCCTGGGACTTGGTTATCTCTGGATACTGATTGATGAAAAACAGCGGGCCTGGCACGATCTAATCGCCGGGACCACGGTAGTAATTGATGAGTAGTTCCGGGTAGTCTATTACAATTAAACCGGTGATCGAAAGTTATGTCATTATTAGATCGTCTAAAAGACGCACAGGATAAAGCTCCCGCCAAAAAATCCGAGGGGGTATCCGATGTAAAATCGCCCAAGGAGCGGTTAAAAGAAAAAGTTCATGAGCGTGTTGTGGAGCAGTTGGGGTCGGAATCGCTACCTGCTGCTGAAGACGACGAGCAGCAGCGCCAGCGTATCCGCGGCAGTGTTGAGGAACACGTGATTACGGTAGGATCAGAAGAAGATATTCATCTCTCTCGAAACGAACACGAGCAACTAATTCAAGAGCTTTTGAACGAAATACTGGGGTTAGGCCCGCTGGAACCTCTACTTGCTCAACCTGAAGTAACCGAGATAATGGCTAATGGCCCCGATCAAATTTATATTGAGCGGGACGGTAAACTGCAGGAGACCGAGGTTAGTTTTAACGATACCGACCACATGATGAATATTATCCAAAAAATAGTTGCGCCCCTGGGACGTCGGGTTGATGAGAGCCAACCTTACTGTGACGCCCGTCTTGCTGATGGTTCCCGTGTAAATGTTATTATACCGCCGCTGGCTCTTAACGGTCCCACGCTTACGATAAGAAAATTTTCCGAGGATCCCTTTGATGTAAATGATTTGATAAATTTTGGCACAATGACCAAAGAAATGGCTGAATTTTTGCGTGGTTGTGTAGAGTGTAAATTAAATGTTATCGTTTCGGGAGGAACTGGGTCCGGTAAGACGACGACGCTTAATGTTCTTTCCAGTTTTATTCCCGATGGTGACCGAATTGTTACGATTGAGGATTCGGCGGAGTTGCAACTTCAGCAGGAGCATGTTGTTTCGCTTGAAACTCGCCCACCCAATATTGAAGGGGAGGGAGAGGTAACGATGCGGGAGTTAGTTAAAAACTCACTGCGGATGCGACCGGACCGCATTATCGTTGGTGAATGTCGTGGCGCCGAGGCACTTGATATGCTTCAGGCCATGAATACCGGCCACGATGGCTCGCTTACCACAATTCACTCCAATAATCCCCGCGAGTGTGTTTCGCGGCTTGAAACGTTGGTCTTAATGGCCGGCATGGAGCTGCCGCAAAAAGCAATACGTGAACAGATAACCTCGGCCGTTGATCTTATTGTTCAGCAGTCGCGTCTTCGCGACGGCAGTCGTAAGATTGTCAGTGTTACCGAAGTCCAGGGGCTCGAGGGTGACACAGTTCAACTTCAGGAAATATTTACCTTCCAGCAGGAGGGAATGGTTGATGGAAAAGTGGTCGGTGAACTTAAACCTACCGGGGTTCGCCCTTCTTTCTTTTCACGCTTTAAGCAGGAAGGCATAGAAGTACCTTCCGACATGTTTGTGGAAAAGTAATGTTAACGCCCGCCCGTATTCTCCAGCTTCTTTTACTGTTTTCCAGCCTTGGCATAGTGATTGTCCTTTATACCCTGAAAAAACGTGAGAAACGCCGTCACGCTACAATAAAAGAGCGCATCCGCCCTTACGTTGACCAGGCCTACAGGGAAGAGCTTGCACGGCAGAAATCTGCCGAATCGGAAGAGGAAAGCTTTTCTTTTATTCGCGGGATAGCCGAGTATCTGTCAGAAACTGCGATTAGCGAAGAAATTGAGGAAAAAATGAGGAACTGGCTTTTGCGCAGTGGCCTGCGGGTCCGGCCGGCTGAATACGTGATAATCTGTTTTTTTGTTATGGTTGTTATAGGGTTTTTAAGCGCTCTGCTAGGTTATTTTTTATTTGGTGCCCGGGTAGCCGTGCTGGGCCTGGTAGGATTTGCTCTTGGCTGGATTTTTCCGGTTATTTACGTCTTTTACCGCCGTCACCAGCGAATGAAAGCTTTCAACAGTCAGCTTTTAGATTTAATAAATTTGATGTCCAATGGTCTTAAGTCGGGCTATGGCTTTATTCAGGCGCTGCAGCTTGTCGCCAGTGAAGCCCGACCACCGGCATCAGAAGAATTTGAACGTGTCGTGCGCGAGAACCGTTTTGGTATTCCCGTCGAGGATGCTCTGGAGCGCCTGGTTGATCGAATGGAAAGTGATGACCTGGACCTGGTGGTGACAGCCGTGCTTATTCAGCGCCAGGTTGGAGGTCGGCTCAGCGAAATTCTGGACCAGATAAGCTCAACTATCCGTGAACGGGTTAAGATTCAGGGTCAGATTAGAGCCCTGACTGCGCAGGGTAAAATGGGTGGAGCGATTATTTCGTTACTGCCCTTCCTCCTTGGGGTTGTTTTTTACTTTTTGCAGACGGAGATGATGGTCCAGTTTTTAACTCATCCGGTTGGTATCGCGGCTATTATCTTCGCTCTTTTCTGGCAGGGAATAGGTTTCTTCTTTATCTGGCAGATAGTGAATATAGATATTTGATCATGATACTTTAAATTTGATTAACCAGTAGCTAGTGCTCAGTCACAGTTGAAAATGTGGCCGCACTTTTATCCGTTTTTCGGTTGTCATTCCCGCGGAAGCGGGAATCCAGTGCCGTTGAATTTCTAACGGTCGAAGGTCAAAGTCACTGGATTGCCCAATCAAGTTGGGCAATGACGTTCGTAATGCTGATTGCCTGGTTGATACCCGGATCAAGTCCGGTCATGATGACCTGTGGCCAATGACGGCAAGAGACAACCCGAAAATTCAATTGTGACTAAGCACTAGGGTTACTACAGCATTTCTCCTCACCTGGAGGAAGGGGAAGTGGATAAAAGATCTGCTGTGGATTTTAAGTGGTAGTTAATTATCATAATAACGGTGATCTAAGTGTTAGTATACTTTGCAGTTTTTGTGGCTGTTTTATTATTTCTGGCTTCAGTAACTATTTTTCTCTTTGGCTCCCGGAGCGAGCAGGGGTCGCGGGTATTCCAGCGTTTTTGTGAGGTAACCGGTTACCGTCAGCAGGAAGAAGAGATGGACCTTGACGAGGAGCTGCTTAAGGGAACTTTTTACGAACGTAATATTTATCCTATGCTGGAGAAGATAGCCTCTTTAATTGCCGGGGAGGGGGAGTCAAAACGGGAAAAACTTGAGCGTCATTTGATATCCGCCGGCCGTCCGGGAAACCTGGGCCCCAATGAATTTATTGCTCTTCAGCTTGTCCTTGGTCTGCTGAGCGTCTCCATTGTGGCAATAGTTGCTCTTTTGATAGGCCCGACTACACCGCGTGGCCTGGCCCTGGCAATAATTTTCGCCGCCGTTGCCGGTATGGCCAGCTACATAATTCCCCGGTTCTATCTCAAAAAAATGATTACCCAGCGTGAAAACGAGGTCCGGAAAACTCTCCCCTTCGCAATTGATTTACTGGTTGTCTCCGCCGAGGCCGGGCTGGGCTTTGACATGGCTTTAAACCGGGTTGTTCAGAAGATGGAGGGAGCCCTGGCTCTGGAATTTCGCCGGGTGCTCGAAGAGATAAAACTGGGCACGCCCCGCAAGCGAGCCCTGCGAAATATGCTTGAGCGAGTTGACGTTGATGTTCTCGACAGTTTTGTCTCGGCTATTATTCAGGCGGAAGAACTCGGTGCCAGCATCGGCGAGGTTCTGCGTATCCAGGCCGAGCAAATGCGGACCGACCGTCGCCAGAGGATTGAGAAAAAAGCCCAGGAGGCGCCCGTAAAAATGTTAATTCCCATGGTCCTGTTTATTTTTCCAACCATTTTCATTGTTGTCCTTGGCCCCGTAATACTGGAAGTTATTACACAGATGGCCGAAGGTCCCGCCCTTTAACTGGCTCCAATTGGATTTTGGACCCAAAATATCGTATACTTTTAGTGCATACCAACCAAAAAAACTGGAGTGGACAAAATGAATAATTTTTTGGTTACGGAACGTGGTTCCTTCATTGTAGCCGGTGCTTTTTTTCTATTTTTCTTTATTTTTGCTGCCACTCTGGGGGTTGATTTATCCCGTTATTACATGTTGCGCCAGGAAGTGCAGTCAGTGGCCGACAATGCAGCCCGTGCGGGCGGGCAGGCCCTGAATCAATATCGGGACGAGCCCGACGAAGCTCTTGTCTATGATGCGGTCCTCGACTATATAGCTTCCAGCCAGGGGGAAGGACGTTTAGGCTTTTACGAACGTCACGCCCCGGATGATGTTGATGGAATTTTTCTTGAATATTTTACCAGTGAAACAAATGGTGTGGTTGAAGAGTATTACCGCGTTGGTGTGGTTACCTACGGTGTTTTTAACCCCCATTTCTGGCCCTCAGCATTGTTTGGTGGTTCTGATGTAGTTGTATTTACTCATGCTGCAGTGGCAGAAATTCATCCGCAAAAGATATATCGAACATTGCACACGATTGCCGACTGTGGTGTTTTTGCAGGGGGGGCGATGGATTTATCCGGTAATAATTTTGACGCTTCCGGGGCGAATTTTTGTGGCGCCGGAGATATTGACGGCAGTCGCTCACAGTCTGGAGTTATGGGCAACGTGCATCTGCCCTCGGGAGCTAATTTCTCGCCGCCAGGCGGTGGTGCGGGAACTGTGACCAGCGATGACCTGGAAAGATCGGCACCGCAGTTTCCTGCCGGCGATCCAACCGATTATACGGTAGATTTAAACAACTTCGACGACTGGGCGGAGACCCCAGACTGTCCGCAGGGAAAAGCGCTTCGTCCTACTGACGGTTCAGATACCGACGTTACCTGGGAGGATGGATCACCGGTCTGCGTGCAGAAGGATCAGCACGGTTATTCAATTACTGATAACGATGGCGGCCAGATCCAGCGAGCCGACGGTAGTTCAGTCACTATCTATTCCGACGCTGATTTCGTCTTTGAAGGCAATGGTAACGGGCTGCTCGGTGGGCTCTATGCTGAGGGGGGGATTAGAGTGGAAGGGAATAACTATGAGTTCGAGGGAGACCCCGACAAGTTTGGCGGACTGGCCCTCTGGGGGGAGGGAGATGTTGAAGCGGAAGCCGACGTAGATTTTGAACGAAATAATATTGAAATAAAAGGGCTTGCCGGTTCCAGTGGTGATTTCAATTTTGGGAGTATGGGCGGAGGCACCGGTCCCATTCTGCGGGGGCTCCTGGTGGCCGGTGGTGACTTTAATTTGCCCTCCAACTCGGACGCGGCTGAGATTACTCTTGATGAGGAATATGTTGACACCGATTTTTTGGATGCCGGCGATTGGGAAAAAATGATTCAGGAGGAGCTTGAGCGCCCCCTTTATTCGGATGTCACTGTTAGAATTGTGAGTTAGTTCTTGCTTTACCTTCTCGCTCGCTCAAAATTAATTGTCAGTATTGAAGAAGTTCATCTCTGCAATACTTTTATAACGCGTTTGCTGGGCGCCCTGCCGGCTGGGCGAGTCGCACCGGGCAGTGCCTATCTTTTCCCCCATCCTGTTTCCCTCCATACCTTTTTCATGCGCCGTTCAATCGACGTTCTATACTTTGATGAGCGCGGGCAGGCTCTGAAGACATCACACGGCCTTCGGCCTTTTCGATTTTTAACGGCGCCCTCGCAGGCGAGCGGAGTTGTCGAGCTGCCCCCCGGCTCTCTGCCACAGCTTCCTGCAACACAGTTGAAGATCCGCTTATCGCCCGAACTGGCCCACCGCAGCAGCTATCCGGCTCTCTCTTACCGGGATTTATCTTTTTAATTATCTGTTTAAAAAAGCCCTCCTCCCTGGCGGGCGAGGGCTAAGGTGGGGGGACTTGAACTTGACCTTGCTTTAACGCTCGTCATTGCGGGCTCCGACCCGCAATCCATCTTTATGGTTTTCAGTTTTTAGTTTTAGTAGTTAACCCGTAACCCACGACTCGTAATCTATATTCGCTGAGGAAGGAAAAAACGACAGGGCTAATGCCGGAAAGTTGTGGTTATAAATATTAATACTAACAGCTTTTCTGTCGAAAATTAAAACAGTCCACCGGGACAGTATGTTTGCTTACAATTGAATCCGCCCGTTTGACGGAATGGAGGGTTTATATACTTGGGACGACAGATACTTGCAAAAGGGTTACGTTTTTCTACAGTATTGTTTCTGCTCTTTGCCGTAGTGGTATTGTACACCTGTGCTGTTCAGCGGGTACGCACCCACACTATCGAAAGCGGCGAGACACTATGGGAAATATCACGGGCTTATGACATTCCCCTTGAGACACTTATCAGTCTTAACAACATAGAAGATGCCACTGATATTGTGCCCGGCGACGAGATACTGCTTCCCATTTCCTCTAGAAAACGGGGAGAGGTTGCACGTGTAGCCGTGGGGGAAAGAGAGGAGGAAGCGGTCGGAGAGGAAGAACCGGGCGAGGAAGATTATGCTGAGTTGCCTGAGGCTGCCGGAAGCGATTTTGTCTCGCCGGAAGAGGTTGACTTTGAGCCGGTCTGGCCCGTTGACGGCAGGCTTATTTCACGCTTTAAACCCGGTGGTGATCCCACCGAAAACGGGATTTTGATTGAAGCACCACCGGGGACAGCGGTGAAAGCCGCTGCCAGTGGTGAAGTTAAAATGGCCGGCCTGTGGGAATCTTATCCTGAGTTTGGTAAAATAATTATAATCGCTCACGAGGGTGAATTTGTAACTGTTTACGCCCATCTTGATGAAACTAAAGTGACCCGTGGGGACACGGTTGAAGGCGGTGAGCAGATCGGAGTGGTTGGTAGCACCGGTGTGGCGGAAGGCGATGTGACCTATTTTGAACTGCGTTATCAGCTTGAACCCCGAGACCCGCTCTTATTTTTGGGTGAACCAGGATGAGTTTGACCGATGATGATATTGAACCGCTGTTAAAAAAAGCCCGTATAAAAGAAGGGCGCTTGACTATAGACGAGGTCTCCGATTTTATGGAAGAGCGGGATTTTTCGCTTGAAGAGGTCCTGGGAAAACTCCGGCAGAAAGAGATTACGGTAGCTGAAGATTCAGTCGGTGACAGTTATGAAATAAAATCTAGCAAAACCTCCCTGCAAATTTATCTTGACGAAATTTCCCGGCTTGAGCTGCTCTCACCCGAAGAAGAAATCAGACTTTCAAAACAGATATTTGAGGCTCGCAAGGCGATTGAGAAGCTCTGCGAGGATTACGACGTTAGCGAGGATTGTATACCGACTCTGTTAAAAAGTGCCAATAAAGATCTCATTCATAGCGTTTTAAAAGAAGAGGGTGTGACCGGGAATCAGCTGAGTGGTTTTATGCAAAGACTAAACCGGCAGAAAAATAAATACAGGCAGGCGCACGATGAGATGGTCCAGGCCAATTTGCGGTTAGTCATTACCATAGCCAAAAAATATCAGAACTGCGGGTTAAGTTTTGAAGATTTAATAAACGAGGGTAACCTGGGTTTGATGCGTGCCGTCGACCGCTATGATTATAGAAAGGGCTTCCGCTTTAGTACTTATGCCGCCTGGTGGATACGCCAGGCTGTTCTGCGTGCAATTTCTAACAAAAGCCGGACTATCCGTCTGCCTGTTTACATGATTGATTTACTGCGAAAATGGCGACGTAAAAAAGAAGAGCTGCGTCAAAATCTTGGGCGTGAACCCCACATGATGGAGGTCGCGGACGAGCTAAATATAGATTATGAAAAGGCCACTCATATAATGCGCCACTCACAGGCTCCCACCTCGCTGGAGACGCCTATAGGGGAAAACGCCGACGCTGAGCTCAAGGATATAATCCAATCCACCCCGACGGCGTTTAACGATGCCGAGAAGTGGCTGAGTGAACAGCGGATGCGTGAGAAACTGTGGGAAGCTATTGACGCTGAGCTGACTGAGAAGGAACGGACAGTATTTCTTCATCGTTACGGGCTGTTGGGCAAAGAAGAATTAACCCTGGAAGAGGTAGGAAAAAAGATAGATTTGACTCGGGAACGAATCAGACAGATTCAACAGGAGGCGCTCAGAAAAATAAGGGAGTCGGATTACAGCGAAGATTTGCGCAGTTTTTTGAATTCTCTTGCCGATTAAATTAGATGATTATTTTTCTCTAAAGATATAACAGGTCAGGACGATATATGTATTAGAGTGTTTAAGTATCTACTCCCTCTTGGTTGTTAATAGACCTTCCCATCGGTAGGACTTGCACTCTGCACTTATTATAGTGTTTGGCCGGATGTCCTGCGGCGGACATCCGGCCTTATTTTTTTGGAAGCCGCAAAACTTTAGTAGTATGACAGCAGCTTTTTAATAACTGACTCAAGTTGTGAGTGCGGCGTGCTTGCCCCCGCTGTTATTCCTAAATTTATCTCCCCCGCCGGCAGCCACTCCTGCTCAACCTGTTCTTCTTTTTCGCCGGGCGGCAGGAAAGTAATCTGCTGACGATTAAAATCATCCGGTTCTTCGATGTGATAGACCGGTATATCTGCCGATGATTCAACCGTCCGTGCCAGGTTCTGGGTGTTTGAACTGTTGTGTCCACCGACCACGATAAAGAGGTCAAAATCATTTTCTGAAATGAGATTTTTGACAGCGTCCTGCCGGTCCTGTGTGGCACTGCAGATTGTGTCAATGCTGAGGAAATTATCTAAATTACCGTCACGTTTTTTTATCGTATTTTCAAACAGGTTAAAAATTTGCAAAGAGTCGTTCATTAGCATTGTCGTCTGGTTGGCCAGTCCGATTCTCTCCAGGTCTTCATCGGGGTCAAAATCAGCAGGAATTGCGTCCTTAAAATTGTTCAAAAAATCTTTTCGCTCGCCGTTACCCAGTATGTAAACGCAGACATATTGGGCCTCCTCAAGGTTGCGCACAATCAA
>SL_8KL_010_SEDDRAFT_10001945_pt1 | contig 17818 bp, 13 predicted proteins | sample SodLakKL_010_SED_4_FD_11160 | JGI IMG/M metagenome (IMG submission 11160)
CCCGTGGGCAGAGGTTGCCATGCATCCCGGTTAAACAGGTTTCTTGTAGAAAAGTTATTGAAAGACACGCCGATTGTTCCTATGATCCTGTTGGCACCCCAGCCTCCTGAAAGTTCTATCTGGTCTGATGAGGTTTCTTCCACGATGTATTCCAGGTCTACTGTGTTGTCGGCCGGGTTGGGCACAGGCTGTACGTCGATGGTTTCCTGGTCGAAAAAGCCGAGCTGGATGATTTCGCGCTGGCTCCGGATAATATCAGAGCGGCTGAAGAGCTGACCGGGGCGTGTTCGTATTTCACGCATGATGACATGGTCGTTGGTGCGGGTATTTCCCGTGACAGTGACCCTGTTTATTCGTGCCTGCTCACCTTCATACACCCTGATCTCAATGTCTATGGAGTCATTTTCGACAGCAACTTCCACCGGGTCGAGTTGAAAAAACAAATAACCCACATCCATGTAGAGTGAGCTCACATCACCCTCCTCCATGTTCATATACAGGTTTTTCTCCAGTTTGGCCTGGTTGTAGACATCTCCCCTTTGGATGTTCAACACATCGTTAAGTGTTGTTTCCGAGTAGACGGTATTTCCAACCCAATCAATATTCCGGAAATAATATGTGGGTCCTTCGTAAATATGCAGGTCAATTTCGATGCGGTCGTCTTCCACAAAATAAACAGAATCCCTGACGATAGCTGCATCGCGCTTACCCAGTTCGTTATAGTGGTCAATGACCCGGCGCTTATCTTCTTCAAACTCTTCTTCCACCAGCTTCGAGGATGTAAAGATAAACCGCAGGCTTCTTTCACGGGTATTTCGCATTAATCGCTTTATTCGCCGGTCAGACAGAATCTCATTTCCATATATATTGACTTCACTGATGCGTGTTCTGTCACCCCGTTCGATGTTGAACTCGAGGATAATGGCGTTAACGCGTGCGGTATCTTCCTTTTCCACAATATCTATGGTGGGGGTGCGATAGCCTTTCTCGATATAATATTCTTCAATGGTGCTTTCAGCTCTGAAAAGCAGGTTTTCAGTGACCACATCACCGCGGATCAGGTTGAGTTTTTCTCTTAGGTCGTCGGCTTCAGATCTTCTGATCCCTTCAAATTCATAGCGGCTGAGCCTGGGTCTTTCCCTGAGTTCAATGCTCAAAAATATGACGTCATCCTGTATTGATGTGATCCCGATACTTATATCCTGAAACAGACCTTGCTTCCAGAGGTTGTTAATGGCATTGGATACAGCTTCCCCCGGTATTTCGATACGTTGACCGACCGCAAGCTGGCTCACCATAACTACCACATTGTCGTCGATTGCCTGTGTGCCTGTCACGGAGATACCTCCTATTTCAAACTCCTGGGGGTTAAGGGGGTCGAGTTCAATATCTTCACCTGAAAGCACCTGTTGGGCACTTCCCTGGAATGAGACAAGAAAAAGTGCAAGCAGAAAAAAATGAGCAATAAATTTATGCATTATACTGTGGGTTCAAGCGTTTTTGGTGGTTAAAACTTCGGCTTTTACTTTTCCAAAGCGTCGTTCTCTCCTCTGGTAGTCGATGACAGCCTGGAAGAGATGCTGTTTTCTGAAGTCTGGCCAGTACACTGGTGTAAAGTAAAGTTCAGCATAAGCCAGTTGCCATAAAAGGAAGTTGCTGAGCCTGAGTTCTCCACTTGTTCTTATGAGGAGGTCGGGGTCAGGGAAGTCAGCTGTTTCCATAGCACTGGCAAAAAGCTCTTCATCTACCTGGTCAGGGTTTAATTGTTCTGTCGGCTACTTTTTGTGCGATTTTCCGGGCGGCATTAACGATTTCCCATCGTGCACTGTAACTGAGTGCTACGGTAACATGCAGCCTGGTGTTGTGTGCTGTGGTGGCCATTGCTTCGTCCAGTGTTTCCCTGCATTTTTGTGGCAAGGAATCGAGGTCTCCGATGGCATGCAGCCTTACGCCATTATCATTGAGTTCTTGTGTTTCATTTCGAATGGCCTCTACAAGCAGGTCCATAAGGGTTTGCACCTCTATATGAGGCCTGCACCAGTTTTCTGTGGAGAAAGCAAAAAAAGTTAAGTGCTGGATGCCGATCTCCGCGGCTGCTTTCACTGTATCACGCACGGCTTCCACACCATTTTCATGACCAAAGATGCGTTCTTTGCCTCTCTGGGTAGCCCAACGTCCATTGCCGTCCATGATAATGGCCACGTGCCGGGGAAGTCTCGTTTTATCAATATGTTGCTTTAAATCCATTCTATCTCAATATATTATACCTCCCAAAAGTGGCACAAATTTCTTAAAATGTTTCGACAAATAAAAGGAAAAACGCCAAGTTTAAGAAAAATTAAGCTAATAAGGGCATACAGCACAGCTCCTGTCGCGAATCCTAAGGGTTATAGATAGCCCCGCAAAGGAGTACCAGTCATCGATCTTGGGGTTTCCGACCCCCGGGGCACTGTCCAGCTGATCGGTGGTAGTATTGCGTACCCCCCAGTCTATCCCGCCGGTAAATTTATCTGTAAGATGAAACTTAAAACCCATGCCTACAAGGAAAGAGAGTCTGCGGAATTTTCGGTCCATCGTGTTGCTGTTAAAAGAGAAACCCCCGGTGCCTGCAAAAATATATGGAGAATATCGCTTGTCTTTATCACCGGCAATAAATGGCAGGAAGTTCACTTCCCCCTGCACGCTTAACTCTGTGATGCTTGCTGTAAAGTTAAAAACCTGGGGTCTGCCAAGCACATTATAGGGTGTGTTCTCATCCGAGCCGCTAATTTCACCGTGATTTACATTTAACCGGAAGGAAATGTGGTTGCTCGCATTATACCTGGCAAACAAACCGAATGCAGGCTGTGGCTCATAAAAATGTGTGGTGGGATTTAAATCACCCAGATAATAGGAGGTGCCCGCTGTTACCCCAACTTCATAAGTTTGGGTGAATGCGTGGTACGGCTTGGCTATTACCAGCAACAGAAAAGCTATATGGATCAGAATTTTTGACATAGTAACGGAACTCACGAAAAATAACGGGATAAGTAGGTGATTATTTTATTTTTTAAAAAATGGATGGTCAAAACCTATTAAAAATTTTCCTGTGAACAAGTGTTTTCTTTTCATAATTTGGTGTTTTGGCTTTTCTAATTTCTTTTATCCAGCCCCCAGGCCAGCTTGTTGCGAATGGTTTTGTAAAAATCTTTCTGCCCGATACATACCAGGTTCAGGGAGAAAGGAGCCCTTTTGACCACCAGCTCTGTTGTTGTGCTCAGGGGTTTTGAGCGTGAGTCGAGCAATACGAGGTAGTCTTGTGTTCTTCCGGATATCCTGAGTTTTACCTTGCTGCTGTCTGGAATGACGATAGGCCTGACAGTCAGGTTGTGGGTTGCTATGGGCGTAATTACGATGTTATTGCTTTCGGGGGAGATGATTGGGCCTCCGCAACTGAGGGAATATCCCGTGGACCCGGTGGGTGTTGCTATGATCAGCCCGTCGGCCCAGTAGGTGTTCAAAAAGAGATCATCCACATAGGCGCTGATCGTGATCATGGTTGAATTGTCGCGTTTCAGCACTGTCAGCTCGTTCAGTGCATAGTTGATCTTCCCGAAAAGGGTGGGTGGCTCTGACAGTTGCAGCATAGAGCGTCTGTCTATAGAATAATCACCCGTTATCAGTGCCTCGGCAGCGTATTGTATTTCATCTGTTGAAATAGCCGACAAAAAGCCGAGGCGGCCTGTGTTCACGCCAAGTACCGGAATGCCTGTATCCTGAATGAGGGTTATGGTATCGAGCAAAGTCCCATCTCCTCCAACGCTGATCATGCAAAAAGTGTCTTTTCCGGGTGTCTCCTCCTGCTTTAATGTTAGAACAGGTTTATTAAACCGGACATGCTCCTTTATGTGTTCGTATAAGTCTTCATAAAATACAAATGCAGTGGCTTTTTTTTCAAGGATGCTGACCAGCAGCCTGAAGTTGTCCAGAAAGCTGTAATCGAAAGGCCGTCCAAAAAAAGCTATCTTCATAACAGAAAAATTATATCATCTCAATTCTTTTCGCATCCAGTTTCAGGAAGGTGAAAAGCATAAGTGTCATTGCCCATATAGATGAGCCGCCATAGCTGATTAAGGGCAAAGGTATGCCAATTACCGGTACCAGCCCTATGGTCATCCCAATATTTATGGCAAAATGAAAGAAAAGCACGGATATGAGGGAATACCCAAAAATGCGACTGAAGGTTGATTTTTGTCGTTCTGCCAGCACAATCAACCGCAATAATAAAAACAAATACAGGGCAATGATCATGCTGCTGCCCACGAAGCCCCATTCTTCGCCTACTGTGCAGAAGATGAAGTCGGTTGTTTGTTCGGGGATAAAGTTAAACTGTGTTTGTGTGCCCTGAAGGTAACCTTTTCCCCACAGCCCCCCGGAGCCAATGGCGATTTTCGACTGATGCAGGTTATACCCCGCTCCCTGTGTGTCAACGGCATCATACAGGAGCACTTCAATACGTGATTTGTGATGAGTCTGAAGGATGTTTTCGAAGGTGTAATCTACCGAATATACGTACAATGCCAGAAGCAAAAATAAGGCTATAAGGCGGCCAGCTATCCCGCGTTTGTTTTTCAAAAAAAGGATTAAAAATACGGTAATCGCGGCCAATATGCCGATAATCACAAATTCATTAAAGAGCATGGTAAGGATAAAGAGGACTATGGCCAGACCGACCAGGAATAGTACTGTTCCGCTTATGTAGCCTTCACGATACAGGGCCAGGAAGAAAGCTGAAAACACGAGGGTTGTGCCTATATCTTTCTGCAACATGACCAATGCAGCAGGGGTCATGATGATCAGAAATGATTTTATCATGTTTTTTGTGCCGGGTTTTTTCGTTCTCACATTGCTTACATATGCAGCCAGGGCCAATGCTGTGGCGTATTTTGCAAACTCTGATGGCTGTATGGCAAAGCCACCTATCCGAAACCACGCCCTGGTGGCATTTATTTCTACTCCCACAAGAATGACAGCCACAAGCAGCAGGAGAGCCGAGCCGTAAATTAACCAGGCAAAGCTGCTGAAAAACTTTGTGTTAAGCATCAGTATGGCGGCTCCGGCCACCATGGAGCTGGCAATCCAGATAAGCTGGCGCCCGTGGCTGGTTCCAAGATTCAAAATACCCTTCTGTCCTTCAATAAAATCGGCAGCATAGATGTTAAACCAGCCGATGGCAATGAGCAGCAGGTACAATATCAGGACTGTTTTGTCTACATTCTGAAATATGTTGAATTGCGGTTTCATGGTGCATCTGTTATGAAGTCAGCTTCTAAAATCCTTTGCTCAAACCAGCTTCTGTTGATCTCACCGGTGAGGTATTTTTCTATCATCAGGCTGGCAAGCGGAGCTGCCCACACCGAGCCATAGCCTGCATTTTCGATGATTACGGAGATGGCGATCCGGGGATCGTCGGCGGGAGCGAAAGCCACGAATACAGAATGGTTTTCACCATGTGGGTTTTGTACAGTGCCGGTTTTTCCTGCAAATGATATGCCCGGGATCTGTGAAAAGCTTGCGGTGCCGTCTTCAACTACCAGCTTCATGGCCTCAGCAATGGTTTCAAAATGCCTTTTCTCTATTGGGATGTTATTGGCCAGGGCGAATCTGCTCTGTGTGTTCTCTGGTTCTCCGACCGCTCTGACGATATGAGGCGTGTAATAGTGTCCGCGGTTTGCAATGGCCGCAGTCATATTTGCCAGCTGTAGCGGTGTCACACCCAGCTCTCCCTGGCCGATTCCCAATGATAATATTGTTTGTGACCTCCATCCGCGCGTACCGTAAATCCTGTTGTAATAGTCAGAAGTAGCTATGATGCCGGGCAATTCATAGCTAAGGTCACTTCCAAAGGTTTGCCCGATACCAAAGCTTGTCAGGTAATCGCGCCAGTGGTCAAAAGACTGCTGTATGTTTTCAAAACGTGGCTGGTTGATGGTGTTTTGAAAGATTATGCTTGAATAGGTATTGCAGCTGTGCTGTATTGCTGTGAGTGCATCCACCGGGCTGGGATGGTCCCTGCAACGGATGCTGATGCCGCTGGTGTGGTAGATGCCCGCGCATCCATATCTGCTTGATGGCTCTATCACACCTTCCTGCAGGGCTATGGCAGTGCTGACAATTTTGAACACGGAACCCGGAGGATATTGAGCCATCAAAGCCCTGTTGAACAATGGGTTGAGTGTGTCATTTTGCAATGCGCGGTAGTTACGTGTACGCTGTCGCCCCACCAGGAGCCCGGGATCAAATGACGGCGATGATACCAGGGATAAAATTTCTCCTGTTGATGGCTCAATGGCTACGATACTGCCCCGCTTGTTTTGCATGAGCTTTTCACCGTATTTCTGCAAGCCAGCATCCAAAGTGGCATACAGATCCCTTCCAGCCCGGGCCAGGGTGTCGTGCCTGCCATCCTGAAAAGACCCTATCTCCCGGTTATGCACATCTACCATCCTGATGCGCAACCCTTTTTCTCCACGTAAATCCTCCTCGTATGCCCGCTCGATGCCACTAATTCCAATGTAGTCTCCAGGCCTGTAATAGGGGTTGTTGTTGATGATCTCCGGCCCGGCTTCTCCCACATAACCAAAAGTATGCGTGGCAATAGGATAACTGTACTTTCGCAGATTCCTGGGCTGTACAAAAAAGCCCGGAAAGAGGAAAAGCTTTTCCTGAAAAGCAGCATAGGTGGTTTTAGAAATCTGCCTTTCAAAGACAGATGGCCTGAAACGGGAGTGACGTTTGGCTTGCAGCAATCTGCTTTCAAAAGATTCCTTGCTTACGCCAAGCATATCGCAAAACAAAAGCGTGTCAAGCTCGCCAACCTGTCCGGGAATAACCATCAGATCATAATGGGCCTCGTTATACACAAGCAATTCACCATGGCGGTCATATATTAATCCGCGGGACGGATAATCTGTTACATGCCGTAAATAGTTGCTGCGTGCAAAAACTTTGTATGAAGGATCAAGGATTTGCAAGGTGAACAGGCGAATAAGTAATATTACCCCTACAATTACAATGATTGCAGAAATTACATTTTTCCGGTGTGTGTAAGGGTTTGTATTACCTTGGATTTGCATGATACAGGAAAAGGGGCTAAAGTACTTGCATATATTCTGATACAAAATTAAAGAATCGCTTTAACCTGTGTTGTTTTTTCCAAACATTTTTTAACTTCGCCGAGGACGGCAGGGTTGCCGTTGCCGGAAAGCCGTTCCCGGATGGCATTAACATGCTCCGTTATTAGCAGCAGATGGCTCCGTTTTGGTTTTAAAAACATGTATTCTCATAACTTAACAGGCTCATCAATGAAGAAAAGTAAAATAGTTGTTTTGGGTGCCGGTATGGTGGGAAAAGCCATTGCCATTGACCTGTCAAAAAAGCATGAAGTATGGGCAGCTGATATCGATCAGCGTTCATTAGACTTCCTTTCTGCTAACTATCCGATAAAAACCGTTGGTATCAACCTTATGGAGGACGAAAGCATTGAGTCGCTCGTGGCGGATTTTGATCTTGTGGTTTCAGCGGTCCCCGGTTTTATGGGGTTCGATATTGTCCAAACGGTCATCGAGGCTGGCAAGAATGTAGTAGACATATCTTTTATGCCTGAAGACTTCATGGAGTTGAACACCCTGGCTGCGCAAAAAGGGGTTACCGCCATTACGGATTGTGGTGTCGCCCCCGGCCTTCCTAATCTTATCGCAGGCCACCACAACGAATTTATGGAAATTGAAGACTTCACCTATTGTGTGGGAGGCCTTCCCAAGGTGAAGGTGTACCCCTTTTATTACAAAGCACCTTTCTCACCCATTGATGTGGTGGAGGAGTATACCAGGCCGGCCCGTTACAAAGAGAAGGGCAAGCACATGACCAAGCCTGCCATGAGTGAGCCCGAGATGGTCTTCTTTGACCAGGTCGGCACGCTGGAAGCTTTTTATACCGATGGACTGCGGTCTCTGTTGCGTAACATGGATCATATTCCCAACATGCGCGAAAAAACGCTACGCTATCCCGGCCATATACAACTCATTCAGGCATTGAAAAAAGCAGGCTTTTTCGACACCGAGCCCATCTCCGTTAACAATACCTCTGTGAGACCTATCGACTTTACAAGCAATGTCCTTATTCGTGACTGGCAGCTTGAGCCTGATGAGAAGGAATTTACTGTGATGCGCATCCATCTGGAAGGCCTGGAGGAAGGGGAGCAAAAAAAAATAATATATGAGCTCTATGATGAGTATGATGAGAAGGAAAAGATCTCATCCATGGCCCGTACCACTGGTTTTACAGCTACCGCCAACGCCGAACTTATCCTTAGCGGAAGGTTTGTCGGCAAAGGGGTGTTTCCGCTTGAGCTTATAGGCCTGGATGAGGAATGCTTCGATTTTGTGATGGCGTATCTTAAAGAAAGAAATTTGCATTTTAAGAAAAGTGTTTTGTGACATACGGGAATGATAACACAACCTTTCCTGAAGATTTATCTGCCCATAGCCCTTGTTAAATGAAGAAAAAACCTAGCCCCAGCCAGAATTACCGGAACACCATGAAGTCTATCGGCTATGTGCCGAGAAAAAAAGCCACACAGGATGATTATGACCGCATAGGATTCATGTCGGGTCTTGAGGTTCATCAGCAGTTAAATACAGGCGAAAAGCTTTTTTGTCGTTGCCCTGCAGGGGTATACCATGATGATGACAACTATGATGCAGAGGTGATCCGGCACATGCGTCCTACCCTCAGCGAACTTGGCGAGTATGATGGTACAGCGCTCATGGAGTTTAAAACCAGGAAAAACATTGTATATCGTATTAAGAACGAGACTACCTGTACCTATGAGGTAGATGATACCCCGCCATTCACCGTTAACAGGAAGGCAGTGGACATTGCCATAGAAATATCCCTGCTGAAGAAACTGAACATCGTAGGTGAGATTCATATCACCCGTAAGCAGTATCTGGACGGCAGCATTCCAACTGGTTTTCAAAGGACGGCCATCATCGGCGTAGAAGGTGCCATTGAGCTGAAAAACAAGACGGTTCGACTTATTCAGTTAAGCCTCGAGGAAGACTCGTGCCGGGAAATTTCTGATGTTGGGCATTGGCGATTTTATAAGACGGACAGGCTTGGTATGCCATTGATTGAGACGGTTACCTATCCTGACATGGTAAATCCTGATGAGGTGGCGGAGGCCTGCCAGGTGATTCGTTTTTTGAACAGGAGTACCGGCAAGGTGCGTACGGGAATGGGGGCTGCACGGCAGGACGTGAATGTGAGTTGCCGTGGCGGAACGCGTGCTGAGATCAAAGGAGTTTCACACATCAAATGGATACCGGAGCTGACGCATAACGAAGCCTTCAGGCAGTGGGCGTTGCTGCATATCCGCGACGAGCTGAATAAACGGGTGCAAAAGCCCGAGCAATGGCAGATGGATTCACTGGAAATGAATCCCCGCGACTTCAAATTCCGGTCAAAGGCACTAAAGAGCATCAAAAATGCCGGCATGAAGCTCTATGGTGTGAAGCTTCCTTGCTTTGAAGGGATCCTTTCGCATTTTACCCAGCCCGGCCAGACATTCGCTGACGAGATCAGCGACCGGCTTAAGGTGGTGGCCTGCATTGAAAAACCGAACATGTGTGCCCAGGACAGCCTGCAGCCAATGGAGCACGGCAACACCTACAGCCAGTTACGTGACATGCTTAAAGCGGATTCGCAGGATGCTGTGATGCTTTTCTGGGGTCCGGAAGACGATATCAAAACGGCACTTGAAACCATAGACGAACGTTGCAGGATGGCCTTTGAAGGCGTGCCCAATGAAACCAGGAAGTCATTTGAAGACGGCACAACCATGTTTGAAAGGGTCCTTCCCGGCGCCGACCGCATGTATCCCGATACCGATTCACCCCCCATACCGCTTTTGGATGAGGATATTGAGCGGCTCGGGCGTAATCTGCCAACGGAAAACATCAAAGCATACAATACTTTGAAAAAGTGGGGTGTTCCTGAAGATACGCATACCTATATCTTTCGAAACAACCTCTTTCCCCTGATTGAACAAATGGTAGAAGACGGGGAGGATGCTGTGTTTGCAGCCACGCTTTTCGGGCATCGTCTGAAGTTTGTGGAAGGCCATTATGAAAAGGCACCTGGTTTCCGCTTCGAACTGGTGGCGGACATCCTTAAAACACTCCGGGAGCGCAGGCTTGCCCGGGAGCTGATCATTCCCATGCTGCCTGTAATATGGCAGCATCCCAAAATGGATGCAGACTCCATCCTGACCAGTATCGGTTTCATGCCTTTGGAAGAAGAAAAAGTGCTGGCGAACCTGCCTTTTTTGCGGAAAAAATTTGCCAGCATCCGGGTAAATGGGGGTGAACGCGTGGAAACGGACTGGCTGATGGGTCAGCTGCGGGCACATGCCTTGGGAAACATGCCCTTACCTGTTTTAAAGCAACGAATCGAGAGTGAGGTAGCAGGCAGCTCTTTATAACACAGAAGGGTATATTGTGCCGGCCGAAACTTACTAAAGTAATGACAGGGCTTGACCTGTCATACCGAAATATAAAAGGGGCTTGACCTGTCAGACCGAAACAGAGACAGGGCTTGACCTGTCATACCGAAATACAAAAACATGAGCGAAGATTTTTTCCAGGGATATAAGGGGCCTGCGCTGGAGGCATTAAAAAAATTCAATGTCCGGGTTTGGGGCCAGGCGAAGATAAAAACGGATCGCGGCAATTTTGTGGGTACCGTATTGCCACGGTCGGAAAACGATGACGACAAACACATTGTGCTGAAGATCCCTACTGGCTATAATGTGGGTATTAATGTAACGACGCTTCTCAGCATGGAGGAGACAGGTTACAAGAAGGCAAATTACAAGATCCCGGAGCAGGAGTTTCCCTATACCAAAGGCAAGCCCAGTGTAAAGCTGATAGGCACCGGGGGTACTATCGCATCCCGTCTTGATTACCGGACAGGTGCCGTTATCCCTGCCTTTTCGCCGGGAGAGCTTTATGGCGCTGTGCCTGAGCTGGCTGACATCTGTAACCTCACTACCGAGAAGGTTTTTGCTGTTTTTAGTGAGAATATGGGTCCTGCACAGTATAAGCAGCTGGCCGTAGCTATTGGCAAGGAGATTGAAAATGGCATTGATGGCATTGTGATAGGACATGGGACAGACACGTTACATCACACAGCTGCTGCACTTACCTACATGGTGCAAAATCCGCCGGTTCCAATCGTGCTGGTAGGCTCTCAGCGCTCTTCCGACCGCCCATCTTCCGATGCTGCACTCAACCTGATGCATGCTTGCTATACGGCCGGTCACGGCGATATTGCCGAAGTGATGGTGTGCATGTTTGGCCCGACTTCTGATGAGTACGGCCTGCTGCACCGTGGCACACGCGTGCGAAAAATGCATTCATCCTACCGCAGCACTTTTCGTACCCTTGGTGACATTCCCCTGGCTAAGGTTACGACCAGTGCCGTGATGCCCATCAAGCAGGATTTCCGCCCCCGCCGGAAAGACAAAACGGCGACCATCAAGCCTTATTTCGAAGAAAAGGTGGCCATCCTGTATTATTATCCCAACATGCACCCCGACATGGTAGATTCGCTTGTTGACAACGGGTATAAAGGGATAGTGATCGCCGGCACCGGGCTCGGACATGTGAATAAACCGCTGTATCCAGCGCTGGAGCGGGCCAGCAAAAAAGGCGTCGCCATATATATGACCGTGCAAACTCTTTGGGGTTATGTGCAGATGTTTGTTTATGAAACCGGTCGTGAGATGATGGCGTTGGGCGTGGTGCCCGCAGAAAACATGTTGCCTGAGGTGGCCTGGGTGAAGCTGGGATGGGCTCTTGGTCAGACCGGCGACCTGGAGGAGGTAAAAAAGATCATGCTTACCCCCATGAACGACGACATCACACCGCGGGAACCCTATAATGGCTATCTTGTTTACCAGGGCGGTGTCCCCGAGGTAGAGGCCTTTATCAAGAGTTTCCGGAAATAACACAAGGCAGGTACCTGACAGATAAGCTTTTTTCTATGGCGGGGACGGGAAACAAAAAAGCCCCGCCTCGTCACAGGCAGGGCAGAAGTCTGAAGGGGTACCCGGAGCCGGGCTCGAACCGGCACGGCCGCAATGGCCACAGGATTTTAAGTCCTGAGTGTCTACCAATTCCACCATCCGGGCAAGGTTACTGGCAGATAAAAAAAAACCTCTTTTCAGAGGCGTTTTTTTTGAGCGGAAAACGGGACTCGAACCCGCGACCCCGACCTTGGCAAGGTCGTGCTCTACCAGCTGAGCTATTTCCGCGTTGTTCGCTTTTGCGATTGCAAATATACGCATTTTTTAAAACCTCAAAACAAATTTTTAAAAAACAGGAAAAAATCTTTCGATCGTACTGGTATTAAAAGAATTACCACTTATGTAACTTTTTCTCCTTCTTAAATGCTGTTAAAAATAAAGGCAGTTTATTTTAATTGATTAAATTTGTGCGCTAAAATGAGTATTAACTTTTAAGCCAATCATAGCAATGAAAAAACTGCTTAGCTTGTCGCTCCTTTTTTTAGTTTTATTTGGGAGCACGTCGTTAACTGCCCAGGAAGAGGCAAAATTTGGTCACATAAACACCAATGAATTGCTCCGTATGATGCCGGGCAGGGATCAGGCTCAAGCCGACCTTGAGAGATATGCCCAGGAGCTGGAAGAAACTTTTGCAGCAATGCAGGCCGAATTCCAGAATAAATACCAGGAGTATATTGAAAACCAGGAAAACTACTCTCAGCTTGTAAGGCAATCCAAAGAACGCGAATTGCAGAGCCTCAATGAACGTATCATGGAGTTCCAGGAGTCTGCACAGCAAGACATCATGGAACAGGAAGAGCGCTTGTTGAACCCGATCATCGAAAAAGCCCGTGAAGCTATCCAAAAAGTAGGCCGTGAACACGGGTACACCTATATTTTTGATACCAGCGGTGGCTCCATGGTGTTTTGGGAAAATGGCGAAAACGTCATGCCGCTCGTAAGAGAAGAGCTGGAGCTTGAATAAGCCCTGTACGGCAACGTTTTTTCGGGAAAAACACCTTTTCGGTAACAGCATTTTCTGTTAACGGAAAGGTGTTTCTTTTATTCATTGCGATACCAGCCGGCGTAGGTAATGTATTTCCTTGAGATGCGCTCCAGCAGGTCACGGGTTAACTCCTGGCTGATGTCTTTTACTTTTTTTGCCGGAACGCCGGCATATACACTCCCCGGTTTAATGATCGTGTCTTCCAAAACTACTGCTCCTGCCGCAATGATGGAGTTACTGCCTACTACAGCATTATCCATCACCACCGCATTCATGCCGATTAAAACATTGTCTTCCACGGTACATCCGTGCACAATCGCTTTATGTGCTATGGATACATTATCTCCGATGCTCGTGGGTGCAGTTTCAAAAGTACAATGTATCACAGCGCCATCCTGGATGTTTACATTGTTACCAATTCTTATGTAGTGCACATCCCCGCGAACTACCGCATTAAACCAGATACTGCAATTGTCGCCGGTTACCACGTCTCCAATAACAGTTGCATTATCAGCAAGATAGCAATCCTTTCCAAAACTTGGGGTAAATCCCCTGATCGATTTTATCAGTGCCATATGGTGTGCTTGTTTTTAAATAATCAGGTGTTGTCCATGCATGTCCTTTCAGATGCCAATGAGGCTTTCCAGTGGATCCTTGCCCGTAAATAACAGGCGTTCAGGATGTTCAATATATTCTTTAAGTTTTACCAGGAAGCTTACTGACTCTTTGCCATCGATGATGCGATGATCATAAGAGAGCGCAAGGTACATCATGGGGCGTATTTCAACCTTTCCGTCTATGGCCACCGGACGCTCCATGATTTTATGCATACCCAGGATGGCACTTTGCGGCGGATTGATGATGGGAGTGGATAGCATGGAGCCGAATACGCCACCGTTTGTTATGGAGATAGTGCCTCCCTGGAGCTCTTCGATCTTGATCTTGTTATTACGTGCCCTTTCGGCCATGTCGTTGATGGCCTTTTCCAACGCCGGGATGCTCTGTGTTTCTGCACTGCGGATAATGGGCACCATAAGCCCTTTGGGTGTACTCACGGCGATCCCTACATCAGCGTAATCGGGTATCACGATTTGATTACCATCAATATGACCATTTACATGGGGAAAGAAAGGAATGCTCTCCGCCACTGCTTTCACAAAGAAAGACATGAAACCCAGCTTGAAACCATATTTTTCCACGAAATCTTGCTGATACTTCTTCCGCAGGTTAAGGATGGCCGACATGTCTGCCTCATTGAAGGTGGTAAGCATGGCGGTTTCATTCTTTACAGCTACGAGGCGTTCTGCCACCTTTTTACGAAGGGTTGACATTTTTTGGCGTGTTTCCTGGCGACTGCCACCCCATGACTGCCTGGCTGACTGCTGCGCAGCTGCGGCTTTGCCTGTGTCATGGCTTACATGCTGATCGCCGGAAAACTGCCCGGAGATGGCTGCCAGGATATCCTTCTTTGTGATACGCCTGTTATCCGGGTTGATTTTGTCAAGATCGGGCTGAATACCCTTTTCATCCATCAGCTTTCGGGCTTGCGGCGAGAATATGATGTCGCTTGTTGCCTGCGGCTCCTTCTTGCCGGCTTCTTCCTGACTATCTTCTTTCTGCTGCCCTTTCTCAGAAGCTGCTGGTGGGTCTGTTTTTTTTGCATCCGCTGAAGTATCCGCTGACTCCTCTTTAGCCTCACCAGCCTCGCCACCAGGACGTGCTGCATTTGGGTCTATCTGGCCGATGATCTTGCCAGGCTCAACGGTGGTGCCCTCCTCCACTGAAATACTTATTACCCCTGCCTCATCAGCATTGATGGTAAGGGTAGCCTTGTCTGAATCGATCTCAGCAATTTCCTGGTCTTTATCCACCCACGACCCATCTTCTACCAGCCATTGTGCCAGCTCTACCTGGGTAATCGATTCACCTGCTTCGGGTACTCTGATCTCTACTGCCATATGTGCTATATTTTGATGTCGTTGTTAATAATGTGCTAAAATGCCGAAAGACCGGACCTGCTTTTGCCTTTTATCTATTGGCTGTTGGATCTTGTCTGTTAACAAGTCACTATTGTAACCCTGCCATGCCAACCCGGACAGTCCACGTGCTGTCCCTGCAAACTTCAAACATCAAATTTCCTCCAGGTGGCTGATGCATAACTGTTTGCATTCCCGGCAAACATTTTCACAGTCGCACTCTTCAAATGCTTTTTCTACGATTTTCTGCTGTTGAATCTGATGGAATTTGCTTGAGCCGCTTGCCGGACTTGCACTTTCAGGCCGGGCAATGTTACTTAAATTAAAATCTTTCAGATTTTGAGATAGGAATGGCCAGGCACCCATATTTTGAGGCTCTTCCTGTACCCATATCCACCTTTTTGCATTGCCATATTTATGCCTGAGGCTTTTAAGCTCTTCTGCAGGGATGGGGTAAATCTGTTCAAGCCTTACTATGGCGCTCCTGTTATAACCCTTCTGTTTTTGCCTTTCTTTAAGGTCAAAATATATCTTACCGCTACAGAGGATCACCCGGTCGATGATTTCCGGGTTTGCCTCCGGGTCATCAATCAGTGGGCTAAAGCCTCCGTTGGCAAGGTCTTCCAGGGTAGAGACACACTCCGGGTGTCGCAGAAGGCTTTTGGGTGTAAACACCACCAGGGGTTTTCTGAAGGGGCGTTTCATCTGGCGTCGGAGCAGGTGGAAAAAGTTAGCCGGCGTGGTGCAGTTGGTCACCTGCATGTTGTTTTCGGCGCAAGAACTCAAAAAGCGTTCGATCCTGGCGCTGGAATGTTCAGGGCCTTGTCCCTCATAGCCGTGAGGCAGAAGCAAGACGATTCCGTTACGCACTTTCCACTTTTCTTCGGCACTGGCAAAAAACTGATCTATGATGATCTGTGCCCCGTTGTTAAAGTCACCAAATTGTGCTTCCCATACAATCAGCTTGTAAGGGCTCGCCATCGCATATCCGTATTCAAAGCCCAGCACTCCGTATTCAGAGAGGATGGAGTTGTAGATCTCAAAAGGCGCTTGCTTTTCATCTACATGGCTCAGGGGTATATATTCTTCTTCGGAGTCTTCTATCTTCAGCACAGCATGGCGATGGCTGAAAGTGCCTCTCTCTACATCCTGTCCTGTTATCCTTACCGGGAAACCTTCTTCCAGCAGTGTAGCATACGCCAGGGTTTCACCCAATGCCCAATCCGCTTTTTTCTCTTTGGAGATCATCTGCTGACGGTCGCGCATGAGCTTTACTGTTTTGCGGTAAAAGTTTTTTCCTTCAGGCAGTGTGGTGACCTGTTCTGCAATTTTTTTAAGCTTTTTTTTGTCAAAGGTGGTGTCTGTGGCCTGATGGACGTCTTCCGGGTTTGCCAGGGGCACGTTTTTCCAGGTATTTTCAAGGAAGGGGTCAATGCTTCCTTTTTCGATCTGCCTGCCTGTTTCCAGTTCTTTTGCCAGCATATCATCAAAAACTTTCTGGATCTCGGCGACCTCTTCCTGTGTGATGTTTTGCTGCTCCTTAAGTTTCTGGATATAGATCTTTGCAGGATCGGGATGTTTTTCAATGATCTTATAGAGGATGGGTTGTGTAAAACGGGGCTCATCGCCTTCATTGTGTCCGTATTTCCTGTAGGATAACAGGTCAATGAATACGTCGCGCTGAAAACGCTGCCTGAACTCCATGGCCATCTCAAGGGTATAAACAACTGCCTCCACGTCATCGCCGTTTACGTGAAATATGGGCGCCTGGATGGTCTTGGCCACATCGGTGCAATAGGTACTGGACCGGCCGTCCAGGTAATTTGTGGTAAATCCCAGCTGGTTGTTGATCACCAGGTGTATGCTGCCCCCTGTTTTGAATCCGGGAAGCTGCGACATCTGAAGAACCTCATATACCACGCCCTGTCCGGCAATGGATGCATCGCCATGAATGAGGATGGGAGCCAGTTTTTTGTAATCGCTATTATGCTTAAGATCAATTTTTGCCCTGGAAATGCCCTCCATTACAGGGTCCACTGCTTCCAGATGACTCGGATTGGGGGCAATGCTCAGGTTTACCGGCTTGCCATTGCGTGTGGTAGTTTCGAGGGTGCAGCCCAGATGATATTTTACGTCGCCCAGCAGTGTTTCTTCGGCATACTGTTTGCCTTCAAATTCGCTGAATATCTGCCTGTAAGGCTTTCTCAGGATGTTCCCCAGGACATTCAGGCGGCCGCGATGCGCCATCCCAATAACATATTCATGGATGCCCAGGGCTGCGCCGTGCTCGATGACAGCATCAAGGGCAGGGATCAACGTTTCACAGCCTTCCAGCGAAAAACGCTTCTGACCGGGGAAGCGCTTTCGTACAAACTGTTCAAAATGTACTGCTTCGATAAGCTTGGTAAGAACCTGTTTTTTCCTGGCACGGTCAAAAGAAGGGGTGTTCCTGACACTTTCCATCCTGTGCTGCAACCATTCTACTATTTCGGGTGAGCGAATATACATGTACTCTGCCCCAATGCTTTGGCAATAGGTTTGCTGAAGGTGGCCAATGATATTCCTTAGCTTGCTTTTCCCTATGCCCACCTTATTGCCAGCCTGGAAACGGGTGTCCAGGTCACTGTCCTGAAGACCGAAATTCTGATGATCCAGGGTAGGAAAATATCTCCTCCGGGTTCTGACAGGATTGGTTTTTGTGAACAGGTGCCCACGCTCACGATAAGCATT
>SL_8KL_010_SEDDRAFT_10001949_pt1 | contig 17804 bp, 13 predicted proteins | sample SodLakKL_010_SED_4_FD_11160 | JGI IMG/M metagenome (IMG submission 11160)
CTGATGTTCGCCTGGCTGATTTTCGGTCTGCTGGCATTCCGCAGCCGCAGGGAATAGGAGCACGAACCCTGAACCGGGGAACAGCAAGGTGCCCGCAGGAGGCAACCCCTCTCGCCGATCCGGTTCCGGAAGACGATCGGCCTGGGGGGCGGCCTCCTGCACGTGGCCGTGAGAGGTGTCGGCTCGGTAACCCTCCGGGTCAGTCGCCGCCGATCGTCATGCCCTGCAGGCTCTCGCGCAGCACCCGCCCGGAAGCCTCCAGCCCGTGTCTTTCATCGTCGTTGACCTCCGGGGCGAGGCGATACTCCACGCCGTGGGCTCCGACCACGCAAGGGATGCTGAAGCAGACATCGTGCTGACCGTAATCGCCCTCGGGGTTTACGGACACCGGCAGTACGCTCCGCTGGTCCTCGAGGATCACCCGCACCAGATAGGCGATCACCAGCCCGATCGCGGCATTGGTGTAGCCCTTGCGGGAGATGATGTCGAAGGCCGCGTTGCGCACGCGCTCGAACAGCGGATTCATTACCTCCGGATCGAAGCGCCGGTCATTGATTGCATGGTGCATGATCGACAGGCCGCCGATCATCGCGCTGCTCCAGATCGGGACCTCGGAATCGCCGTGCTCACCGAGGATATAGGCGTGCACCGAACGCGGGTTCACCTCGTAGATGTCCCCCAGCAGCGCCCGGAAGCGCGAGGTGTCCAGCATGGTACCGGTGCCGATCACGCGCGGGGCGGGGCGCTGGCTCAACTGCTGCATCACGTAGGTCAGGATGTCGACGGGGTTGGTTGCGATCACCAGGATCGCCTCTGGCGCGTGCCGATCCAGTTCACCGGCAATCTCGCGGAATACCGCCGCGTTGCGGTTCAGCAGGTCGAGCCGCGACTCGCCCGGCCTCTGGTTCACTCCCGCGGTAATCACGACCACCTGGCATTCCGCCAGGTCGGCGTAGTCGCCCGCCTGCACCGACACGCGTCCGACCAGGGGCTGGCCGTGCATCAGGTCCATCGCCTCGCCCTCGGCGCGCTGCCGATTCTTGTCCACCAGCACGATGCTGCTGGCCACCTGCCGCTGGAAGATCGAATAGGCAGCCGCCACCCCCACGTTGCCGGTGCCGATGATGCCAACGGAGAAGCGTGCCATCGCAAATGCTCCTAAAAGCCCAGTTCTTCAAATTCCATCTGCTGGAAGATCAGCGCGGCGTTCCTTCGCGCCAGCTCATGGAAGGTATCCAGGTGCGCGTAGGCGGACTGGTCGATCTGGTAGGCGTCGTTGAGGCCGCCCCCGGCGTCCAGGATCTTCTGCACCTGCTCGCGCATGTAAACGAGATAATCGCGGGTGTAGCGGGTCACGGTCTCGTAACCCTCGACCGGGCCGCCGTGCCCCGGAATGATGACCTCGGCGCCGAGGTCCTTGAACCGGTCCCAGGTCTCGATCCAGCCGGCGGTGTCGGTATCCTCGAAGATCGGCAGCATCCGCTCGTGGAAGGCCACGTCACCGGAGATGACGACCTTCCGTTCCGGCATCCATACCACGATATCGCCCGGGCTGTGCGCCGGTCCGAGATACAGGACCTCGATGGTTTCGTCGCCCATCTCCAGGTCGAGTCGGTCGCTGAAGACCTTGTCAGGCATGCCAAGCCGGGTGCGGAATGCCTTGTCGCGGCTGCGCTGCTGCAGGCGTGCCAGCAAGGCCGCACCGTTTTCCTCGATCTCGCGGGCCGCGTCGACGTGAGCGATCACCGGCACGCCCCGATCCTGCCAGTAGGTCATGCCCAGCATCGCATGCCCCTGTCCGTTCTCGAGCACCACGTAACGAACCGGCTGGTCCGTAATCTTCCGGATCTCGTCGTGCAGCGACTTGGCAAGCAGATAGTTGTCGCCCGCGTTCACCACCACCACGCCGTCATCCGTGATCACGAAGGACAGGTTGTTGTTGTGCCCGGAATTCTCGTAGGTGTGGGGCTGGGTCGCGCCGATCGCGGACCATACGCCATCGGTGACCTTCTCCGGAAGGCTGTACAGGAAGGATTCCGGGGCCTTGTCCGGAACCCACACCGGCAGCCCGGCGTCGCGCCATTCGAAGAAACCGTCAGGGTAGTTATACACGTTCGTGAAGCCCATCTGCTGCAGCGTCATCGCCGCCGGGGGGCTGCGCAGGTTCTGGCCGCAGTAAACGACGATCGGCGTGTCCGGATCCAGCAATTCCCGCTCGATGTGAAACTCCAGCCATCCGCGCGGCATGTTCAGGGTCCGGTGGGAGCGGATCATGCCGCCGGTCAGCGCAACTTCAGTCTGGGTGCGCACGTCGATCACCACATGGCGCGGATCGGTCTCGATCAGTTCCCGCAGACCTTCCGTATCGATATCGGTCACCGTCGTCGCCGCCTGCTCGAGCAACGCGTCGGGCGTGAGTTCGCCAGCGGATAGCGCCGCTCCCGATAGAAAAAGAACCATTGCCGCCAGCGCCCGGTGCATGCCCTGTTACCCCCGTCAGTGGTGTGTTGGATGCGTGAGGATATCCCGCCGGCGTGGTGCGGTGCCAGGTGTCGAGCCGCCGGTCGGACCGGATGGCTTGCAGCGAGCCTGGTCGAAACGCGGCAGCGCAGGGAAAACCTGAACCCGCCTTGCAGTGGCCCGGGGCGGCGCGGCCGCCCAACCCGGTGGCCGCATCCGTGCGGACGGCGGTAATCCACGATAGGGAAAACGCCGATAAATCAGCGTTTCCGCAGCGTCCTCACACACCTGAACGCTTTTTTTCGCGCATCCAGTCAGTTACCTTGGCCCCACTCGCTTTTGCCTGATCGCTGAACGGAATGCCGGTGGAGAACGCCGATGACGAAGAAAAAAGAGGTCGACGAGGCGGCGAAGAAAAGGATTGCGGACGTTTTTGCGCGGATGCCGGCGGGCGAGTCGGTCGCGCCGCCGCCCGTGCTTTCCTCCGACGAGAATGCGTCGCCGGCACCCACCCCGACTCGAGGGAGAGGTCCAACACATCATGGAGACCCTCGGCCGGGGGGGCTGGCGCGCGTGGCTCATCCGGCGCCTCGCCGGGATATGAGCGGTCAGGAATCCAGCGTCGCGTCCACGGCGGTCCCCACGCAGGATGGTCCGGGGCCTGATTCGGCACCCGCGGCCTGAGCATCGATCCGCGCGTGCCGGATCCGGAAACCGGGCTCAGGAAATGAATCTCCCTGCATGCACGGATACGGAGGTCTTGATCATCGGTGCCGGGCCGGCCGGTTCCGCGACCGCCATCGCGCTGCGGCAGGCTGGCGTCGATGTCACACTCGCCGACCGTCATGACTTTCCGCGCGACAAGGCCTGCGGCGATGCACTGATGCCGGATACACTGCGCGCGCTGGAATGCCTGGGCCTCGGAGACCGGGTGCTGGAGCCAGCGCTTCTGGCGGAGTCCATGCGGGTCCATGCACCCGACGGCACAGCAGTCGACGTGCCGGGGAACTTCGCCTGCCTCCCGCGCCGCAAGCTGGACCAGTCGCTTCTCGAAGCCGCACGCGATGCGGGTGTTCGCTTTCTGCCCCGACACCGTGTCCGCGGCCCGATCCAGAGCGGTGACCATGTGGGCGGAGCCCGTTTTTCCGTGGCGGGGGTCGCCTCGCCTCAATGTGTCGGAGCCCGGCTCACGGTGCTGGCTACCGGTGCGGCAGTTGAACCGCTACAGGCCTTTCAGCTATTGCTCCGCCGAACGCCCAGCGCACTGGCGTTGCGCGCGTACTACAAGGTTCCACACAGCATCGCCCGGACCCACAGGCACCTGAAGCTGTCCTACGATGCCGCCATCTGCCCCGGTTACGGCTGGAGCTTTCCCGGGCCGGATAACGTCTTCAATATCGGCGTCGGCATCTTCTCCCAGGGCGCTGGCCGGTCTGCAATACCCAATCTCCGTGGCGTTTGGGACACCTTCATTCGGTCATTCCCTCCCGCCCGCGAGATCGTCTCCCGCGGAAGACCGCTGGCTCCGCCTCGGGGTGCGCCCCTGCGCTGCAATCTCGAGGGTGCGCAACTTCACCGGCCGGGCCTTCTGGTCGTCGGCGAGGCGGCCGGAACCACCTTCCCGTTCAGCGGAGAGGGGATCGGCAAAGCCATGGAGAGCGGCCTGAGCGCCGCGCAGGCCATCATCAAGGCCTTGCGCGACGACGGGTCTCGCACGGATACCGCGGGCACCCGATACGAGGCGGACTTCCGGGCCCTGCACGCAGCGCGTTACCGGGGTTACCGCCGCGCCCAGTCCTGGCTCGCCTGGCCCGCGATGTGCAACCTGATCGCACGGCGCGCAGGACCCGGCTCCTTCGCGTCGCAGCGGCTGGAGGACATGATTCAGGAACGCGGTGATCCCGGTGACCTCTTTTCCATCCCGGGTCTGTGCCGCACGTTTCTGGAAAGTCGGCCACCGGTTCCCCCCGACGCTGACCGGGCACCCGCGTCCGAAACCGGTCCGCCACCGCGGTCTGCAATCTTTCCACAGCGGTGGGGTTTCTGCGATTCGAGGAGGGACCTCCCGGTTTTCGACGGGGTATCATGAATCCATCTCGTATCAAATCACGGGGTCGGCAACGGCCCTCGGCCGGGAGCATCGAGATGTCTGCGGAGGACGCACCCACGGGTTTTCAGCACAGCGTCGAGCGCATGGTCGATCGTGCGTTGTCCCTGATCGACGTGCCGGACGGGGTCGGTGCGGCACTGAAGGCCTGCGCTTCGGTGGTACAGGTCAGTTTCCCGGTGCGGCTTGGTGACCGGGTCGAGGTCTTCACGGGCTGGCGGGCGGTGCACTCCGCCCACCGGCTGCCGGTGAAGGGTGGGCTGCGTTACTCTCCTGACATGGATCAGGATCACGCAGAAGCGCTCGCGGCCCTGATGACCTACAAGTGCGCAGTCGTCGACGTGCCCTTTGGCGGTTCCAAGGGTGGCTTGCGCATCGACCCCGCCCGCTACGACCACGCCGGTCTCGAGAAAATCACGCGCCGTTTCTCGCGCGAACTGATCCGGCGCGGTTACATCAGTCCAGCGCAAAACGTGCCCGCTCCCGACCTGGGGACCTCGCAGCGCGAAATGACGTGGATTCTCGACAGCTACACGGAGCTGCATCCCGAGGACCTCAACCATATGGCCTGTGTCACCGGCAAGCCCATTGACCTGGGCGGAATTCCGGGCCGCCTCGAGGCAACCGGCCGGGGGGTGAAGTATGCGCTGGACGCCTTCTTCAATGAACGGGACGCCGTCCGCGACGCTGGACTGGAGGGGGCTCTTTCCGACCAGAGGGTAATCATCCAGGGACTCGGCAACGTGGGCTATCACCTCGCGACGCTTCTTCAGCAGAAGGACGGCCCGCGCATCATCGGCATCATCGAACGTGACGGTGCGCTCTACCACGAGGACGGACTCGACGTCGAGGATGTCCACGCCTACATGCTTCGCACGGGCGGGATCGAGGGTTTTCCGGGCGTCGCCTTCCAGCGAGACGGGGCCCGGCTCCTCGAAGCGGACTGCGATGTGCTGATTCCCGCGGCGCTGGAAAGCGTGATTCATGCCGGAAACGCCGGGCGCATCCGGGCACCGCTTGTGGTGGAAGCCGCGAACGGACCCTGCACCTGGGAGGCGGATCGGATCCTGCAGGCACGGGGCATCACGGTTCTGCCCGACATCTTCGTCAATGCCGGTGGGGTCGTCGTTTCCTATTTCGAGTGGTTGACCAACATTGCCCATGTCCGTATGGGGCGGCTGCAACGGCGGCACGAGGCCACACGCGGGCAGCACGTGATCACGGCGGTCGAGATGATGACCAACCGCAGCGTTCCCGACTGGCTGCGGGAATCACTCACCAGCGGCACCGAGGAGATCGATCTCGTGCGCTCGGCCCTCGACGACAGCATGCGTCTTGCCTTCCAGGAGATCCGCGAGACCCGCGAGGTGGAGAGCAACGATCAGCCGATGGACTACCGCACCGCGGCCTACCTCATCGCCCTGCGCAAGGTGATCCGTGCACGCATGGATCTGAGCCTGGGTTGATACGCCGGCGGCCCTCATCATGGCTCGCCAACCCGCGCTCCCCTTCAGCGAAACGCTGATTTATCGGCGTTTCCCTGCGACACGGGAAGTGCCGCCAGAATCGGCCACCGTAGGTGGTTGATTCTGAAGCAAGCGGCAAATCACATTTGCAGCGAAGCGTGCACTGAGAAAGCCAGGATGGCTTTATTCAGCGCATCCTCAGGACGCGAGCCCTCTCGACGATTTCGGCGCCGCCGATAATCGGCCAGAGGCTGGCCTCCTACGGGTTTGCGCCGGCGGCACCCGGGGCGAAGCGGGACTCGAGGAGGCCGAGGACCGCCCGCAGTCCCATGGCCTCGCCGCCCTTGGGGCGGCCGGGGCGATTGCGGTTGTTCCAGGCCATCAGGTCAAAGTGCAGCCACGGCACGCCTTCCGGCGCGAATTGCTTCAGGAACAGCGCTGCGGTGATCGCGCCCGCGAAACCGCCAGAGCTCGCATTCACCATGTCCGCGACGTCGCTCTTCAGCATGTGGCCGTAGCCCTCGTGAAGCGGCAACTCCCACACCGGGTCGTCCCAGACCTGTGCCGGACCGTCCAGTTCCCGGGCCAGATCCCGGTCGGTGCTGAAGAACGCGGCGATCTCGGTCCCGACCGCAACGCGCGCAGCGCCCGTCAGCGTCGCGAAATCGATCACGAGGTCGGGTTCGACCTCCCCTGCCCTGACAAGCAGATCAGCGAGCAGCAGACGCCCCTCCGCGTCCGTGTTGTCGATCTCGACGGTCTTGCCGTTGCGTGCGGTCAGCACATCCCCCGGACGAAAAGACCGGGAGCCGACAGCGTTCTCCACGGCACCCAGCAGCACTGTCAGCCGCAGCGGCAGATCCAGCTCCATGATCAGCCGGCCCAGGCCGAGGGCGATCGCCGCACCGCCCATGTCCTTCTTCATCAGGCGCATGCCGTTGCCCGGTTTCAGATTCAGGCCGCCGGAGTCGAAGCAGACGCCCTTGCCCACCAGCACGACGTGAGCCTGGCCGGGCTCGCCCCAGCTCAGTTCGATCACCCTCGACGGGTGCACGCTCGCGGCGCCGACCGCATGGATACAGGGGTAGCCGTCGGCAATCGCCGCGGACTCGTCCAATGTAACCACTTTTGCCCCGAACTCGGCGGCAACCTCGTCTACGGCCCCGGCCAGATCCTTCGGCATCAGATCTCCGGGTGGCGTGTTGATCAGGTCGCGGACCAGCCCATGCGCCGCAACCAGTGCCTCGACGCGCCGTTTGTCCACCCCCTCGGGCCAGACCAGCCGGGGGGACTCCCGTTCGGCCTTGCGGTACCGTTCGTAGCGGTAGCAGCCGAGGCCCCAGCCCACGGCTGCCGCAAGCCCGGACTCGGCGTCTGGCATTTCCGCCTCCAGCCGGTAGGTCCCACCTTCGAGGCGCTGTGCGGCCTGCGCCAACATCCAGACCGGTTGAGCGGCGTCATAGCCCACCAGCACGCCCTCGGTTCGACCCTCGGGTGAGGGAACCCGCAGCAGAGTGCCCGCCCGCCCCTTGAAGCCGCGTTGCTCCACCCAGTTGCGCCAACGTTCCGGCCGCCCGGCCAGAATTTTCGGCAGGGACTCGGTGGTCACCGGCACCAGGGACACGGCGGCTTCGGCTGAAGCGACGAAATGGGATTCCACGGGAACTCCTGAACGGTCGGGATTGTACGGGGTCACTTGTGCGTCATCTTTACGCCCGGACGCCACAGTCATGATACCGTCTCGTGCCCCGCGCGAACCAAGCCACGGAACAGGATCAAGCACCCTATGACGCAGCCCGCCCTGGAGATCCGCGCCCTGCGCAAGAGCTACCGCAACGGCTTCGAGGCCCTGAAGGGGATCGACCTGAAAGTCGCCGAAGGCAGCTTCTTCGCACTCCTCGGGCCCAACGGTGCCGGCAAATCGACCACCATCGGCATCGTGACCTCGCTGATCAGCAAGACCTCAGGCAAGGTGACGGTCTTCGGCCACGACCTGGACCGCGAGATCCAGGAGGTCAAGCGGAACATCGGGCTGGTCCCGCAGGAGTTCAACTTCAATAACTTCGAGCCGGTGGCCGAAGTGGTGGTGAACCAGGCCGGCTACTACGGGATACCGCGCCGCGAGGCCTGGCAACGGGCACGGCACTACCTCGGCGAACTCGGATTGTGGGACAGGCGCAAGGACATGGCGCGCACGCTGTCCGGCGGCATGAAGCGCCGGCTGATGATTGCGCGGGCGCTCGTGCACGAACCCCGGCTGCTGATTCTCGACGAGCCCACCGCCGGGGTCGATATCGAACTGCGGCGCTCCATGTGGGAATTCCTGCAGGACATCAACTGTGACGGGCGCAGCATCATCCTCACCACGCACTACCTGGAGGAAGCCGAGCGCCTGTGCCGCAATATCGCGATCATCGACCACGGCCGGATCGTTGAAAACACCACGATGCGAAGCCTGCTGGCCAAGCTGGACACCGAGACCGTCGTGCTGGAGTTGCGCGCTGCCGCGCACCAGCTTCCCGCCCACGACAGCATACGGCTGCGGCGTATCGATGACCTGACGCTGGAAGCGGACATCAACCGCGGCGAAGACCTGAACCATCTCTTCCAGCTCCTCGACGGCGCCGGGATCCGAGTTCAGAGCATGCGCAACAAGACCAACCGCCTCGAGGAACTCTTTATCCGGATGACCCAGACCGTCGAGTCCACGGGTCTCGACACCCGGCGAGCGTCATGAACCCGCTGCACCTGCACGAAAACTGGACGGCGCTGCGCACCATCGTCATCAAGGAAGTGCTGCGCTTCGCCCGCATCTGGGTACAGACCGTGCTGCCGCCAATGGTCACCATGGCCCTGTACTTCATCATCTTCGGCGGCCTCATCGGATCCCGCATCGGCGAGATGGACGGCATCCGGTACATGGACTTCATCGTGCCCGGGCTGATCATGCTGGCGGTAATCACCAACAGCTACTCGAACGTGGTCTCGTCGTTCTTCAGCTCCAAGTTCCAGCGTCATATCGAGGAACTGCTGGTGTCGCCCGTCCCGAACAGTCTGATCATTCTCGGGTTCGTCGGCGGCGGCGTTGCCCGGGGCCTTGCGGTCGGCGCCGGAGTCACCGTGGTCTCGCTGTTCTTCAGTCCGTTCAGCCTGCACAGCCTCCCGGTGACCCTGTCGGTGGTGGTGATGACCTCGATCGTCTTCGCCCTCGCCGGCCTGATCAACGGCGTCTTCGCGCGGACCTTCGACGACATCTCCATCGTGCCGACCTTTGTGCTGACGCCCCTTACCTATCTCGGAGGCGTTTTCTATTCGGTCTCGTTGCTCCCGGACTTCTGGCAGGGCGTGTCGCAACTGAACCCGATCCTGTACATGGTGAACGCATTCCGTTACGGGCTGCTCGGGACCACCGATCTGCCACTGGCGCTGTCCTACGGGATCATCATCGCCTTCATCGTAGGCCTTTATCTGTTTGCGCTGATCCTGCTCAACAAGGGGGTCGGCGTGCGCAGCTGACGCCCCCCCGGCCCCCTCGAAACCCGTGACGCCGGTTTTTCTTTCGCGATGTTTGATGGTATACAAGGCCAGCCCCAAGCCGACGAAGAACCATGCCGGTACCTCGCGTCCTGTTCTCCCTGCTTGTCTTCGGCAGCCTCGGCGTCACCGCCGTCACCGTATCCAGCCTCCTTCCCGCGCGTCCCGCCCCGGCCGCTGAGTCGCCCCTGGGCGCTCCCGCATCCCTGTCCGGTTTGGCCCACCAACAATTGCTTCACGTCAGAGATTGCCTGCGGGAAACACCGCTTTGTGCTGATTTGACGCCATTGGCAATGGCCCCTTCAGACTTTCAGCGAGAGGTATTCGAAGTCGACGGCCAGGCAGTGCTGAAGAATCAGGAACCCGACCGAATCGCTCCCGCCGCCCGTGGTGCGGCGTCTGCCGCACGGAGCGAAGCCACGGTCTTCGAACGGGGTTCCGGGCCAAGCGGTAACGGGCGCGTCTGGCCAGAAGCCGAATGGTCCAGCCACACGCTGCGCGAGGGCGAACACCTGGCCGCCCTGTGGAACAGCCGCTGGGGGCTGCGTCTCAGCACCCTGTTTCAGCTTGGTGGCGACCCGGACAATGCCCGTCTGCTCGATGTGGTGCACCCGGGGCAGGAGATCGAGTGGCAGGCGGATGCTGCCGGCGAACTGAAGCGCCTGCGCCTCTGGACCGACCGGGCCCGGGGATACGAGTGGGTCCGGCTCGAAGGAACCGGGCAGTTCACGCGAGTGAAGATCACCGCCGAGCGCGAGGTCGACCACCATTTGCTGCGCGGAGAGTTCCGTGGCGCCGTGATCGACTCGCTCCGGGAAAAACCGGCGCTGAGACCGGAAGCCGCACGCGCGATCGGCGCCCGCATCGAGGATCATCTCCCGCCGGGAGAAAGGATTCAGGAGGGTGATCAATACGCCCTGCTGGTGGAAGTCGAGACGCTTTCCGGCGACGACACACCCTTTGATATCCGGCTTCTCGCCTTTGCCTTGCGCATGGCCAACGGCACCCTGACCGCCGCACGTCACGCAGACGGACGTTTCTACACACCGGAGGGCAAGCCACTGCTCCCGCCCTTCGACCGCCACCCCTTCAAGGGTGAGCACCGCATCACCTCCGGTTTCAGCACTGGGCGGCGGCACCCGGTGACCGGACGCGTCGCACCGCACAACGGTACCGATTTCGCGTTACCGGTCGGTACACCGGTCCTTGCGCCTGCGGACGGACGGGTCACCGAGGTTGAGCGCCACCCCTTCGCCGGACGTTTCCTGGTTATCCAGCATGGGCAGGGCTTCAGCACACGTTACCTGCACCTGCAGAAGGTCCTGGTGCGACCCGGGCAGCGGGTCACGCGTGGACAGCGCGTCGCACTCTCCGGCAACAGCGGCCGCACCACCAGCGCCCACCTCCACTACGAGCTGCATGTCGACGGTCAGCCGGTGGATCCGATGGGCGTCGAACTGCCCCGGGGCGATCCGCTGACGGGCACGGAGCTCGCACGGTTTCAGTACACCACCCAGCCCCTGCTCGCCGAACTCGAGGAGATAACGGGCACGAGGCAGCTGGCGATGCAACCACGTACTGACACCAGGCACCAAGGGGGCTCGGTCGAGCCCCGGTGAAATCCCATCGTGCAGGACTCGATGCTGAAGCCCCTGACACCCGTACACCTGCACTGGGCCGGCGACGTACCGCGGGTGCTCGAGTACGACGACATCTACTTCAGCGCGGAGGATCCGAGGGGGGAGGTGCAGACGGTCTTTATCGAGGCCAACGATCTCCCCGCGCGGTTTCGCGAAGCCCGACGCTTCACGGTCGGCGAAACGGGCTTTGGTACGGGCCTGAACTTCTTCCTGACTCTCGACGCCTGGCGCCGACACGCCCCGGCGGGCGCGTTTCTGAGCTACCTGAGTGCAGAGGCGCACCCGCTGGCACCGGCCGACCTGCAGCGGGCCCTGCTGGCGCAGGGTATACCGCCGGGAGACGTGGGGCATCTGCTGGACCAGTACCCACCACCGGTTTCCGGTCTGCACCGGATTCACTTTCCGCAGGACCACGTGGTGCTCACTTTGGCCTATGGCGACGCCGCGCCGGGATTCGCGAACGTGCGGGGCACAGTGGATGCCTGGTTCCTCGACGGGTTCGCGCCCAGCCGGAACCCGGCCCTTTGGAACATCGCCGTATTCCGGCAACTCGCGCGACTCTCCCGCGACGGCACCACGCTGGGCACCTTCACCGCCGCGGGGCAGGTCCGGCGCGATCTCGCCGCAGCGGGATTCGAGTTGCAGCGGCGGCCCGGCTTTCGCGGCAAGCGCGAACGCCTGGTCGGCCGCTTCCGCACGGCCACAAGTTCCGCCGGCAAGCCGCCGGAACACATCGCGGTGGTCGGCGCCGGCATTGCCGGGCTGTCAACGGCCCTCGCCCTGCGCGACCGTGGCGCACAAGTCACCGTACTTGATCCTCTTGGCGTCGCGGCACGGACCTCCGGCAATCCTGCCGCACTGCTCTCTCCCCATTTGAGCGCCGGCGACACTGTGCGCAATGCCCTCGCGCTGGCCGGGATGCGGGTCACCCGGGCGTTGCTGAGGGCCAGCGGTGCCGAAGGTCCGAACGGCATCCTGCGCGCCGACGGCATTGAACATCGGGGAATCACGCCCCATGCCAGAAGGCGCCTCCAACGGCTGGCAGCCGCAGATCCTTCGGCGGCAGGAGCTCTCTACGAGGTGTGGAATGCCGACCCCGACTGCCCCGTTCTGCGCTACCCGCATGGCGTCGGGTTGGATCTTGGCGCGTTCTGCCGGCAACTTGCGCAGGGTCAGGACATTCGCCGGCGTCAGGTGATCACCGTCGCCGGCGGCGAGACGCGTACACTGCTCGGCTATGCCGACGGCGGACAGGAGTTCTTCGACGCCGCCGTAATCGCAACGGGAGCGGGACCCGCACTGTGCGCGCGCCAGCCCCGGCCGCTGCGCGTCGGCGGGCAACTCACCCGGGTACAGCCCCCCCTGCGCACAATGGGGCGCATGGCCCTGACCGGCCGAGGTTACTGCCTGCCGGAACACGAGGGTCAGCACTGGCTGGGGGCGACCTACCGTCGCGAAGACGACGACAGCGGCGTCCACGATGACGACAACAACCGGAATCTCCGCCAATTGAACTGGGTCGATCCCGCACTCGCCATGACGACCGATATCCGGGTGAGCGGCGCATGGTACGGTACGCGCGCCATCTTCCGGGACCGGTTCCCGGCGGTCGGAGAACTCGGTCCTGAAGCCGTGGCGGACGAACCGGGCGCTACGCGCGCTGCCGGAATCCCGCGGGTCTTCGTCAGCCTCGGGTACGGGTCACGCGGCTTGCTCTATGCCCCCCTTGCCGCCCAGCTGCTCGCCGACCGCATGTTCAGTCTGCCGGAGGTGCTCCCGATGTCGCTTGGCGAGCGGCTTTCGCCGCTGCGCCTGTTGCAGAAGGACGACCGGCACGACCCGCCCGTCTGATTCAGGCGCCCCGCCGCGCCCGGCGGATTCTGCGCGGTGAACCCGCATCCGGCAAACCGGTGTGCTGGGTCTTGAATCCCCTGCCCTTCGCGGTACTCACCCCGGACTTGCCCGACCGCCGCCCGGTGCCGGCAGGCTGGTAGCTCGGCACCAGGTGCCGTTTGCCGTTGCCGATCAGGTCTGCCCGGCCCATCCGATGCAGCGCGGTACGCAACAGCGGCCAGTTCTCCGGGTCGTGGTAGCGGAGGAAGGCCTTGTGCAGTCGGCGTGCCCGCAGACCCTTCGCCGAATGCACCCGCTCACCACCCTCGCGACGGACGCCGCGCAACGGATTGCGCCCCGTGTGCCACATCGCGGTGGCCAGGGCCATCGGGCCGGGCAGGAAGGCCTGCACCTGGTCCGCACGAAAGCCGTTGCGTTTCAGCCAGAGAGCGAGGTTCAGCATGTCCTCGTCGGTCGTGCCCGGATGTGCAGCGATGAAATAGGGGATCAGATACTGCTCCTTGCCCGCCTCCTGCGAGAAGCGCTCGAACATCGACTTGAACCGGTCATAGGTGCCCATTCCTGGCTTCATCATCCTTGAAAGCGGGCCTTTTTCAGTATGTTCTGGCGCAATCTTCAGGTACCCACCGACATGATGGGTCACCAGTTCCCGCACGTATTCGGGTGACTCGACCGCCAGGTCGTAGCGCAGCCCAGACGCGATCAGCACCTTCTTGATGCCGGGCAGCGCCCGCGCCTTGCGATACAGGCCGACCAGGGCCGAATGGTCCGTGTTCAGGTTCTTGCAGATGCCCGGATACACGCAGGACAGCCGGCGACAATTGCGTTCGATCTCCGGGTCCTTGCAGGCGAGGCGGTACATGTTGGCGGTCGGCCCACCGAGGTCCGAGATCACGCCGGTGAAGCCCTCGACCCGGTCGCGGATCTCCTCGACCTCGCGCAGGATCGACGCCTCGGAACGGCTCTGGATGATCCGTCCCTCGTGCTCGGTGATGGAGCAGAAAGTACAGCCGCCGAAGCAGCCGCGCATGATGTTCACCGAGAAGCGGATCATCTCCCAGGCCGGGATGTGCGCCCCTCCATAGGCCGGATGGGGTGCGCGGGCAAACGGAAGGTCGTAGACCGCGTCCATCTCCGCGGTACTCAGCGGGATCGGCGGCGGGTTCAGCCATACCTCCTTGTCGCCGTGCCGTTGCACCAGCGCCCGTGCGTTTCCGGGGTTCGTCTCGAGGTGCAGTACCCGCGAGGCGTGGGCATAGAGCACCGGATCGCCGCGCACCTGTTCATAGGCCGGCAGCCGGATCGCGGTGCGCTCACGGGGCTGGCCGCGCGGGACCGCCCGCTGAAGTCGGACCACCTGCGGCTGGTCCGGCCGATCGTCGCCCTTTTTCACATCCGGCGACGCTGTTGCTGGCGTAGGGGTCGGGTTGCGGGTCGACCGGGCCGGGCGCGTCCACCTCCGTGGAGTCGATCACGACCCAGTCGGCCGGCACCGCATTGCGCAGAAACACGCTGCCGCGAACATCCCGGATATCCCGGAGATGCTGGCCGCCCGCGATTCGGTGGGCGACCTCCACCAGTGCGCGCTCGGCGTTGCCGAACAGCAGCAGGTCGGCCCGGGAATCCAGCAGCACCGAACGCCGCACCTTGTCCGACCAGTAATCGTAATGCGCGATGCGCCGCAGGCTGGCTTCGATGCCGCCGATCACGATCGGCGCGTCCGGCCAGGCCTCGCGCACTCGCTGCGAGTAGACGATCACCGCGCGGTCCGGCCGTCTCCCACCCTCGTCGTTCGGTGTATAGGCATCGTTGCGCCGGATCCGCCGGTCCGCCGTGTAGCGGTTGACCATCGAATCCATGTTACCGGCCGTGACACCAAAGAAGAGATTGGGCCTTCCCAGTTCACGGAAGGGCTCCGCGGAACGCCAGTCCGGCTGGCTGATGATGCCGACCCGGAACCCCTGGGCCTCCAGCAGTCGACCGATGATCGCCATGCCGAAGCTCGGATGATCCACATACGCGTCTCCGGTGACGATGATCACGTCGCAGGAATCCCAGCCGAGGATTTCCATCTCCGCGCGCGACATCGGCAGGAACGGCGCGACACCGAAACGCTCCGCCCAATACTTGCGATATGAAAACAATGGCTTGGACGATTGCATCAAAGTGATTTCCACAGCAGGCAGGGCTCGGCATCAGTCCCGGCTGTGAACACCGGCGTAGGGCACGTTGGCCATCTCGACCAGGTCGCGATTGAAGGTGATCAGGTCGTCCTGGCCGAGGTCCGCCAGACGCGTTCGTCCGGCCGCCCGCGCCAGCACCTGCATCAGCTGAAGGGAGGCAGAGGAAGCGGGCGAGCCTGGCGCTCCCCGTCTCGGGGTCCAGACGCTTGCGCAGCTCCGGATCATGGGTTGTCACGCCTGTCGGGCAGCGGTTGGTGTGGCAGATGCGCGCGCCGACACAGCCGACCGCCTGGATCGCACTGTTGCCCAGAGCGATCCCGTCGGCACCGAGCGCCAGGGCTTTCACGAAGTCCGCCGGCGTGCGCAAACCGCCGGTGACGATCAGCGTGACCCGTCCGCTCGCGCCGCGCAGGTTCAGGTAATGTCGTGCACGCGCGAGCGCCGGGATGGTTGGAACGCTGATGTGATCCCTGAGCAGGGCTGGCGCAGCCCCGGTGCCGCCACCGCGGCCATCGAGGATCACGTAGTCCGCACCTGCCTCGAGTGCGAAGGCCAGATCCTGCTCGATGTGGTTCGCGGAGAGCTTGAAGCCGATCGGAATACCGCCGGTCCGTTCCCGGACCGAATCGGCAAAGCGCGCGAAATCGGCCGGCGTTTCCAGATCCTGGATCACCGGCGGAGACACCGCATCCTGGCCCGCCTCGATCCCGCGCACCTCGGCAATCTCCGTGGAGACCTTGGCACCGGGAAGTACCCCGCCGACACCGGTCTTCGCGCTCTGGCCACCCTTGAAGTGAAAGGCCTGGATCTTGTCGAGCAGATCCTCGGAGTAGCCGTAGCGCGCTGGCCCCAGCTCGAAGAGGTAGCGCGAGTTCTCCGCCTGTTCCTCCGGCAGCATCCCGCCCTCTCCCGAACAGATCCCGGTACCGGCCTGCTCGGCGCCCCGCGCGAGTGCGATCTTGGCCTCGCGGGACAGCGAGCCAAAGCTCATGTCCGTAACCAGCAGCGGCATTTCCAGGCGCAGCGGGCGCCGGCTCTGTGGCCCGATGACCAGTCCGCTCTCGACATCGACGTCATCAGCCAGCGGCCGGCGCGCCAATTGCGCGGCGAGAATCTGGATATCATCCCAGGATGGCGTGCGCTCGCGCGGCACGCCCATCGCAACCGTTGGCCCCTTGCGGCCGACCTCGTCCAGCCCCCCGCGTGCGAGGGCGTGGATGAATTCGACATGGGGTTCGGTGTCGGTGTTGCGTGGCGCAGGGGCGGCATCCTCTCCACCGCTATCGCCGGCATCTTCCGCATCATCACCCACACCGTCGAATTCCTGTCCGACCGCGCTCTCGGGCACCTGGGAATGGGTTCCATTGCAATACGGAAGATCCGCTGACTGCTTGCACATACACAGCCAGTTTTCTCCTTCCTCGCGGGCCGTGAATGCAATGGGCTCGATGCCGGTCCCCTCGTGCGAGCCATCGCAGAAAGGCTGATCGCTGGATCGCCCGCAGCGACAAAAGTAATACTCCTTGCCCTTTTTGAGCTGGACACCGGCTGGTTCTATTGCGCTAACTATCGGCTTTGCCATCACGACTCCTCAAAATGAACTTCGCACGCCAGACGCGCGTCGTTTGACTTGCCCGTTTACGGCCTGCCAGCCTTTTCGCCGCCCGGCCGGCAACCCGACCCATCGCTCCGGAAAGGTGAAATAATCTCCCGCCGGCATTCCATATTGCGAGGTAACCGAGATGGCGCGCATCGACCACCGACACACACGCCGTGATTACCGCCTCGGCCAGCTTCGCCGCGCTGATCTGGCGGCCAATCCGATCGATCAGCTCGCGGCCTGGCTGCTCGATGCAAAGGCCATCCAGAATCCCGAACCGACGGCGATGATTCTGGCGACCGCCGGGGATGACGGGCAGCCCGCCGCCCGTACCGTATTGCTGAAACACCTCGATGACGAAGGCCCTTGCTGGTACACCGATTCCCGCAGCCTCAAGGGACAGCAACTCGCCGTCAACCCGAAGGCATCCATCCTTTTCTACTGGCCCGAACTCGAACGCCAGGTGCGCCTGGACGGCGAGGCCCGCATGCTCGACCCGGCGCTTGCGGACGAATACTTCGCAAGCCGCCCGCCGGGAAGCCGGTACGCAGCCGCCGCTTCGCACCAGAGCCAGCCGATCGCCAGTCGCGAGGAACTCGAACGCCGCCTGGAAGCGTTGCGGGCACGCTACCCGGACGGCGCGGTTCCGCGCCCTCCGGCGTGGATGGGCTACCGGCTCGAACCGACGCTGGTGCAATTCTGGCAGGGGCGCGAAAGCCGCCTGCACGACCGGTTCCAATATACACGGGAGCAAGAGGGCTGGACGATTACCCGTCTGATGCCCTGACCTTTGACCGACCCCGCCGCGTACCGTACCGGCCATCGATCTGCTATCATCCGCGCGCGCTGACGGGAAACCCCGCCCCTCGCGGTCAGGGAACCGTCACTGCATCGACCCCGCGGAGAGGTGCCGGAGTGGTCGAACGGGGCGGTCTCGAAAACCGTTGTACGCGCGAGCGT
>SL_8KL_010_SEDDRAFT_10001951_pt1 | contig 17796 bp, 16 predicted proteins | sample SodLakKL_010_SED_4_FD_11160 | JGI IMG/M metagenome (IMG submission 11160)
GCTGCGGAAAAGGCTGCGGAAAAAGCGGAAGAAAAAGCGGATAAGACCGAGGCAAAGTCTGTAGAAAAAGTTGAAGAGGCCCCCGCTGCCAAAGAGGAAAAAGAAAAGGCAGATGTAAAGGCCGAAGAAGCGCCGGCTGAGGAGAAGGAGGCCGGGGAAGATGCCGACCAGAAGGCCAAGGAAGAAGCCGTGAAGAAATCAGGAAAGAAGGCGGAAGAGAAACCTGTAGCTGAAGAGAAGGCGGAAGCTGAGGAAAAGCCGGAAGAAACGCCGGAAAAAGAAGCCGAAGCCGTTAAGGAAGTAAAAAAGGAAGCCGCGTCAGGCAAGAAGGAAGAGAAAGAAAAACCGGTTGACGACGCTTCCGAAGAAGAATCGAAAGAAAAGAAAAAATAGCACGCAACGGGTATTTTCTGAGGTTTCAGATATGGCAAAAGAACCGAGTCCGGGCCTGTATCCGCTTGGTATCATTGCCAAAGCCCAGGGAACCCGTGGTGGTTTTTTGATGGAAGTAAATGATCCGGCAGCCTTGATGGAAATGCCGGATCTGTTGTATCTCCGCTACCCGGACAGTCAGTGGGTGCCGTATCGTGTTGAAGAAATGCGGCCGCACCAGGCCGGAAAACGGAGCGTGTTCTTTGTCAGACTGGAAGGAATTACCACCCGCACCGAAGCGGAGCAGCTGAGAGGCCTGGAGGTTAAAACAGACCGTTTTACGGAAAGCTCTCCCGATCCGGACAATGTCACCGGGTACACGGTACTCCGGAGTGATGAAACCCGGATGGGCGAAGTGGCGGATCTTATGGAAACGCCTGCCTACAGAATCCTGGTTGTCCAGGCAAGTGACAGGATTGTCCTGATACCCTGGATGGAACAGTTTGTTGTCGAAGTAGACGACGATTCCCGCACCATCCGCACCCGCAATACCGAGGACCTTGAAACGCTGGAGTAAACATGATGAGAATTGACATCATATCGGCTGTACCGGAGCTGTTGCAAGGACCCCTGGACCACAGTATTGTCGGCAGGGCCCGCAAATCTGGAAAAGTAGAAATCGCTGTTCATGATCTGCGCGCATACTCAACCGACAAACACGGAAAAGTCGATGACTACCCTTTCGGGGGTGGCGCCGGACTGGTGATGACACCGCAGCCGGTATTCGACTGCATCGGGTCGCTCAAGCAGGAAAGGGAATACCGGGAGATCATTTTCCCGACGCCGGACGCACTCCTGCTGGATCAGCCAACGGTGAACAAACTCTCGCTTCATGACAACATCATTATTCTCTGCGGGCATTACAAGGGAATAGACCAGCGCATCCGCGACGAGCTGGTGACCTTGGAAATCAGCATAGGTGATTATGTGCTCTCCGGTGGAGAGCTGCCGGCCATGGTACTGGTCGACAGTATGGTCCGGCTGCTTCCTGGTGTCCTTGGTGATGCCGAAAGCGCCCTTGATGATTCCTTTCAGGACGGAATGCTGTCCCCTCCGGTGTACACACGTCCCGCCAGCTTCAGGGGACTGAGCGTCCCGGAAACCCTTACCTCCGGAAATCATGAACGCATCCGGTTGTGGCGAGAAGAAAAAGCCCTGGAGCGAACCAGGGAAGTTCGACCGGATCTATATAGAAAATTTATCAACAAAAAGTAACTAATCGTTTAACATACAATGGAAAAGCTTACTCTTATCGAACAAGCCCAGACCCGGGATGATCTTCCTGATTTTCAGGCAGGCGACACGGTCAATATTCACTATCGCGTCCGTGAAGGAGACAAGGAGCGTGTTCAGCTGTATGAGGGTGTTGTTATCGGCAGAAAGGGTCGCGGCGCCAATCAGACGTTTACTGTGCGCAAAATATCGAACAATGTCGGTGTGGAGCGAATATTCCCTCTCTTTTCCCCCTTTATTGCGAAGATTGAAGTCAAAAAACGCGGCAAGGTACGTCGCGCCAAGCTGTACTATCTCCGCGCGCTTCGTGGCAAGGCAGCCCGCCTTCGCGAGAAGTAGAACCCCGGCAATCCCGGCAATCTTGTTGATCCTGTTGCGGGTGCAACTGTATCGTGAAGGTATCGGTTCACAGGGGTGCCGGTCCATATGGATACCGGTCCGCTTCGAATGCAGTTCCGCAAATATTTTTAGGAGATCCTCGGCCTCAGCGATAGAGGATCTCGACTTTTTCTGTGGGTTCGCCGGTAGCGTTCCGGATAGCAATCTGCTGGGCCACACGCTGCGACAGTTCGATGAAAGCCTTTGCGGATGGGGTTGATGCATCGCCCACGACAATGGGTTTTCCCGAATCCCCGCCTTCCCGCAGCAGCTGCTCGATCGGGATTTCACCGAGAAACGGCACGCCCATTTTTTCAGCAAGGTTCTTGGCTCCGTCCTTGCCAAAAATGTGATACTTTTTGTCGGGCATATCCGGTGGTGTGAAAAAGGCCATGTTTTCCACGATACCAAGCACTGGGACCTTCACCTTTCCGAACATGGCGACTCCCTTGCGGGCATCATCAAGCGCCACCGTCTGCGGTGTGGAGACAATAATCGCGGCCGTCAGCGGTACGGACTGAACAATGGTAAGCTGGATATCGCCCGTGCCGGGCGGCAGATCGAGTATGAGATAATCCAGTTCTCCCCAGTCGGTTTCACTCAGGAACTGTTTGACGGCACTCGAAACCATGGGTCCGCGCCATACTACGGCCTCATCCTGCTGCACCAGGAAACCCATGGAAAGAAGCTTGACGCCGTATTTTTCCAGAGGTATCAGTTTGCGCTGCGTGCTTATGTTCGGTCGCTCGTGGATGTCGAACATGGTGGGGATGCTCGGTCCATAGATATCCGTATCCACAAGTCCCACGCTCGCGCCGGCTTTGGCGAGGGCCACGGCCAGATTTACGGAAACAGTAGATTTGCCGACACCGCCTTTCCCGGAAGCCACGGCAATGATATTCTTGACATCTTTCAGCAGGTTCTGGTCCCCCTGTCCCGCAGTGCGGCTGCCCGTTACTTTGGAGCTCATGTTGGGGGTGACCACCGCATCCTTGTCCACAAGATGAGTAACGGCGTTTATGCAGGCACGTTCAATCTCAGCTTTCATCGGGCATGCAGGGGTGGTCAGATTCACCGTGAAAGCGACGTTTTTTCCGTCGATCTGAATATCCTCGATCATGTTCAGGGAGACGAGATCCCTGCCGAGATCGGGGTCTATGACATTTCTGAGTGCATCCAGTACATCTTCTTTGCTAATGGCCATAGGTCAATGCGGTTTTTTAAATGTAATAAATCTAAGCTGTAACGAATAACCTTTCCCTGTCTTGCTGACAACAAGAAAGAATCGGGAAATATTCCCGGAAGACAAAATAATATTGTCCATGGCCTGAAATCGCATACCCAAAATCCCTTATGATATTTGTATCTTGCACACTGAACCAAATTCGATCATTATGTTGAAAAGAACCCCACTATTCGAAGCGCACCGAACGTTCCGGGCAAAGCTCGTCGATTTTTACGGGTACGAAATGCCTCTCCAGTACAAGAGCATTCGCGATGAGCACATGTCCGTCCGAAATCACGCCGGCATATTTGATGTCTCGCACATGGGAGAGATCCTGATTCGCGGGGACAAGGCCCTGGAAGTTGTTCAGGACCTGACGGCGAATGATGCCGCAAAGCTGAAAGCGGGAAAATCACAATACAGCGTCATGTGCCGCGAAAATGGCGGTATTGTGGATGACCTGCTTGTGTACTGCCTGTCGGACAAGGAATACATGCTGGTTGTCAACGCATCCAACATAGAAAAGGATTTCAACTGGATCCTTCAGGTCAACGATGGCAGGGCGGAGATAAGCGACATTTCGGAAGAGATAGCGCTGATTGCCGTCCAGGGTCCGGAGTCCGCAACCATCATGGAGAAACTGACTAAAAACAATCCCGGCGGAATACCGATGTTCGAGTTCCGTTCGATGGCGGTTTCCGACTACGACAACATCCTGGTCTCGGCTACCGGATACACCGGTGAAAAGGGATATGAGTTGTACTGCAACATCCGCCATGTCAATGTCTGTGACCTGTGGGAAAACATTATTGTGGCTGGAGAGCCTCATGGCATCATGCCGTGCGGACTCGGGGCGCGCGACACGCTGCGGCTTGAAGCCGGACTGGCGCTCTACGGAAACGATCTGACCGAGGAGCATACGCCGCTGGAGGCGGGACTCGGATGGCTTGTGAAATGGGACAAGGGAAGTTTCATTGGCAAGGACGCCCTGCTTGAACAGAAAAAGAACGGCGTCAGCCGGCGCCTTCGCGGATTTGTTGTGAAGGAGGAGAAGCGCATCCCCAGGAACGGGCATGCGATAGCAAGCAAAAAAGGCGAGGTGTTGGGACAGGTGACGAGCGGCGGCCTCTCGTTCATGCTGAACCGGGGCATTGCCATGGGATATATCCCGTCGGAACAGGCCGAGCCGGGCAACACCGTGATGATGCGCATCAGGGACAAGGAGCATCCCGCAGAAGTGATCAGGCCGCCATTCTATAAGAGAAAGAAATGAGACTCGAAATTGATGTGTTTTCGTCATCCATCTCCTTCAATGAACAGGATGTTCGGAACAAGACGGTTGTGGTAGTCGATGTGCTCCGGGCCTGCTCTACCATGCAGACAGCCCTTGAAAACGGAGCCGCAGGAATCATACCGCTTGCCGAGAATGACGATGCGGGACGTTATACCCGGTATCTGGATGCCGGCAGCGTGCTTCTTTGCGGTGAAAAGGATGGAAAAAAAGTGGAGGGATATCAGCTTGGCAACTCGCCATTGGAGTTCACCAGGGAGGTGGTATCCGGTAAAACGATCCTGCTTAAAACATCCAACGGAACCCGCGCCATCACCCGCAGCAGCAGTGCCGCCCGCGTGCTGGTTGGCAGCTTTCTGAATTTGTCGGCTGTTGTTGACATGCTGAAATCGGATAATGACGGAGATATCCTGCTGATCTGTTCGGGCTGGAACAGCCGGCTTTCCATTGAGGATATGTTATGCGCCGGCGCGATCACGCACAGGCTTTTTGACAGGAAGTTGCCGGATGATGCCGCCGATGGTGTGAAAGTAGCGTTCGGCCTCTATGAGAAATTCGGCGCGGAAATACCAGCTCTTTTGAGAGAATGCAACCATGCAAAAAGGCTCCGGGAACTGGGGTACGAGGAGGATATTGACTACTGTGGCCGGGTGGATCTGTTTGCATCTGTTCCCCGCATGCACGAAGGAGTATTATCCATAAGATAAATGAAAAAGAAAGCCAACAAGAAATCGGGGGATTTTTTCTCTTTTGAACGGAAAATGGAGATGCTGGGCATCATCCTGATCGCCATTGCAGCCATCCTTGCCATCAGCATCATCACCTACCGCAGCGAAGACTTTGCCATTATCCAGAGCGTGGATTTCCGGACGCTCCTTGATTTCGGGCAAGGCCCCGCCTTGCGCATCCAGAACGGGCTGGGTCCGCTCGGTGCATACATGTCTCATTTTTTCGTTCAGATCCTGTTCGGTTACTTCTCCCTGATCCTGGTTTTTGTGGTCATGCTGTACGGGTGGAATATACTCATACACAAGGACCTCAAGGTGATCCATCTGAAATCGCTCTATGCCGTGTTTGCCATGATTCTGGCCGCATCCATCATGGGATGGCTTCACAATGAATTCGATCTTGTGTCGGTGGACTGGGCGGGATCATCCGGGCTCGCGATTGCATATATCCTGCGGGCCCTGACGGGTCAGTACGGTCCGGTGATCATTCTGGGAAGCCTGAGTATAATTGCCGTTATCCTGTTGACCAACAGAGATATCCAGTCTGCCATCGAGAATGTCAAAGAGATGCGGAACGGCCTTGTTTCGCTTTTCGGGCGTCGCCGCGATGCCGGACAGGAGGTGGATGGGAGCCGCTCCGTGCGCAGTGATGCGAAGTCGCGTGGTGTGCGGGAGGAGGAAGATGACAGTGACTTGCCGGGCCGCGGGAGAGGCGGTGAGCGTCCGGAAGAGGTTGAGCTGCTCACCGAAGAAGACAAGCGGAAACGGTGGGAGCGCCTTGTGTTGTCCTCCCGGCAGAAAGAGGAGGAGCGCAGGCGGCGCGAACAGATGGAAACCGCGGAAGGCAGACCTCCAAGGGCCATTCTGGAAAAAGAAAAACAGGATGGCAGAACCGGGGCAGCACAGGACGGGTTGGTTCCGGCGGGGGATGAAGGCAGTGAGGGGGATGGAGATCCAAAGTCCGGAGACAGTGATATGGACATCACGGTCTACCGCGGTACGCCGGAGGAGGAAGCCGGCAAACGCAAGCTTGAGAGTGAGCGGGCAAAACAGGTGGAAAAACCGCTCATCAAGTACAAGTTTCCGACCCTTGATTTGCTGGACAAGCCGCCCAACGAAGGAAATGAAGTCAATTACGAGGAGATCAACCGGAACAAGATGGTCATCCTCGACAAGCTGAACCGTCACGGGATCGAAATCACCGGCATTGAAGCGATCGTCGGTCCCACCGTAACCCTGTACGAACTGCAGCCGGCGCCGGATGTCAAGATCAGCCGGATTGAAAGCTATGCCAATGACCTGAAGATGGCAATGGCCACCAAGGGCCTGCGGATCATCGCGCCGATCCCGGGAAAATCGGCAGTGGGCATTGAGGTGCCGAACAAAAATCCGGAGATCGTCTACATACGCTCCCTGATCAATACCCGAAAGTTTGCCGAGACCAAAATGTCCTTGCCGGTGGCATTTGGCCGCACCATAGAAAACGAAGTATTCATGGTGGATCTGGCCAAGCTGCCCCACCTTCTGATGGCCGGGGCGACCGGTTCGGGAAAAACGGTAGGTATCAATACCATCATCACCTGCCTGTTGTACAAATGTCACCCGGACGATCTCAAATTTGTGATGATCGATCCGAAAAAGATCGAGCTCTCGCTTTTCCGGAATATCCAGAACCACTACCTGGCAACCTTGCCGAATGCCTCGGAGCCGATTATCACGGATACCTCCGAGGTGCTTCAGACACTCAACAGTGTCTGCAAGGAGATGGACCATCGGTATGAAATGTTGAAAATGGCCCAGGTCCGGGATATCGTATCCTATAATGTGAAATACAAAAGTGATGTGCTGGAAGAAGATCTGGGCCACCGGTACATGCCCTATATTGTGGTTGTGATCGATGAGCTGGCCGACCTCATGCTGACGGCGGGCAAGCAGATCGAGGAGCCCATAGCGCGGATTGCACAGCTGGCGCGGGCGGTGGGCATCCATCTTGTGGTGGCGACGCAGCGTCCCTCTGTAAATGTCATTACCGGCACCATCAAGGCTAATTTTCCGTCCAGGGTCGCTTATCGTGTGGCATCCAAGATCGACTCGCGGACCATCCTGGATACCATGGGGGCCGATCAACTCGTTGGTAGGGGTGATATGCTGTACAACGGCGGCGGGGTCAACATGATCCGTCTCCAGAATGCGTTCGTCTCCACTGCGGAGGTTGAGCGAATCAATGCATTCATCGGCCAGCAGACCGGATACCCCCGTCCCTACTATCTGCCCGAAGTGGAGGATGAGAACGGGCAAACAGGCATGCTGGACAAAAGCGATAGGGACGAACGGTTTGAAGAAGCGGCAAAACTGGTTGTGCTTCATCAGCAGGGATCGGTTTCCCTGCTGCAGCGGAAAATGAAACTGGGATACAACCGGGCCGGACGCCTGATCGATCAACTATATACTGCGGGAATAGTCGGACCCTATCAGGGCAGCACAGCCCGCGAAGTACTGGTGGAAGATGATGAACAATTGCAAGAACTGTTGCGGGAACTGGATGAATAAGAGGAGTGCGGCAGTGCGGGCTGCGGTCCTGCAGGGTTTTCTCCTGGCATTTGTTCTGCTCATGGCGTGCACGGCATCCGCGGTACCGGCAGCATCCACAACCCCGGAAAATGAACTGGATCGAGTCCGTCAGCTATTTGAGGAGGGAAAGGTGCTCCATGCTCACATGACGCATGAGCTGATTGACTCGTACACAGGCGAAACGCAGGTGATCAGCGGAGAGCTGTGGATATCCAGGGACAAGTACAAAATACGCGCCGATCATCAGGTGGTGCTGGTTGACGGTGATATTTCGATGGTCTACAGTGAGCGGCAAAACAAGCTGATCATCAGTGAATATGAACCTGAGGAAGATGACTTTGCCCCGTCGCGTTTTTTTTCAGATGCTGATGAACTCTTCCAGGTGGCCGGAATAACCCGTGAGGATGGCCAGACAGAGATACTGCTTCGACCGGATGATCCCTTTGAGATATTTACCGAGGTGTTCATCCGCCTGAATGCAGATCTGACCCCGAACGAGATCCGGGCAGTCGACCAAATGGAAAACCATCTCAACACCAGGTTCACGGATGCGTATTATATGGACTATTCGGAAGCTGTCTTTGTGCTGGATTACCCGGAAGATGCCGAGATCATTGACCTTCGAAAATAAACGGCATGCTGAAAAAGTACCTCCGATTTATTGTCAGCATTCTCATAGCCGCCGTTTTCCTCTGGCTTGCCGTCCGGGATGTCTCTTTTTACGATCTGCGCCTGACCATGGGCAAGCTCACCTATTTCTGGCTGCTGCCATACCTGTTTGTTTCACTCTTGAGCCATTACCTGCGGGCGGAGCGCTGGAAGCAGCTTATCGAGCGGGACGGGATCCGGACCAGCCGCATGACCCTGTTCACCGGCGTGATGCTGGGCTACATGGTAAATTATGCCGTCCCCAGGCTTGGTGAAGTATCCCGGTCTGTTTTTGTGGGAAACAAGGAACAGATAAGCCGATCAAAACTTATGGGCACCGTGGTTCTTGAACGCCTGCTGGATCTTGTAGTGATGCTGGTGCTGGTGGTTTTCGTGGCAGCCTATCTGCTGTCAGACTACAGGCAGATCATACCGCTTTTGGGAAATGATACGGCCCAATGGGTTCAGTCCCTGATGAGCCTGAACACCGCACTCATCATCGCTATCCTGGCACTGGCATCACTTGCGTCCCTGTATCTGATTTACCGGCTCATGCTGTTGTTGCGCAGGTGGTTCCCGTCGCTTCAGAAAACATACCGGCTCCTTGCCGATATCTCGGCCAAGTTCACGCAGGGGTTGGTAAGCATAAAAGATGTGAAAAACTGGCCGCTGTTTATCCTGTTAACGGTGGCCATCTGGTTTTGCTACATCCTGATGACCTATATTCCGTTTACGGCATTTGACCTGCATACGGAATACGGACTCGGGATGCGCGAGGCGCTTGTGATCACGGTGGTTTCCGCCCTGGGGGTTGCCCTGCCATCGCCGGGAGGAATAGGCACCTATCACTGGTTTGTAAGCAGGTCCATGCTGCTCTTTTTTGCCGTTCCGGAAGCCGAAGGCGTGGCTTACGCAATTGTTACGCATTTGGTGATGATGATTATTATTTTAGCGGCAACACCCATGCTTCTCGCTGCAAACCGGGCCGGATGGTTTCAAAAGCTGAAAAGCGGGCGGGACGGCGACCCGTAGCATTCGTAAATAAAAAATCCGTCAGACGCAGACGCTGATGTCACATCTTACGTTTATATTCTGTTCCCAGGAATCTTTTTTCTAACCGCATGAATCCCAAAAGGTATATCCCACTAGTTATTACAGTGTTGCTGGTGATGGCCGCGCGACCGGCATCGGCACAACAGGAAGGCCCATCCTCCCTTCTTCCGGACATTGATCCGCAGGATATTGAGATCAGAGGCGACTTTGAAGTGCGTTTTCCCGGTCTCGCCCGGCAGCCGGTACTCGGTTTCAGTCCGCGTCCACCCGTTTTCCGCGTGGATCCCGACCGCATGCCTTTCATGGAAACGGACGAAGAGATCGTGGCCACGATCCCGCTCAGCGATCTGGAACCGGCCCTGAGGCCTGAAAAGAACTTCATCCGTTTTGCGGATCGGAAGCGCCTGTATGCCTATGGCGGATATGGGTCGTATGGCAGCCCGGAGCTCCGGATTTTTGCAGAAACGCCGGTCCGGGACCAGGAAAGTGTCTCCTTTCAGTTCGGCCACCAGTCCACCGGCGGCGACCGCGATTTTTCATCGTTCCGGGATATGGCCGGCGAGCTGCAGTGGACCCGTTTGTCCGGCGACAGCCGCTGGGGCTTAGGGATCTCCGGGTCATCTTCATTCAATTATTCGCCCCATCCCGCTGAGCCCGTCATGAATTTGCCAGGTTTGCCCCGTTTTCCGGATACCCCCGTTTTGGATCCGGTACGCATTTCCCACAACACGTTTGGCGTACAGGCACGCTGGCAGCAATTGGCGAATGCCTACCGCGGCTGGCAGACCTCGGCCGCGGTCAACCGTTTTGCGGACCGGACCGGCAGCTATCCCGATGACGATGAGGCCACCAATGAGACCCGCTATGAGGTGAACCTGAACCGTTTTTGGGAGGGTACCATGATTGATCAGGTTTTCGGGCTTCAGTTTCGCGCTACCGGCTCGGTCTATGAAACCGGCCTCGATGAAACCCAGTATTGGCTTAACAATAATTTCGGCGCACGGTACCGCCACACGTTCAGCAGCTTTCACCAGGTGGAGGCCTGGCTGCGGTTCTATCAGCTCTATGATCCGGTGAATGATTTTGACCTGTACCTTTACCCGGACATCCAGTACCGTTTCAAGGGGGCCGGACGATTCTCGGTACAGATGCGCTTGCGGGGATTTGTCAATGACCCCTCACTGGAAGCCCTGCACCTGCAAAACCGCTTCACCATCCACAACGACGGCGAGCTGGAGCATGAGCGCGGACTCCACATCAACCTCCACACGGGAGCAGATCTCTGGAACGGGGTTGAACTTTACAGCGGACTGGACTACTGGCAGTACTACAACCGCGGCTATTTTGCTCCCTGGAACAATCCGGGCATTCCTTTCTACAGACATCACTATGTCGATGAGGCCACGCATGTGGAGTGGTACACCGGCATTTCCAGGGTCTTCCGGACCTGGCGTACGACCATGGCCGCACGAATAGGCTTGAATTACACCAGTGCAGAAGAGGATGTTATTCCATCGGGAGAAATTCCGTATGTTCCCAGATGGAAAGGTTCCGTACTGGTCACAACAAATCCGGTATCATGGCTTGAATTTTCCGGATGGATGGACATGTCCGGCGAGCGAAAGACGGTGGAAGGTGAATCTTTTGATGGATTTGTGCAACTCGGGGCCCGTACAGATATTCGGGTGCATTCACGATTTGGGGTATATCTGAAGGCACAGAACATACTGGACCAGGAATATGAGGTCTGGCAGCGTTATCAGGAGCTGCCATTCCAGGTTTATGGAGGAATAACTTTGCACTGGTGATATATATGACGGAGAAAAAAATAGAAAAGGAAATTGCAACTATTCTGGCAGCACACCTGAAGAAACATGATCAGGTTCAGATAAACGGGCTGGGTACCTTTTCAATTTCGCATCAGAAACAGGAGCAGCAACAGGAAAAGGATGGTCGCATTGTGATGAACCCGCCGGCCGATACTATTGCATTCACACCGGAAAAATGAGGGGCCCATGAGATTGAACCACGACGAATTCACAGCATTGCTGGCCAGGGCGCTGGGCAGCGACGAGAAGGAGGCCTCCCGGGCACTGGAGGCATGGGTGGATGCGATTGTCCGTGAAACAGAGGAAAAGGGCTCCTGCGACGTCTCTGGTTTGGGAACGTTCCGGAAAGGGGAAGACGGCGCCATGACCCTGGATCCGGAAAAATCCCTGTCCATGGAAGTGAATCATAAGTATGCCGGGATGAGCCCCATCGAAGTATCCCCGCCGAAGTCGGTGCAGCCGGAAGCCGGAGAAGATGCAGCCGCTGATGCGGGTCCCGATATTTCCGATGAGCAGAAACCAGGCCGGGAGGATGACGCAGCCCCGGAAAGTGACGAAATCCCGGAAGAAACGGGGCAGGATATCCCGGTGTCTGACACGCCGGAAGAGCGGGGCGACGAACACGATCCGTTTGGTATCAAAGAGTATGAAAAAGAGTATGAAGAAGAAGGGTTTCCGGACGAATTGGAAGAAGGGCCGGAGGCCGGGACACCGTTTGAACCGGATCCGGATGATGAATCTCTGTTTCAAGACGATCCCGGAGGCACACCTGGCGCCGCCGAGGAAAAAATCGGATTTGATTCCGAGTTTGATGATGAATCGGATGATGAAAAAGGCGATCGAGGGGATCCGGACAGGGATCCTGATGCAGAGCGTGAGTTTGAGCCGGCTGAAAGTGATGACACTGGATCCTCTCCCAGGCCATTTACGCTTCCGAAGCTGTCATTGTCACAGCGTTTGAAACCGTCAAGGGGTGCCTCAAAAAATAAGAGCAGGTACGCATCGGAAAAGATAATGTGGCTGATACCGATTGCTGCTTTGTTGATCGTTGCCCTGCTGCTTTTTTTCCATTTTGACGGGCAGCGGCTGAGCCGGACGCATCTCGGTGACCAGGCCGTTGTTCAGGATGAGATTCCGGTGCCCATACCCGAAGAAGAAAATAATGAAGAGCAGGTCATACAGGAGTATGTCCCGTCACCCGACCCGGTGGAGGAAGTGGCCCCGCCGCCCGACAGGGATGTGAGGTCTGAACCGGTTGAAGATATCGCCGCGGAGCCTGCAGATGAAGTGATTCGCGACCTTGTCCTGCCCTATGGCTTGATGGGTCCTGAAGACGAAGTGCTGATTGGCGCCTATTCCATTGTGGTTCACTCGCTGAGAAATGAAAGGAAATCGGAGATAGAAAAGCAGCGGCTTGAAAACCAGGGCTACAAGGCTACACGCTGGTCGACGGTGCTGCCAAGCGGGATTACCACATACCGGGTAGGCATCGGACAGTTCAAATCGGTATCAGATGCAGAAAGGGCTGTCGAAGAACTTCCCGAACCTTTCCGGAGCAATAATTTTATCATCAGAATTCGTTAACAGTCGTATACGCAACCCTAAATAATCAAACGGCACTAAATGACACCGGTCACCCTGTTTATCTCTGCACTCCTGTTTCAGAACGGATTGCTGGAGGACACCCTTCAGCCGGCAGCGGCTACCCCTGAAAGAATCACCTGGCTGCAGATGCTCGCAGAAGGTGGATTTGTGATGATCCCCATCACCCTCCTCTCACTTCTGGCAATATATGTGATTGCCGAGCGATGGCGGGTGTTGTCCAATTCGAGGATGGACAACCAGAAATTCCTTAACAGCCTGGAGCAGATCCTGAAGCGGGGCGATATGAAAGCCGCAACGCAGTACTGCGATGACATGGATAAGCCATTTTCCAGGATCATGAAGCAGGGTATCAAGCGCCTGGGCCGCCCGATCCACGACATCGATGATGCCATCAAAAACGCTGGAAAGCGGGAAGTGCATCTGCTCGAAAAGAAGATGGACTGGCTGGCAACGATTGCCGGTGTGGCTCCGCTGCTCGGATTTCTGGGCACGGTGACCGGTATGATCCAGGCATTCCAGCAGATCCAGACACTGGAGGGCAACGTGAATCCCAGCGTGCTGGCCGGTGGGATATGGGAAGCGCTGATCACAACCGCATCCGGCCTGGCTGTGGGTATCATCGCCTATGGCTTTTACAACTATCTCCTCGGACGCATGAACCGGATGATTTTTGACCTGGAGGACTCTTCCACCGAGTTTATCGAACTCCTTCAGAAGCCGGCCGCCAAAAAACAACTATAGGCACCACTACGATGAATTTCCGATCTGAAAGTGAAGTAAAAAAGCCCTTGACGCTTTTTGCGGCAGCGGGATTGACGGATATCGTCCTTCTGTTGCTGATTTTTTTCCTGCTGACCTCGTCGTTCGTCACCAACTTCGGTATCCGTGTGGATATACCCAGGGCCGAAACGGCTGCGGTCACCGACCAGCACTTCGTCAACGTGGCCATTACGCGTGACGGCAGCTTTTACGTGATGGGAAATCCCGTTCCGAGGGCAAATGTGGCAGGCTCGATACGGGAGCAGCACCAGCGCCATCCGGGCGCCACCCTGGTGGTACGGGCCGATAAAAATGCAATAATCGATGATGCCGTTCACGTTATGAATATTGGCAAGGCCTTGAATATGAATATGATGATGGCCACGGAGCGCGCAAGCCGCTGATATCATGCGAACACTGACCCGGGAAGAAAAATTTGGACTGAGCATCACTTCTGTGATTCACGTGATCGTACTGGTGATCGCTCTGATCATGGTCTCGCAACCGAGGGCCATGGATCGGACGGCGTTCATAGAGATCACCCTGGGTGAATTTCAGGACGGAACCCTGGCCGAATTTTCCCGTGAAGAGGAAGCCCGACCGGAGACACGTCCGGAACCGGTTGAAACAGTGACCGAGGAACCGGAACCCGAACCCGAGCCCGAGCCGGTCCCGCAACCCGTCCAGCAGCCGGAAGAGACGGCCCGCGATGTGGACCTTCCGGAACAGGAGCAGGAAATCGAGGAGGATGTGGTCACCACCCCGGATACCGAACTGATCGACCCGCAGCAGCAGATCGAGGAGACGCAGGAAGTAGAGGAAACCTCGGCGCCCGAGATGGCCCAGCAGGACGAGATCGAGCAGCGGGGCGAAGAGGAGACCGGTGATATCCGCGGCATACGCGGGCGTCCCGACGTGGATCAGGGAACGGGAACAGACCCGATACGATCGGCGCCGTTTCAGCTGGATTGGGAGGGGGACGTCGACCGTGCACCACTGGTGCAACCGATGCCCAATTATCTCGAACAGACCGAGGCGGTGATTTCCGTAAGGTTCGAAGTGCGTCCGGACGGTACCGTCGGCCGGCTTCAACCCATTATCAAGGCGAATCCCGAACTTGAGCGCGAGGTAATGCGCACCCTGAGAACCTGGAGATTCTCGCGTCTGCCCGCCAATATGCCCCAGGAGTCCCAGTACGGGACCGTCACGTTCCGGTTTGTGCTTGAATGATACTCCGCCGCCACATCCATCAGGAATAACCGGCATCCCTCAGCAGCTGCCCCGGCTGCTACGGTGTGCCGGCCAACGGAATCCCGTCGGCCGGTTTCTCAAAAAGAAAAAGGCGGTTTCCGGAAAGGCAGGTTTTTGCAAACAGATTACTTTTTCTTGTTGCCTTTCTTGTTGTCTTTCTTGTTGCCCTTCTTCTTTCTTGTTGCCCTTCTTGTTGTCTTTCTTGTTGCCCTTCTTGTTCTTAAGCGGCGGGTTGTACTTTTTGGCCTCCCAAATCTGCTCACAGTATTGCGTGATGGTGCGATCGGAAGAGAATTTACCCATGCGCGCAACATTGTGGATGGCTTTTTTCATCCATTCATCCTGGTTCTTGTAGAGCTTTTCCACATCCTTCTGCTGCTCGGCATAGGATTCAAAATCAGCCAGCACCATGAAGTAGTCGCCTTCATCAAGCAGCGAGCGAATGATCGGATGGAACAGATCCGGCTTCTCCGGTTCGAAGAAACCGTCGCGGACCTGGTTCAGCACTTCCTGCAGTTCCGGGACCGAGTCGTAGTAGTCGCGGGGGTTGTATCCTTGCCTGCGCGTCTCTTCCACCTCTTCGTCCGTCAGTCCGAAGATGAAGATATTTTCCTCACCGACCTCTTCCCGGATCTCGATGTTTGCGCCGTCCAGCGTTCCGATGGTAAGGGCTCCGTTGAGGGCGAACTTCATATTGCCGGTGCCGGATGCCTCCATTCCGGCCGTGGAGGTCTGTTCGGAAAGGTCCGCCGCCGGGATCAGCCGTTCTGCCAGTGAGACCGTATAGTTCTCAAGGAAGAGGCAGGAAAGCTTGTCCTTGGTATCAGGGTCATTGTTGATCTTTTCGGCAATGGAATTGATCAGTTTGATCTGAAGCTTGGCCATGGTGTAGCCGGGTGCCGCCTTTCCTGAGAAAAGAACGGTTCGCGGCTGGAAGTCAGCTTCCGGATCGGCCTTGATACGGTTGTAGAGCATGGCGGTATGCAGCGCTACCATCAGCTGCCGCTTGTACTCATGAATCCGCTTGATCTGGATATCGAAAATGGAGTCAGGATTGAGGCTCATCCCGTACTCGGTCTCAATGAAGTCTATGAGGGCCAGTTTGTTTTGTCGCTTGACCTTGGCAAACTTCTTGCGGAACGTTTTGTCACCTGCCTTTTTGTCGATTTTCTTGAGCTGATCCAGATCGGTGATCCATTCATCACCGATTTCATCTGAGATAAGGTCGGACAGTCCGGGATTGCACTGCTTGAGCCAGCGGCGCGGTGTAATCCCGTTGGTCATGTTGATGAACTTTTCCTCGTACATCTCATAGAAATCCTTGAAAATGGTTTTCTTGATCAGTTCGGTGTGAAGCCGGGCCACGCCATTGACTTTCTTGGAGCCGACAATACCCAGTGTCGCCATCTGGACCGCGGGCTTTTCACCTTCGCTGATGATGGACATGCGACGCACCCGGTTCACATCGTTTCCGAACTTGTCGCGGACATCGTTCAGGAACCGTTTGTTGATTTCGTAGATGATCTGCAGGTGACGTGGGAGCAGGTTGCGCATCAGCGGCACCTGCCAGGTTTCCAGTGCTTCCGGAAGAACGGTATGGTTGGTGTAATTGATGGATTTGCGGGTGATGTCCCAGGCGAGTTCCCAGTCAAGCCCCTCGTAATCAAGCAGCACGCGCATCAGTTCCGGAATGGCCAGGTTCGGGTGCGTGTCGTTGCACTGGATGGCCACCTTGTCCGGAAACTTTCTCCAGTCATCATGCACTTTTTTAAAACGGCGGAGAATATCCTGCAACGTGGCAGATACAAGAAAATACTCCTGCTTGAGGCGCAGCTCCTGTCCCACGAAAACCTTGTCGTTGGGATAGAGAACGCGCGATATGTTCTCCTGAAGCTGTGTATCCCGGACCGCATCGATATACTCTCCCTGGCTGAAGGACTGCAGGTCGAGGGCCTTGGAAGAGCTTGCTTTCCAGAGCCGCAGGTTGTTGACCACGTCGTTTTTATACCCGGGGATCGGGGTATCGTAGGCAAGGGCATTCACTTTCTGGGTGTTCACCCACTTGAACCGGAGCCTCCCGTCAGAATCAGTGTAAGGCACAGATTCCCCGTAGAAATCGACAGGATAGAGGATTTTCGGACGGACGACATCCCATGGATTGCCGAATTGAAGCCACGTATCCGGCTTCTCGATCTGGTAGCCGTTGCGGATTTTCTGTTCAAAGATCCCGAAGTCGTACCGGATGCCGTATCCGTATCCGGGTATACCCATGGTAGCCATCGAATCCAGGAAACAGGCGGCGAGCCGGCCGAGCCCGCCATTGCCCAGACCTGCATCAAACTCGTTCTCCTTGACCTCGTCATAGTCCAGACCCAGATCCTCAAGCGCTTCCCTGACCTCGTCCAGTATTCCCAGGTTCACCAGCATATTGTCAAGCAGGCGCCCGATCAGGAATTCCATCGAGATATAGTAGACGCGCTTGGCATCCACGTCATAATAGTACTCCTGGGTGTCGATCCAGCGGTCATGCAGCCGGTCCAGGGCCGCAAGGGCGACACTCCGGAATTTGTCCCATTTGGTGGTCGAATACTTGGATTTGGCGAGGGTAAAACGAAGATGCCGCTGGATATCAAGCTTGAAGGATTCGGCATCCATTGCCTTGCTGATATCATCATTGAATTTAATCATACAATAGCTCCTAAAGGTGAATTACAAGGGGTGTGTGAACCTCTGTGAAGAGAGCGTCATCGGTTGTGACGAAATCGTATCTCTGTGAAGAGAATGCCATCGGTT
>SL_8KL_010_SEDDRAFT_10001953_pt1 | contig 17785 bp, 14 predicted proteins | sample SodLakKL_010_SED_4_FD_11160 | JGI IMG/M metagenome (IMG submission 11160)
CTGCGCGCGAGATCCAGCGCGGTTCACTGACGGAGCGCCCCGGCGCCATTGAAGCCCCTTTCACCGCAGTCCACCCGAAAAACCGTCACAGTGAAGAAACCCGAACCATGAAAACACCGGGACACCTGTTCCAGGAGAATTATGACGCGGGAAATCATGACCATGGACACGATGGCTCCCGGCATCATGGGCATGCGCATTCTTTGAGTATTTATCATATTGGCCAACAAGAAGAAAAGGTCATTCACATAACAGACTATTTATATCGACAGCCGGAAATAAGGGAAGCCTACGAGGCGTATTTGCGGATGAAAAAAGAATCGCCGGAAGAGCTGGCGGTTATGGAACAGGTTGTTTCCTTTGAGATCGGCGACACCCGGAATTTTTTTGTATATAATATCGACGAGAGCGACCCGGGCTCCCCGGTCTTTGACGAAGTCCTGTTTGAACTCCGGGCAATTGGATCCGCATCGGAGATTTGGGTGGAACAGGAGGAGCTGGGACCGGGAAAAATTGACGACAGCGTTGTCAGCGCCATGATGGAAGCGCTCGAAGAGCGGACCCCGCCCAATTCGGTGAACCCGGACCAGGGGATCATCCTCAACAACATCGATATCTTTGCCCAGGGAAACCCTGACCTGGTTCCCGATCCCGATGGCACGGGCATGGTCAAGGTCCTGATTGCCAATATCCAGGACGGCTGGGATCCTGATGTGGGCGGCGGCTTCACCGCCGGATTTTTCAATCCCATTGATCTGGCCCCGCGCACGGTAAACCGCAACAGCAACGAGGCCGCCATTCTGTACATCAACTCGTATCCGGGCATTTACAGGGACGATCAACCGGCCAATCCCAACCGGCCTCTCAACACCGTAGCCCATGAATTCCAGCATCTCATCCAGGCCGGTCGCGGCAACCTGATCACGTTCATGGACGAAGGCCAGTCTGAAGTCGCTGAAATATTCAACGGGTTCAATGCCCGTTCCATGGTATTCCTGAACGATCCGGACGAACTGAGCGGAAATGTGGAAACGCAGAGCATGGACGGCTTCCTGCGCTGGCGGACCGGAGAGCAGGCAGTACTCAATGACTATCAGCGCGCCCAGCTTTTCCACGGTTACCTGTACGAGAGGGTCGGGGTGGATGCGGTTGGCCGCCTGACTCAGAGCGGACCGGGCAACCCATGGGTGCAGTACCAGAATATGTTGCACAGCGCTGGTACCGGACTCGATTTCAGGGAGGTGCTGGCAGATTTTTATGTCACCAACTGGGTGAATGCCCCGGGAATCGCTGACGAGCAATATGGATACACCCTGCCTCAGCTGGCCGGTGTGCGGGCTACCAATCCTGCCGTTCGTTACGGCACGGAAGAGCGCGCCTGGGTCCGGAACGAAGCGGTCTCACTCCGCTACGGCAGCGCCCGGTACACCGAATGGCGTTTTGTCCAGGACCTGTCCCTCAGCGTCAACTCCCCCCAGGAAATCAGACATTATGTTATCGCGGAAGCGGATGGAGCGGATGGTCCGCCGGATATTATCTCCCTGACCGGTGACTTTTCTTTCGACGGCATGTACCGTTCGGTGGTCCTGGTTTCGGTCAATACCGTGGTCCAATCCATCAGCAATTTCGGAAGCCGGCAGTTCACTTACTCGGCCGAGTGGATTCCCAGCGAGCTCCGCGAAGTAGATATCTCCTACTCCGTAAAACCAACGGCCGGCTTTGTACCTTTTCCATTTGAATTCGATTCGGAAGTAACTTTTCTGGGCGTTGCCGTGCGGCTGGATCCGCAATACGATGGACTGCTGCAAGGAGTCGATTTCACGCTCTGGCATACCACGGAGTCGGTTGAAGGGAGCGGCACGCTGCAGGTGATCCTTACCGACTCGCGCCTGAGCAGCGGACAGGGCCCCAATGCCATTTTCGTCCCAAATGAGGCCATCACATTCCGGGAACTGGATTTTTCGGAGCTGAGGCCCGGAAAGAATTCGGTCGACTTCTCCGAAGACGATATAAACCTGGATGCCGAAACAAATTACCACTTCTACTTCCGGGTTGTGGACGAGTCGGAGGATGCGCAGCTGCTGTTTTCATTCGACCAGGGGTCAGAAGACAAATCGGATAAAAACTATTATCCGGTGCGCACGCTTCTTGGCGGATACAATCCTGCCGGAGAACTTGCGGGCTGGTCACGGCTCCTGGGCAGCGAGGATAACGAGCGGGATAATGATAACAAAAACATGATCATGACCGCCAGGGTGCTCAGCCGCGTGCCGTTGGAGGAAGACCGGCCGGAGCTGCCCGTTTCCGACCGGTTTGAGTTGCTCTACAACTATCCCAACCCCTTCAACAGTGAAACACTGGTGTGGTTCAACATTCCGGCAAGTGTCACGGAGGAAGTACGGGTTCTCGTGGAGGTATACGATATCCTTGGCCGCCGGGTTATGACGCTGATGGATGAGAACCGCCCCTCAGGAAAGCAGGAAATCCTTTTCGATGCCGGGAATCTGTCCAGCGGTATTTACATCCTGAGGATGATCGCCGGAGGCAGCGCCGATTCACACAAGCTTATGCTGCTGAAATAGTATTATCTGCACATCGGGAAAAGCATCATTGGCACTTATGAAACAGCATCATATGCACTTTTGAAATAGCATCATATGCACTTTTGAAATAGCGTCATATGCACTTGTTCTCAAATCGCAGGTGAAGCTGCTAAAACAGCATGTCCGGGTGGTCAGCTGTTGGTCAGCTCAATGACGGTCAGTTCCGGTCGCACCATCCTGACCGGAACGCCGACCATGCCAATGCCGACATTCACGTAGAGTTTCTGATCCCCGATTTCATACAGCCCCTTGGCGTACTCGTGAAACAGATGGATCGGATAGAAAGGCACGCCCATCACCTCGAAGCCGATCTGCCCGCCGTGGGTGTGTCCGGCCAGTGTCAGATCGATCCCACGGTCCCGGGCATCATTAAAGAGATCCGGCCGGTGTGAAAGCAGCATCCTGAAGCTGTCTCCCGGAGTGTTTTGCACTGCCTGGTCGATACGAGTTGCGTTCGGGGTGCCGGCTTCACTGTCATCCACGCCAAGCAGGGTAAGCGATTCTCCGTTGATGCGGAGCGTCCGCCGGTCGTTGGTCAGCACGTTCACGCCCTGCTGGCGCAGGGCCGAGCTGACCAGGGGTGCCGAAGCGTAGTGGTCATGGTTGCCAAGGCATCCATACACGCCGTATCCGGCTTTCAGATCAGTGATCGTGCGATACAAAGCCGGGATTTCGGAGGGAGAATTATCCACAAAATCACCGGTGATGGCTACAAGGTCGGGATGCTGTTCATTTGCCAGGTGGAAAATGTCACGCATTTGCTGCTCGGTCATGTATATGCCCGAGTGAATGTCGCTGAGCTGGACGATTCGGAAGCCGTTGAGTCCGGCGGGCAGGTTGGGATAGTGCAAGCGCAGCCGGTTTATCTGATAGTCGTGGGCCGTACTTGCCGAAGCGCCGATCGTAAAGGCCACGGGGGCGCCGATCATTGCCGTGCCAGCAGTCCGGAGGAACTGCCGTCTGCTGAGGCCATCGACCGGGGTTTTGGCTGTGCCTGCAGCAGGTGCTGTCGCGGAGGTTTTGGCTGTGCCTGCAGCAGGTGCTGTCGCGGAGGTTTTGGCTGTGCCTGCAGCAGGTGCTGCCGCAGGTGTTGCCGGCGTTGCGGATTCGCCATATGGGTTGGCATGGCCACCGGCCGGATCGGATTCAGGCCGCGTCCAGCGTCGCGTCCGGTTTCGAAGGAGTTTGAAAGCAGCCGAAAGACCGTTTATCACGAGCAGGGCCGCAAACGCCAGTACAACCGCTCCGAAAAATATGCCGCCCGGATAAATGACCAGTGCCTGAAAGAGCGGATGCTGATACCATCCCAGCTCTGTGGAAGGGAACCGAAGGATGAACAGGATGTTGGCAATGGCGAAGGATACAAGTCCGGCAGCCCGAAACCGGTAGTAGGCGTGTACGGACACTACCTTCGCAAGCCAGCGCGTGTACGACCTGATCACGTACCACTGCATGAACCCGAATACGGAAAACAGGATGGCGAAAAAGGTGATAAAGAGGAGATATCTTTCCATGTTGCTTCAGATTTACAGTCGGCAGGAAGCAAACCTGTACATTTCAGCGGGGTTACAGTTTTTTCGCAAGGAAGCGATTTCTTTCAACTTGCCTGAAGTCAGTTAACAGAACAAATGCATTCTGCGTTTCCAGTTTTTTTTTCATGTCGGTTGAGAACGGATTACCAGGGGACATGCGTATATCCTGATCCGTCGCTCCGGTAAATAACGGCGCCTTCCAGACTGGTGAAGCGGGTGAAGGTGCCGGCATCCAGCAAGCGCCGGGTGGCCTCGGAATGGGGATGCTGGTATCTGTTCCGCAATCCCAGCGATGCCACTGCTTCCGGTGCCCGAACCTTGTCCAGAAATGGAGCTGTCGAGCTGGTTTTGCTGGCGTGGTGTCCGACTTTCAGCAGATCCGCCCGCAGGAACGGACCAAACTGTTCCACCAGGAACTCCTCCGCCTCCTCCTCGGCATCACCGGTGAGCAGCAGCCGGGTGACACCATGCAGGACCAGGAGAACGACCGACTGGTTGTTTGGATCCGATGCCCGTATGCCGTCTGACGGAGCCAGCACCAGCATCGGCATGCCCGGATCTGTCGTGATCATTTCGCCCATGCGGAGCAGCCGGACCGGGATGTTCATCCTCGAAGCCAGCTCCATGTAGCGATGATACAGCCGGGTATCGTGGACTGCGGACGATTGATAAATGGTATCAATGGGCATGTGTTGCATCAGGCTCACGATACCGCCGATATGGTCGGCGTGGGGATGGGACAGGATCACCCCGTCAAGCCTGCGGATCCCCATCGCTTTCAGTTCCGGAATGATGGTGCGTTCGGCGGAGTCAAAACCGGGCGACCAGATACCGGTATCATAGAGGTAATGATATCCGCCGGGTGTTTTCAGCAATACGGCATCCCCCTGGCCAACATCGAAAAAAACAACTTCAAGAACAGGTCTCCGAAGTTGTCCATGCAACTGAACGGCCTGCAGCATTACGAGACAAAAAAGCAGTCCGGCTGCCATTTTGAAGCGCAGTGCCGGGATGCGAAGACCCGCCAGCAGCGCTGTCCCGAAAAACCAGATCCCGAAAAGCCAGCTCCCGGGCAGTGTGCCTTCGATCCAGGAAGCGGGATGATTCCCGATACGGTCGACATAGCCCGTAAGCCCGGTCAGGATCAGGTCCCCCGGGATGTTGGCCAGTGCGGCCACATCTGGAAGGAACAAACCAATTGCAAGGCACAGAAACGTCCACAGGAACATGAACTGTACAAATGGAACGGCGAGGGTGTTGCTCAGCGGACCGGCTATGGAAAACTCGTTGAAATAGTGTATCAGGAGGGGATAGAGTCCGCCTTGGACCAGCACGCTTACCATTACAAACTGAAAGAGAGCCCCTGTTTTGCGGTAACGGTGCGACGGCGGAAGCATGTATCGCGTGCCGGGAAGCGTGGTCAGGATGATGATCACCGCCAGAAAGGAGAGCTGAAAGCCGATATCGAAAAGCATCATCGGATCATGGACCAGAAGCAGCAGCGCTGCGGCGCCAAGGATGTTCATGGATGTGCCGGGTTTATGGAACAGCCGGGCAAGCATCATGAAAAAAGCCATCAGCGAGGCGCGTGACACGGATACGGAAAAGCCGGTGACACCGGCATAGCAGAGCAGGAGGGATCCGCCAAGCGCAAGCCCGGCAACCCGGAGCGCCGGCGTTCTGCGGAACCAGGGGAGCACAAACCAGACGGGCATCAGGATAAAACCGACATGCATCCCGGAGACGGCCATCAGGTGTGCCAGCCCGGCCCTGGAAAAACCGGTGCGCAGCCCCGGGTCCAGGTCCGACCGGTCGCCGAGGATGATGGCCCGCGCCAGGCCGGAGTTCTCATGGGAGAACAGCCGGTTCAGCGCGGTGCGGATTCGGATCTGTTGCCGTATCCAGAAGGGAGGATCACCAGCTGGATCCAAAAGCAGGATGTCGGATACAAATACCTGGCTGTGGATATCGCGCCGTGAAAGAAACGACGCGTAGTCAAATTGATGGGGGTTGCGTGGACGGGGAAGCGGCTGCAGGTCGCCGCTGAAATGCAGACTGTAACCGGCTGCGCCCTGCAACGAATCGGACCGGACCAGGACCTCGGTCCGGAAAGGACGCCTCCACGTCGGAAGGCCATCGATACGTACGGAATCGACCAGTACGGTCATCATGCGGTTGCCGGAACGTGTGGACCGGTCGTCAAGAACCATCCCGCAGAACACCACCATGTCCGGGTCGAAATGCTGCAGCAACAGTTCTTCCGAGGCCAATGGCAGGTAGCGCATGATCGGGCCGGAAGCGACCGTTGTTTGCGGGGTGTGGAAACGATAGGACTGCATCACGCCGAAACCCGTAATGCAGGCGAGATATACCAGGGGAATGCCCAGGAAACGGAGGGAGTGAAGGGAATGAAGTACTGGAAGGCGGCTGGAAAGCAGCGGTATGAACAAGCAAAACAGAATGCCGAGGGTGAGCGCGGACAGAAAAAAGCCGGTCATGAGCTTCGGATCGGCGGGGATATCCCACGATGCCAGGGACCAGACCGGCATGCTGCCGGCATCCCGGAGAAGGATGCTTTTCCCGGCGTCCGTAACCCTCAGTGCGACCTGAGGCGGGCCAGGTGCAAGCGCTCGTCCAACAGTAATACCCACGGCATAGAGCAGGGCAATACGGAGCAGAGGGTATCCTCCGGGGTGGAACGGAATCCTTTTGGGTCCAGACATACCGGGACAGTCGTAGTGAGATAGCGTTTGGCTTTGGTATGCTAATCAGAGCATTCCGGACCGGATTCCTTACGCTGTTCCGGTGATAAAAGCACATCTTTGCAGTGCAAGCAACAAAAAGGAGAAAGGCAGAAAGGAAAGAAGCGCCGGATCGGCGATCAAAGCTGGCTCTGGAAAAAGCCGCGGGTCTCCTGGACGTGAACAGCAATGTTGTTTCGCAATTCGAACAGGCGGCGATGCAGTTCAAAGTAGTCGGCCCGGATCAGTGGGTTTTCACGCAGGCTTTGCAGGTGCATAAGTGTCAGGTTGGCCCTTTCCAGCGCCTTTTTGCAATAGGCGATATTGGCACCGAGCACTTCCACGTCAAATCCCATGGAATAGGCGGCAGCGAGTTTCGTGCTGATCAGAAGGACCTCGGACACCAGGTGGATAAATCCGGGATGGTCCATGTAGTGCGGCTTGCTGTCGTTGAAGACGAGCAGGTCGGCTGCAAGGTCCCGCGCATCGGTATAAATGGCGATGTTTTCCAGCGATGCATATTCATAGGGGGTCTCATCCTGTGACTCCTCTTCAAAAATATCCTCGAAGATACTTTCCAGATGCTCGTCCTCATCGTCGATCGCATCATCCCCATCTTCCGGTTCTTCGTGGACGTCGCCGGCCTCTTCGGGATCCCACTCATCCAGCTCCTCGTCATCCATGAAGAGGGGATCATCCATGTCATCCTCCTCCTCCTCCGTCTCATCATCCATCGGGAAATAGGACTCCTCGAGCAGCAGCTCCTCCTCGATAAATGCATCGACGGCATCCAGCTTGGTCGGGAAATCCCTGATATGGGTCAGCCAGCGTGGATGGTCGCCGGGACCGGATTCGATCAGTTCGCGCAGGTGTTCGTGGCGCCTGGACATCTCATTGATATGAGATTCCCACTGATGTTCGTCCCAGATGTGTTGGTGTTCAGAAGAAAACATGTCGGGTTTCGTTTGAATCTGCTTGCAAAACAAAATACGCAATAGAAACGAGACGGTTGCCGGTTTATTTTCAGTTGGAAAAACAATGCTTCCCGGAATGGGTTTGGTATGTGCAAGGCCTTGATGCGCAATGGATCCGGAGTGCCATGCCGGGGGCTGTCACAGTTCGGCGAGCACTCCTTTCATCACCTGTGTCATTTTCGGTTCGGCCAGATCCGCGGCAGCGAGGATATCCTCCATCCTGACCGGCTCAAGCGCGTCGGGGAAGCACTCGTCGGTGATGACCGAAATGCCGAGCACCTTCATGCTCATATGCACGGCGGCGATCACTTCCGGGATGGTGCTCATGCCCACGACATCGGCGCCGATAAGCCGCAGAAAACGGTACTCCGCGCGGGTTTCCAGTGTGGGTCCGGCCACGGATGCATAGACACCCTGATGCATCTTGATGTTGTTCTCAAGCGCCACTTTTTCGGCGATAAAAATCAGGTCGGCCGAATAGGGCTCGCTCATGTCCGGGAAACGGACGCCCAGCTCATTGTCGTTCTGGCCGATCAGGGGATTGTCCCCCAGGAGGTTGATGTGGTCGGTTATGCACATGATATCCCCCCGGTGGAACAGCGGGTTCATGCCGCCGCAGGCGTTGGATACCATCATGGTCCGGGCGCCAAGGGCATGCGCGACGCGGACCGGGAACACGATCTGCTGCATGGAATAGCCCTCATAGAAATGGAAGCGCCCCTGCATGGCCACGACCTTTTTGCCGCTCAGCGTGCCGAAAAGCAACCGTCCGGCATGGCTCTCCACCGTTGATACGGGGAAATGCGGAATATCGGAGTAGGAGATAGCGGCGGACACGTCAATTTCCTCGGCCAGGCGTCCCAGCCCGGTGCCAAGAATGATCAGAAAGTCGGGCTTGATGTCAGTTGACTTTTCCAGGTATGCAAGTGCCTCATCCCGTTTTGCACGAAACACCTGCACGGTTTCCAATTCAGGCATGGTTTTTTAATTGCGTTGATTAGTCGTCCATGTCGTCAATGAGATCGTCGAGATCTTCGGCGCCGGGGACGTGTGAGGTAGTTCTTGGTTTCCTTTTTTTCTCTTCTGCACCGGCCCCGTTCTTGGCTTCGGGGATATCTTCGGCATCTTCCCTGGGCAGCGAAAACGTTGAATGATCGTCGCGCCGGAACGATTCGAGTGATTCGGTGGCCAGTTCCAGGTACGATTCCATGCCCCGGATGATCTCGTGACGCCGTTCCAGCAGGCGCTGGATGCTCTGCCGGATGGACTGCCGCCGCTGCTGGCTCTCGTTAACGATCTTTTCCGCTTCCAGCTCTGCCTTGGCAATGCGATTCTGGGCTTCCTGCTTGGAACTGTTGATGCGCTGTTCGGCCGACTCCTTGGCTGTCTGCAGTGTATCATGCAGGGCCTCCTCCACTTTCTGATAGTGCTGAAGCTTCTCATTGAGCCGCTGGATCTCTCTGTCCTGCTCCCTGCACCGGTTTGAGAGGTGCTCCCATTCGTTCGATACGAGATTCAGAAAGGATTGCACCTCAGCCACATCGTAGCCGCGCAATGATTTGGCAAAATTCTGCTGTTTGATCTCAAGTGCTGATAATTTCATAGTGGTCTTCCGGCTTTGGTTCAACACTCAATTTAAGAGTGTGCGTGCAGCAATACAACACCAAAGCAGAACAGAACCTGAGTGAAACAGCTGTTTCAGAGCAGTTTGTTTTTCAAGGTCCGGTCATCGCTTTCATCGCGGGACTGGCCGCCGGTGTCGGGATTGCCAAGGTCCGCATCCACAATGATCGTCTCCAGGTTCTGCACCCGCTTGACGAGCTGCTCATGGCGCTGTTCGAATTCCTGCAGCTTGCGGATGACGGCATCGCTTTGCGCGGGCGCCCGGCGGGAAAGGATGGCATCGCGGATGAGCTGTATTATTTTCAGGACGATAAAACCGCCGACTCCGAAAACGGCAATGATGGCTACGATCGGAAGCAGTATATCGTTTGAGAGAAGAAATAATGTGGGTGTCATGGTCAGTTGAATAAAGTGGCAGTTTGCGTGGTTTCCGGCCAGCCGGATGCGGTGGTCTTTTCAAATCATACGGAAAGACGGGCCCGGCGGTTACACATTATAATCGCACATTATAGTCGCGGCTTCCAAAAATACTGGTACCCAATCGGATCATCGTCGCTCCCTCCTCAATGGCAATGTCGTAATCTCCGCTCATGCCCATCGAGAGTTCGTCCAGGCGAATGTTCCCGGTCTCGCAGGTGCGGTGCTCGTCCCGCAGCCGCCGCAGCATCCGGAACTGTTCGCGTATCTGGCCGCGGTCGGCAGTAAGCGCGGCCATGCCCATGAGCCCGTGCACGGTCACATGCTTCAGTCCGGCCGCATACTGCAGGATCTCTGCAATCTCCTCCGGTCCGCATCCGCTTTTCTGATCCTCGCCGCTTATGTTGACCTGGATGAGCACGCGCACGACCCGGTCGATCCGCGCCAGCCGTTTTTCCAGCTCCTTCAGGTACTTCGCCTTGGAGATGGAGTGGATCCAGTTGACCCGTCCCGCCAGGTCCTTGATCTTGTTCGTCTGGATGGCCCCCACCATGTGCCATTCGATATCATCCGGCAGAGCAGCCATTTTCGGGACCAGCTCCTGCACCTTGTTCTCCCCGAAATCCCGCAATCCCTCCGCATGGGCTTCCATGATGGTCTCTTCGGGATGGGTTTTGGTAACCGCCACAAGCCGTATATCCCCGGGATTACGGCCACATTTTTCACAGATTTCGCCGATGGTCTCGTTCAGTATTGCCAGGTTTTTTCGGATCACGGTCAGGTCGGTTTCAGGGTTGAAAATACGATACCAGTGAAAGATACGTTTTTAGGAAGAACAAGGTAAGTAAAGGAAATGCTTTTATATGACCAAAAAAACTGTTATATTTCTTTTCTGACTAAAAAAGCTGACTTCGTCTAATATCGTGTATCGAAACAGAGACACAATTTACAGATTTGATCCTGCCTTCAAAGGTTTAGCATTCGGGCAGACAGGGGGCTGCTCCTCGGGAATATGAGATACACCAACCGTCATATCCTCGAGTTTCTGGAAGACTGGGCGCCGCAAAGCACCAAGCTCGAATATGATAACGTTGGATTGTTGGTAGGAAATGAAGAACAGGAAGTCAGCAGCATCCTCGCCTGTCTGGATGTGACACCGGAAGTGGTGGATGAGGCCATTGCCCTGCAGGCCGATCTTATCGTAGCACACCATCCGCTTATTTTCAGGAAGCTTTCCCGCATCACCTCATCGGACGCCACCGGTTCTCTCATCTACCGTCTGATCAAGAACGACATCAATGTCATTGCCGCCCATACCAATCTGGATGCTGCCCCGGGCGGAGTCTCTTTTGTGCTGGCGTCCCGTCTCGGGCTGATTGATGTGCATTTCCTCAAAACGGAGGAAGTCCCGTCGCACCCCCGCGGCAGGGAGACCGGTTTCGGTATGATCGGCATGCTTCCCGAGCCCATGGATCCGCCCGAATTTCTGGACCTTGTGTCGGATCGTCTCGAAAACAGAGGCCTTCGCTATGCGGGATCCCCGGAGCGGATCCGCAAGGTGGCCGTCTGCGGCGGTGCCGGATCGTTTCTGGCGGACGAGGCGCGCAGGCAGGGCGCCGACGCCTATGTGACCGCCGATTTGAAATACCACGAATTTTTTTCCGCGTCCGATGCGTTTCTGCTTGTGGATGCGGGACATTATGAAACGGAGGTGCCGGTACTGAAGGCACTGTGCGACCGGTTGCGAGACCGGTTCCCGGAAATGGAGGTGCATCGCACCAGCGTAAACACCAATCCGGTCCGGTATGTTTTTCAAGAACAACCCCAAAAAATGAAGTAAACAGCGTAAGCATACATCTATGGTAGAAGTACTTCAAAACCTGACCAACCTGCAGTACATTGACAATCGCATTGACGAACTCAAGCGCATGCGCGGAGATCTGCCGGAGGAAATCCTGGATATCGAAACAGAGATTACCCGGCTGGAAGCCCGTATCAAGCGCTCCAAAGCGGAGATAAAGGAGTTGACCCTTGAGAAGTCGAACCTTGAACTGGAAATCGTGGAAGCGGACAATCTCGTAGCCAAATACGAGGAACAGCAGCTGACGGTTCGCAACAACCGCGAATACGATGCCCTGACCAAGGAGATCGAGACCCAGAAGCAGATCAAGGAAAACGCCCAGTCCCGGCTTGAAGAGATCGCTTTGCAGATCGAAGAGCTCGGAAAATCCGTCGAGGAAAGCGAAGCGAAACTGGAAGAGACCCAAAAGATGCTCGATGAGAAGAAGGGAAATCTCGACAAGCTCATTGAAAGCACCAGGAAGGAAGAAGATGAGCTCATCCAGAAAAGGGAAGAAGCGGTCAAGAACCTGGACTCCCGTTATCTTCGCAGCTATGAGCGGCTTCGCAAGGGGCTGAACAACGGCATGGCCGTGGTTGCCATGGAAAAAGGCTCCAGTCTCGGCATGATGCTGCCTCCTCAGGTGCAGGTTGAGGTCAGAAGGAAAAACAAGATCATCTTTGATGAAAACTCCGGCCGCATTGTGGTGGATCCCAGCTTTTTCGAGGAAGCCCGCAAGCAGCTGAACTTCACCACTTGATCAACAGGTGGTACCGGCATGGCACCATCCCGATGATCCGCCTCGCGGAACGGGACCGCCCCGGCCGGACGGCATGCAACGGACACCGGGCACCAGATGGCGCAGTGCGTCCGGAAGGATGTACGTAAACAGTTGGTCGATCGTTATTTTTATGGACAGGATTGCCGGGCAACCGCTCTCGCCTCCACGGTTTTCCGTGCGGTGAGGGAGGAAAGTCCGAACACCTGCGGACACCGCGCCCCGGGAAATCCGGGGAGTTCCGCTTGCGGAACATGGAAAGTGCCACAGAAAACAGACCGCTCCGGTTCTCCGGAGTAAGGGTGAAAAGGTGAGGTAAGAGCTCACCGCTCGTCCTGGTAACAGGACGGGGCACGGTAAACCCCGCGGGGTGCAAGGCCAAGTAAGGCAGTGTGTCGTCCGCCACGATACTGTCGGGTAGGCCGCTAGATCTCACCAGCAATGGTGAGACCAGACAAATGGTTGCCGGTCAGCTTCGCTTCGGCGGGTCTGGCTACAGAATTCGGCTTACAGGCAATCCTGCTCCATTTTTTTATATGTCCATTCCGGATCCTTTTTCAGGAATCCGGTCAGCCCATCTTCACACGTTTCAATTCGCGGTCGCGGTCTCTCTTCTCGTCTTTTTCCGCGATGCTAGCACGTTTGTCGTATTTCTTCTTGCCGCGGGCAAGTCCCAGTTGCACCTTTGCCAGTCCGCGCGTAAAGTAGAGTTTCAGCGGCACCAGAGTCACTCCCTTCTGTGAGACCGCCCGGTCGATTTTGCGGATCTCATCGCGTTTGAGCAGCAACTTGCGCTCACGGCGCGGCTCGTGGTTGTTGTAGGAAGCGTGCTCAAACGGCTTGATGTAGAATTCCTTGAGCCACACCTCTCCTGATTTCATGTAGGCAAAAGCATCCCCGAAACTGGCATTTCCCTGCCGCAGCGACTTCACTTCGGTGCCGGTCAGCACAATCCCTGCCTCGTAGGAATCCTCGATCGTGAATTCGTGCCACGCCTTCCGGTTGGTGATGGATGGAGTGCCGGGTTTTTGTTCTTTTTTTGCTGCCATGTTGCGTAGTGCTGAAGGGTGTGTGGTGGTCAAGGCGGTCACTCGGCAACCCCTTCCGGGATGTTGCGACCCATTTGCTCGTAGATACCTTCAATCAGTTCGATATGCGTCAGGGCCAGCGAATTGCCCGGATCCAGCTCAGCCACCCGCCGGTAGTGCCGGAGCGCCGTGGCCATCCGCGCCCCCATGGCCAGGTGGTCGGCCTCATGGGTGAGGTAGTTTGCATAGGCCAGGTGTACCTGCACCCGCAGTTCTTCTGCCCCGGGATGATCCTCGCCGGCATCACCCAGCAGTTCCAGCGCCTGTTCATGCTCGTTTTGCTCCAGCAGGCCGGCAACCTGTGCTTCAAGCGTCTGCGGCTCCGGTCCGGAACAGGAAGCAAGCAGAAGCGGAAGGACGAAAACCATCGCAGTTGCCGGGATTGTCAGAAAGCCGGTACGGGGACCGGTCGTCTGAAAAAAGTTGGAAAGGAGTGACATGATCATGTGAAATAGATTGGGTTTGGGCTGATGCAGAGAAGGAACAGGATCATGCAGATCCATCCAAGAACTTTCCTTCCGGGAGTGAGCGGTTCCTCAATGGCTACTGGCGGATGTTCTATTTTTACCAGGAAAACAATAAAAAGCGCCCAAAAAATCCATATCGTAAAACCGGAGAATATGGAGGGGTCGAAAACCTGCAAAAGCAGCAGGTCCATCGCCAGCACGAATGCCCATCCACCAAAAGTCCAGGCTGCCTGCATGCGGAATCCCCGGGCTATCAGGATGAGGGAGACAAGCGTCCAGATCAGCCAGGAGGTGAGGGTGAGCGGCACATCGGTATCCATCAGAAGGGTCTGGATAAGGGGAATGGCCCCGAGTCCGGCCAGTACCATCACCACAAGGAAGAACCCGCGGGCCGCAATCCGGTGACGGCGGTAGCCGATGAGGGTGTACAGTATGTGTCCGCCGTCGAGCTGACCCACCGGCAGCAGGTTGAGCGCGGTGAAAAACAGGCCGAGCCAGCCGGCAAAGAGGAAGGGGTAGTGGTAAAGCTCCCACATGGGGGGCACATCATCAAAAAAGGAGGCGATCATGGAAAAAAGCAGCGTGTTGCCGAGGACCATGACGTCGGGCTCATGGCTCCGGGTATCGGTGATCGGCTCATCGGGAAACGCTTCGTGTTTTTCAATGTACTCGTTGAGGAGCTCGTGTCCGGCAAAATTCTGCATGTACTCCGGTCCGGGCAGGGTGGCAAAACCGAACAGCAGAATGAGCAGCGCAGCGATGAACCCGGCTATGGGTCCGGCCGCACCCACATCGAACATGTGCCGGGTGTGCTGTATCTGGCTGCGGATGCGGATCACGGCGCCGAGCGTACCGATGGGTGAAATGGGGAAGGGGATGAAATAGGGCAGCGAGGCAGAGATCCGGTGGCGGACCGCGGCAAAGTAATGCCCGAATTCATGGACCGCCAGAAAACCGAGCAGCAGCGCAGCAAACAGAACGCCTTCCCACAGGACCATGTCCATGTAAAAACGGAATCCATCAGAGGAAAACAGCACAAAATCATCCGGTATGCCGGCGGTGTGCCCGACGAAAAGCGCACCGGTCATGGACGACGTAATGAACGTCAGCACAAACAGCAGGGTGTGCTTGAAAACAACGCGTTTGCTCAGATCCCGGGTCACGCGTGTTCCTCCTGGCGTATGATGGGCAGGGTCATGCACCGGGCGCCTCCGCGTCCCCGGCACAGCTCGTTGCCCTGGAATGTGATGGCATACTTCTCACCGGGAGCCGGAAGGAAGGGCTTGTCCAGCCAGCGCCGGATGAATTCCTTCTGGTGGATCACCTCGTAGCCATGCCGCGCCAGCTCGCGGAAAGTTTCGGTATTGCGTTCGTATCCGACAATGACACCGGGTGCCAGGGCAAACACGTTGGCTCCGTCGGTCCACTGTTCGCGGATCTGGTTTGTCGGATCCTCGCCGCCGCACTTGATAAAGGTCATGGGCCGGTCCAACAGCTCCTCCAGCGTTTTTTTGAGCGACTCGTGCCGCTTAACGGCAATGCGCCCATCCACCCGTGAAAAGACCGTGATGTTGTTGGTTCGGTCGATGATGGCAGGCGGAAAGGCGATGCACTCGTCCGGGCTGGCAAAAGTGAAGATGGTGTCCAGGTGCATCGATGCCCGCTTTTTTGGCAAATCCACGGCAATCACGTGCTGCACGCGGTGTTCGAGCAGTTTTTCGGTGATGCTCATGAGGCCGCTGAAGGTGGTGCGTTCGCTGATGCCTATCAGGACGACCTCCGGCGAGGCCACAAGGATGTCGCCGCCTTCCACGCTGTCCTGCTCTCCGATGTGAATGATTTTTTTCCGGGTGGAAACGAACAGCGGATGGAACCGCGCGATGGTCTCCATGAGCAGAAATTCACGTACACGGGCGGGTTTGGCGGCACGGGACAGGATGATGCAGTCGTTGACGAAGGCGGCAAGGTCACGTGTGAAGAACAGGTTGGGGGCGGGGTCCAGGGTGGCGTGCGGCAGCCCTTCGGTGAGTCCTGTCACGATGAAAGCCAGGAGGCGGCCGGTTTCGAGCTTCAGCAGGTCATCGCGCAGGAGCCGGATGTTGGTCGCGGGAAGCGAGCGGATCAGTTCGTCGATGAAGAAAATGCGCGCCTGCTCCTGTTGCAGTGTTTCCAGTGCCAGGTCACAGATTTCGTACACCTTGCCGGGGTCGGGCATGGCCGTCCGGAAGATCTCCATCATGTTGAGGTGCTCCTGGCGGGCGTCGGCTTCGAAGATGATGTCGTCGAAAAGCAGCTGCTCCCGGCGATCGGGGTTGACCAGGGAAACCTCTCTTCCGGGCGTATGGACGATCACCGCTTCCAGCGGCCCGGTTTCGGAGTATACGTGCAAGTTCATGTGTTTAAAAGAGTTTCGATTTCGCTTACGCGTTTCACTGGGCACTTCGCGACCTTTGGTTCCATGGTCAGAATGATCTCACATGACAGGATATGATGATGCTCCCGTGATATCAGGAAGCTGTCATGTTCGGTTCGTGGGCTGTTTGCTGCGCGTTTCACTGGATGCCTGTGCGTTCGCATCTGCAGCCGGCTGACATCAGCAGGCAAAAAGCAGTGCGAATGAAAAGGGTAACGGGATTGTCAAAGGTAACGGGTGTAGCGGTAACCTCAAAATCATTTTAAACGATTCGAACGGTCGGGATGTTACCGATAATACAAGAAATCCACTTCCCATGAGCGTATCATCTTACAGAAAAACGGGACCGGTGCCTGCCAGCCGCGAGGAGGTTCGGGCATTGCTTTCGCTGATGGACGACCCCGACCCGTTTGTCAGGGAGAAGGTGGAAGAACGGCTTTCGGACCTGGACGAGAAGAGTGTGCCTGTTCTTGATGAATGCAGGGAAAAGGTGGACGATCCGGAATTGCGGACACGCCTGACGGAACTGATCCACGACCTCACTTTTTCCTCATTCGAACAGGAATTTCTGGAGATTCTTGAGGGCGGGGTGGATTCCCCGGCGGATCTGGAACGGGGGCAGCTGCTGCTGTGCCGGCTGGATAACCCGACGCTCCGCACGGACCTGTACCGGCGGCAGCTGGACAAGATGGCTGCCAGGCTGGGGCCTTCCATCCATGCGGGACTTTCTGCCGGTGAACAGCTTCAGACATTCGTCTCGTTCTTCTTTGAAAAGGAATATTTCAAGGGGGCGGAATCCGATTACATGAATCCCGACAACTCCTTCTTGCATAAAGTATTGCAGCGTCGCCGCGGCATCCCCATATCACTGAGCATGGTAATGCTTTTTGTGGCCCGCCGGCTGGAGCTGCCCATCTACGGGGTGAACATGCCCATGCATTTTCTGCTTAAATACGAATCCGGGAACCAGTCCACCCTATTCGATCCGTTCAACCGCGGCCGGGTAATCAGTATCGACCAGTGCTCCTATTTCCTGCGGAATCACGGGGTAGAGCCGCTGCCCAGGCATTTTGAGCGTGCGCCTGAACGGGAAATCCTGGCACGATCGGTGCGCAACCTTGTCTTCAGCTTTGAAAAGGAGAACAAGCCCGAACGGGTTGACGAGCTGAAGCGGCTGCTGCTGTACATCATGCAGGCCGGCAAAATATGACAACACCCGGACAGCCAGACTCATATCACGGCACATCACCGCGTACAGTACCTCACCGCGTACTGCACCTCACCGCGTACTGCACCTCACCGCGTACAG
>SL_8KL_010_SEDDRAFT_10001954_pt1 | contig 17776 bp, 15 predicted proteins | sample SodLakKL_010_SED_4_FD_11160 | JGI IMG/M metagenome (IMG submission 11160)
ATATTTTCTAACTCCAAACTGCTTTCAAGCTGCTCCTTCCGGCCAATAAATTTCCAGCTGCCGCCCTTTACTCCGCCTGCAGGCCGGACGGCAAAGCTTAACGGCCCGGTAAAAGAATGAGCTTGATCGGTTTGCATGTACTGGTAGACAGCAGCAAGAATCGCCGCAACTATGCGCCCGTTATCATCTGGCGGGCTTTCAGCACGGGAAGGTTCCGTTACCGCAGCTGTGCTGCTTTCGACCGGAGCAGAAACCGGTTTATATAAGAGCCTGTTGAAGAGAATTAAGATAAAATAAAGACCGAAGAGGGTGACCATAACAACTAAAAAACCGAGTACGAGGACCTGTAGAGCAAAGTCTAGATTTTCCATACAGCGGGCTTACCTCCATTCCTCCGTCTAAGCATATTTAATATTGTAGCACTTTCTCAGTGGTATGTAAACGCAAAAGGCCGCTAAAAACAGGCTTTCAAGGGCGGTGGCGTATGTTTTTGCCGGAGGTTCCATAAAAGGCGTTAAGAGGTTTAAGCAATAGTTTAGCTGTATGAGCTGAAGATGAGGCTCCTTTTTCCTGCACATTCTTGACACGATCCGGGGGTCCCGGCCTGTTTGCATAATCGCTAAATCTGATCCATAATTAATACAGTTTGCTATAAAAAACCATAATCATTTACATGAATAACTATCATACTTTACAAAGGAGGCGATCCCGCATCCAGCGGGCAACAGATGGCAAAAATACTGGTAATCTATTACAGCCGGAGCGGAAACACCCGTAAAATGGCCGAAGCAGTCGCTGAAGGAGCAAAAAATGCCGGGGCAGAAGTAACCCTGAGCGATGTAAAAGAGTGCGACCCCGGACAGTTATTGGACTACGATGGCATAATTGCCGGATCCCCTACCTACTACGGCATCCTGGCCGGCGAAATGAAAGACTTTTTTGATCGCAGCGTAAAATATCACGGAAAACTTGAAGGTAAAGTTGGCGGCGCATTTGCCAGCGCCATGGCCCCCGGCGGAGGCAATGAAACCACTATTATCAGTATCCTGCAGATGATGCTTGTCCATGGCATGGTGGTCCAGGGCAAAACCAGGAAGAACCATTACGGGGCGGTGGCCATAAATGCCCCTGATGAAGAAGAAAAAGAAGAATGCAGGCAGGTAGGAACCCGGGTCGCCACCCTGGCTGAAAAACTGGCTTAGCAAAACTTCTTTGCAAAATGTCTTTGCATCATCCCAGCGCGGCCCCTTTTAAATCGTCCAGGTAATGACCGGCTATAGCCAGGTGTTCCGGGTACCCGGCCCTGCGCTCCCGGTCGCCGTGAAAATCCGATCCGCCTGTAATTATTAACCCTTTCTCATGGGCCAGTTCCTCATAGTATTTTTGTTGGGCTGCGCTGTGATCGGGATGAAAAACTTCTATTCCCTGCAGGCCCATCGGGATCAGCCTTTCAACCACAGATCTGCCCTGTTTCCCGGGATGGGCGATGACTATGACTGCCCCGATCCCGGTTAAAAGATCCATGGCCCGGGGCATGGTCATAAGCTGCCGCGGCACATAAGCGCCCCGGTCGGGATTTAAGTACAGGGAGAAGGCTTCATCCAGGGAATGGACGTATTTTTTTTGCAGCAGCAACCTGGCCAGGTGAAGCCTGCCCGGCGCGGAATCACCCGCTTCGGCTAAAACATCTTCCAGCCTGATCTTAAAACCCAGCTTCTTCAATTTGTCGACAATGATCTGCATGCGGCTGAATCTTTCTTCCCTGATATCTTCAAGCTCTTTATTTAACCGTTCCCTATCGCCTGGATAATAACCCAGGATGTGAATTTCTGTTTTACCTTCCAGGACACTTATTTCAACGCCCGGCACGAGCTCGATCTCTTTTTCCCCTGCCGCCTCGAAGGCTTCCGGCAAACCTTTTACCGTATCATGATCTGTTAAACCAATCGCTGCCAGGCCGGCCCTTTCGGCAATACTTAATAACTCCCCGGGGGTGTATATTCCATCCGAGGCAGTGCTGTGCACATGGAGATCAACACGTCTTTGCTTGCTCTTGTTCATCTGTCCGGTTTTCCAATCAAATATTATCCTGCCTTAAGTATTATAACAGTAAAGAAATAAACCCACAAAAAAACACCCTTGAAATCAAACTGTTCCAAAAGGGTGTTTAGCGCTGAATGGCAGGCTGTTAACAAAACGGCATACTTCAACGAGGCTCGATAATTAGTTTGATGGCAGTCCGTTCCTCCCCGTCAATCTCGATATCCGTAAAGGCCGGGATGCAAATCAGGTCGATTCCGCCCGGCGCGACAAAACCCCGGGCAATTGCTACTGCTTTTACAGCCTGGTTAAGAGCTCCAGCTCCAATAGTTTGGACTTCTGCTGCCCCTCTTTCTCTAAGCACTCCCGCTAACGCTCCGGCTACTGAATTTGGATTGGACTTTGCTGAGACTTTTAATACTTCCATTTGTTATGATCCTCCTTTGCGGATTTAATTACTTTATTCGACCTAAGATTACAATATCCTGCCTGAATTATATGAATAATTTGATATAATTTTTATGTCAAGTAATTTCATATATTCGCTTGATGGACTGAGCCTCGCCTTTTGTTTCTTCAATTTCAATTTCTACGGCATTAAAAATCTCTTTTCCTTTAGAGATCTCCAGCTTGTGGGGCATCTGGGTCAAAAACCTTTGCAATGGACCCTCTTTATCCACTCCCAGTATGGAATTATAAAGTCCGGCCATACCAACATCAGTTATATAAGCCGTTTTCCCCGGCAGAATTCTTTCATCGGCTGTCTGAACATGACTGTGGGTGCCAATCACTGCGCTTACCTTCCCGTCCAGGAACCAGCCCATGGCCTGTTTCTCTGATGTGGCTTCGGCATGCATATCGACGATGATCATTGGCGTTTCAGCTCTTATCCCGGCAATTGTTTCTTCCGCCGTCCTGAAAGGGCAATCGGCCGGGCCCATAAAAACCCTTCCGATCAGGTTAATAACGGCTATTTTCAACCCCCTTCGCTCTAAAATTCTACAGCCGCTGCCCGGGGTGGTTCCCGGAGGATAATTCAGGGGCCTGATCAAATCCGGCTCCCGATCAATAAAATTAAAAACGTCCTTCTTATCCCAGGTATGATTGCCTCCGGTCACTAAGTCAACGCCAGTTTCTTTCAATTGATAATAAACCTTCTCCGTGATCCCGCTGCCGCCGGCCGCGTTTTCCCCGTTGGCTACAATTAAATCATAGGTTTGGTTATTGATCATCTTCGGCAATATTTTTTGCAGACAATCCCTCCCGGGTTTACCAACAACATCACCGATAAATAGAAAACGCATGATAGCTCTCCATGTTTCATAAATGGTTCGTCGATAATTATTTAACCGGACAAAATCTTAACTATAAAAATTATTCTTTATATATATTCTTTTAAAGTCAGGCAGATTCCTGCCGGAAAATAAAGCGCCCTCATAATAGTTTAGATATTATGAGGGCGCTTACGTTTAATCTTGGGCCCGGTTTAGCGGGTCCTTTTAGATGGTTATTTGGCGTAATCGACAGCCCTGGTCTCACGGATAACCGTTACTTTGATTTGTCCGGGATATTCAAGCTCATTTTCTACCTTTTGAACAATATCGCGGGCTACTTTAATCGAGGAGTAATCATCGATACGGTCCGGCTTGACCATAATCCTGATTTCTCGCCCGGCATGGATGGCATAGGCTTTTTCCACGCCGTCGAAAGAATCGGCTATATTCTCCAATTTTTCCAGCCTCTTGATGTATGCTTCCAGGGTTTCGCGTCTTGCCCCTGGCCGGACTGCAGAAATTGCATCTGCCGATTGGATCAGCACTGCTTCCAGGGTGTTAAAATCGATGTCGCCGTGATGGGCGGCTATGGCATTGACAACTGCGGGCGATTCTTTGTACTTCTTGGCCAGATCGCCTCCTATCTGCACATGGGAACCTTCGGTTTCGTGATCGATGGCTTTCCCAATATCATGCAGCAGCCCTGCCCGCTTGGAAAGGGTAATGTCGAGACCCAGTTCAGCGGCCATAATACCGGCCAGGTGAGACACCTCGATCGAATGCTGCAGGACATTCTGGCCATAACTGGTCCGGTAACGAAGTTTACCCAGTAAAGTAATCAATTCCGGGTGCAGGCCATGGACTTTTGTCTCAAAAGCGGATCGTTCACCCTCGTCTTTAATCTGCGCTTCAATCTCTTTCCTGGTTTTTTCAACTATCTCTTCAATCCTGGCCGGATGGATCCTGCCATCGCTGACCAGCTTTTCCAGGGCCAGGCGGGCTACTTCCCGCCTGATGGGATCGAAACCGGAGATTATTACCGCTTCAGGAGTATCATCAATAATCAAATCAATGCCGGTTAAAGTTTCCAGGGCCCGGATATTGCGGCCTTCCCTTCCAATAATGCGGCCTTTCATTTCATCATTGGGAAGGTTGACAACAGATACCGTAGACTCTGAAACATGATCGGCGGCACATCTCTGGATGGCCAGGGTAACAATCTCCCTTGCCTTTTTATCCCCTTCTTCTTTAGCTTGATTCTCCATATCCTTAACCATCACAGCAAGTTCATGGTCAATGTCCTCGCGGACCCTTTGCATTAAAACCTCTTTGGCTTCTTCCGAAGTCATGCCGGAAATTTTCTCAAGCTCGGAGAGTTGTTCCCGGTGAAGCTGTTGCAAGTTTTCTTCAGTTTTCCGGTTTTCTTCTTCCTTTTTTCTCAGTTCTTCTTCTTTGCGCTCCACGTTGCTGATCTTCCGGTCCAGGCTTTCTTCTTTTTGAAGTAACCTGCGCTCCATTCTCTGCAATTCTGAGCGCCTTTCCTTGCTTTCTTTATCCAGTTCGTTCCTCAGTCGGTGGGCTTCTTCTTTGGCTTCGAGCTCTTTTTCTCTTTTTAAGGAGTTAGCTTCCTGTGTAGCTTCATCGACTATTCGTTTTGCCGCGGCTTCGGCTGTAGAAATCTTTGATTCAGCAATTTTTTTGCGGATTATATACCCGATTCCTATTCCAACCAGCACGGCGGCTGCGATCATCAAAACTATATTTGGCACTTTTATCACCTCCGCTTCTTTTTATAAACCGATGCTGCTTTATCTTTATTTATTTGATGATTTTTCGCTTATAAATAATATAAGCTGCGTTCAAAACACAGCTTAAAGAGAAAGGCCAGAAAAGGGTAGACTTACCCCCCTATTCTGAAAGATATGCTTATAAATTTTTATCTATCCGCAGTGCTAAGACGCACCAAGGGCTTTCTCTTAACAGTCATGTCCCGAACTGCTGTTGCTAAACATATTTTCTATTTTCTATTACAATTTTAGCTTTTGTAGAATATTATGTCAAGGAAATATAATTGCTCTGTAAATATCATTCCACCGGATCGAAATCTTTCAGCGCCTTCATGATCAGGTTCTCCTGGAATCCGCGCCGCTTTAAGAAGGCTGCCTCACGCCGCAGCAGGCGATCCCTGTCTTCACTGCGCTCATCGATACCCGCCCGCCTGGCAGCCCGTTGTTCCAGGAGCGCTTTTATCCTGAGCAGGTCCTGATCCGGATCAAAGTGATCGGCAATTTTTTGTTCGATTAGCCTTTCGTCGAGCCCTTTCATATAAAGTTCGTAACGGATTTTTTTAAGCCCGTGGCCGCGGGACTTCCGGCTGCCAATGAAATCATCCGCGAACTGGTCATCATTGATGTAACCGTAGCCTTCCAGCTCCTGGATGATGGAAGCGCTTACCTGTTCGGTAAACCCTTTACGTTCCAGGTAAGCGGCTATTTCCTGGCGGCTGCGGGCCCGGAAAGAAAGCAACCGCAAGACCATGTTACGCGCCTTTTTTTGAGCTTCCTCTTCATCCAAGCGGTTTCAACTCCGTTAAGACTGTTTTTTCTGGTTCTGCCCGGCCTCTTTGCCGGCCTCTCCCCCGGAATGATCCTCTTTACCTGATCCCTGGTCCGTTTTAGGAGGTTGTCCTGCAGGCAAACCGGCCAGTTCGCGCACTTTTTTATCTATTTCCTGCTGGATCTGGGGATTCTCAATCAGGAAGTCCCTGACATTTTCCCGACCCTGGCCCAGTCTTTCTTCCCCGTAAGAATACCAGGCCCCGCTCTTGGTGATAACCTTGTGCTCCAGGCCGAGGTCGATCAGTGAACCTTCCGCAGAAATCCCTTTGCCGTATAAAATATCAAATTCAGCTACCTTGAAAGGTGGGGCAACCTTGTTCTTGACCACTTTAACTTTGGTCCGGTTGCCGATGATCTGATCGGAGCCTACTTTTAGCGATTCAATCCTGCGCACTTCCATCCGCACGGATGAATAAAACTTCAGGGCCCGTCCGCCCGGGGTTACTTCTGGATTGCCAAACATAACGCCAACTTTTTCCCGGATCTGGTTGATAAAAACGGCGCTCGTTTTAGATTTGCTGATTACGCCGGACAGCTTGCGCAGGGCCTGAGACATCAACCTGGCCTGTAAACCGACATGAGAATCGCCCATTTCGCCTTCAATCTCTGCCCTGGGAACCAGTGCGGCCACAGAATCAACCACCAGGATATCAATGGCGCCGCTTCGCACCAGCGCTTCAGCTATTTCCAGGGCCTGCTCACCGGTATCAGGTTGTGAAACCAGGAGTTCATCTAAATTTACGCCCAGGTTGGTGGCGTACTGGGGATCGAGAGCATGCTCGGCATCGATAAAGGCAGCAAAACCGCCCCGTTTTTGAGCTTCCGCAATTATATGGAGAGCTACTGTGGTTTTACCGGATGACTCGGGGCCGTATATTTCCACTACCCTGCCCCGGGGCACCCCTCCCACTCCTAAAGCTGCGTCTATGGCCAGGCACCCGGTAGGAATAACTGCGACTTCCGCTATGGCATCCTGGCCCAGCTTCATGATTGAGCCTTTGCCGAACTGTTTTTCAATTTGCAGCAGGGCTGATTCTAGAGCTTTTTCTTTTTCCAATTTATGTTAACCTCCTTAAGGGTCTTTCCTTTCCCGGTAATTATTCTGCTTGTTTGCCGCTTTTCCTGCCGGTTTTTATCATAAAAATAGATATTAATTATGATTAAACTTTTTAATTTCTATTAGGTTCAAAAATGTTTTAGCCTTACTGGCTGTGAAAAGCGGACCTGTAACGCACCAGGTAAGTCGCGCCCTGCGGCGAGAGTTTACTTTCAAAAAGTGTCGCTCCCCGGATAACGCAGGCGGCGGTGGTAAAAGATTTTTCGCGGTCCATATACAGCCGGGCAATATTTTCAGGAAGCGGGTTCCGGGCCCTTCCTATGGTCAGATGGGGCGTGAATTTCCTCTTTTCCGGCTCGAACCCACAGCGGGCCAGGGCTTTTTCCATTCCGGTCGCTACATCGCACACCGCTTCATACCCCTCCCTCAGGCCGACCCAGATTATTCTTGCCTTCCGGGGGGAAGGGAAAACACCGCTTTGCCCGTATACAACCGCAAACTGCTTAATTGAAGCGGCGCTTTCATCCATGGCCTGTTTAATGTGATCCAGGCGGGCCTCGTCGGTTTCTCCCAAAAATTTCAGGGTTAGATGCAATCCCTGCGGTTTGACCCAGCGCACACCCTCCATATAGGTTTGCAATTTTTCCTGTAAAGCGCCGACCTCTCTTTTTTGCTCTTCGGTTAATTCAAGCGCTATGAATAGCCTGGCCAAAATAAAGGATCCTCCAATCCGGGGCGGGCAATGATATAACCGGGGTTATTGCCCGTAATTATTTAATATTTCCCTTCTGATCATATCCAGGGCCATTTGGACCGTCCTTTCCTTGACGGCCAACCTGCCGCCGCCGAGGTTAAATTTTTTGCAATAACAGTCACATCTTCCGGCCAGGGCAATATAAACCAGGCCCACCGGCTTTTGGGCTGTGCCGCCGTCCGGGCCGGCGATGCCGGTAACTCCGACGGCCAGGTCGGATTTAAAATTAGCCCTGGCCGCTTCGGCCATCGCCATGGCCACCGGTTCGCTGACCTGACCTTCCTTCTCCAGAAGGCTTCTTGCCAGGCCCAGGCTGCCTGTTTTAGCTTCTCCACTGTAAGCTACCATACCGCCCCTGTAAAATTGAGAACTGCCCGGGATATCGGTAATCATGCTCGATAAAAGTCCGCCGCTGCATGACTCTGCCAGGGCCAGGGTTAAACCCTTTTCGCCGAGCAGTTCGGCAACCTTACCGGCCAGGGTATCATCATCGCTGCCGTAGATACAATCGCCAAGCAGCCCCCTGAGCTTGCTTTCGCCTTTCTCGATAGCCTCCGCCGCTTCTGCGGCGCTGCCCCTTCCTTTTAACTGCAGATGGACTTCATACCCCCTGGCCACATAAGAAATCGGGGGCAAATCCCAGTTTTCAAGGCTTTTTATTTTATTCTCCAGGCTTGATTCGCCAATACCGCAGCATTTAAGGGTTTTCAACCGGCTCAGGCTGCCCCGGTTGAAATCTTTCAGGGCCGGCAGGACCAGATCATCGAACATGGGCTTTAGTTCATTGGGCGGCCCCGGCAGCAAAACAAGCAATCTGCCTTCCCACTTAAGAATTGAACCGGGGGCGGTGCCGGCCCGGTTTTCCAGCAGAGAAGCCCCTTCCATGATTAAGGCCTGCTTGCGGTTATTTTCCGGCATCTTGATCCCGCGCATGTTGAAAAAATGTTCTATTTTTTCCAGCCATTTTTGGTCCAGGTTCAGGGACAGCCCCAGGGCAGATGCAATCGCTTCCCTGGTTAAATCATCCTCTGTAGGTCCCAGGCCGCCGGTGAATATAATTATTTCGCTGTGTTCCAGGGCCCTGTTCAGGGCGGATCGGATCGCCTCCCCGTCGTCCGCTACCACCGCGGTTTCCCTGACTTCAATTCCCGCCGCCCAGAGGCGCCTGGAAAGGAAGCCGGCGTTGCTGTTTTCAATTAAACCGGTTAGCAGTTCGTTGCCTACACAAATCAGATCTGCCTGCAATTATCTTCATCCTTTGCCTGAAATAATCTCTAGCGTGGAAGCCTGTCGATAGGAACCGGCATGCCCGCCAGGAGGTTGTAAGGCCCGGCCGCTTTTATTTTAACGGAAACCCAGTCTCCCGGCCTTAGATTGGTCCTTGAAAAAAAATAAGTAAGGCCGTCCACTTCCGGAGCCTGGTGCTCGGAACGGCCGTAATACCAGCCCTGCTTTTTTGACGCCCTTCCTTCCACCAGGACAGGCAGCCGCTGGCCGATGTATTTTTGATTGACGCGGCGGGATATCTGTTTCTGATGAAGCATTAATTCTTTCAGGCGCTTTTTGCCAACCCGGGCGGGAACCCGGCCATCCAGGTCCGCAGCCGGAGTGCCGGCCTGGCGGGAATAAGTAAAAGCGCCGAGGCTTTCAAAAGGCTGCTTTTCAATAAAGTTGAGCAATTCCAGGAAATCCCGGTTTGTTTCTCCCGGGTAACCGAGCATGACTGTAGTGCGCAGGGCCAGCTCCGGGATCATGCGGCGCAGCTTATAAATAACTTTTTCCAGGTCATCGCGCCTGTAATGACGGCCCATCAACTGCAAAATGCGATCACTGCTGTGTTGAACAGGAATATCCAGGTATTTGCAAATTCTATTTTCATCCCGGATCAGTTTGATCAACCGGTCGTCAATCCTGGATGGATATGTGTACATAATCCGGATGCGGAAGTCACGATCCAGCTCCAGGATTTCTTCCAGGAGATCGGCAAGCCCGGTCCCGTTTGCAAAATCGCTGCCGTAGGCGGTTGTATCCTGGGCCACCAGGTTTATTTCCGCAGCGCCCCGATCCAGCAGATCTGATATCTCGCCGACAATCTCACCGGCAGGCCTGCTCCGGTACGGACCCCTGATGGCAGGAATCATGCAGTAATGACAGCGGTTATCGCAACCGTCGGCGATCCTGACAAAAGCGCTGTGCGCTGGAGTGGTCAAAATCCGGGGAGATAAAGTATGGTAAACACGGCCGGGTTTATTAATAACCACCGGGCGTTCACCGGAAAATAACGCTCTCATGAAGCGATCCAGTTCCCGGTAACTGTGCACTCCGATAGCACCGTCCAGCTCCGGGATGCTCTCTAAAATTTTCTCACCAAATACTTCAACCAGGCAGCCGGCGGCAACAATCCTGGGCCGTGTTGAGCTGGTGCTCTCAATCATCTCCAGGATGGTGTTTACAGACTCCTGCTGGGCATCGGCTATAAAACCGCAGGTATTTATAAATATCAGGTCTGCCGATTGATAATCGTCGGTTAATATGCAGCCCTGAGCAGCCAGGTAGCCCAGCACTTCTTCTGTATCAATCCTGTTCTTGGAACAGCCCAGCGATACAGCGGCCAGCTTGAGCGGTTTCGCTTTTTCCCCGGCCCTGTTGGAATGGTTTATAATATCTGGTCCCTGCCTTCGCAAAATAGCAAAATTTTTAATAATCCCTTCCCGGCCCGGTCAGGCTTTCACCCGGACCGGACGGAGCGGATCAGTTTCTATTCCGATTCCTGCCCGCTTTCTTCACAGATTTTTGCCGCCTGTTCGGCGGTAATCAGGATTTGCCTGGGTTTGCTGCCTTCAAACGGCCCCACAACCCCTCTTCTTTCCAAATCGTCGATCAACCGCGCCGCCCGGGTATAACCGATCCGAAACCTTCTCTGGAGGAGCGATATGGAAGCCTGGCCGGTCCTGACCACAAGGTCGACGGCCTCGGCAAATAGGGCGTCTGATTCTTCCTCTTCCACCTCTTCCGGGGCTTCCAGGAAAGCAGCGCCGTTGTCATCATCAATTACTCCCTGTTCTTTAATAAAATCGGTAACCTTTTTGACCTCATTTTCGCTGATAAATGCGCCCTGGACCCTAAAGGGTTTAACCGCTCCGACGGGGTAAAAAAGCATATCGCCGCGGCCCAGCAGCTTCTCCGCTCCGGCCATATCCAAAATGGTCCGCGAATCAAACTGGGAAGACACGGTAAAGGCAATCCGGGAAGTAATATTGGCCTTGATTATACCGGTGAGGACGTCAACAGAAGGCCTCTGGGTAGCGACAATAAGGTGGATTCCCGCCGCCCTTGACATCTGGGCCAGGCGGGCAATGGCATCTTCCACCTCACCAGGCGATACATGCATCAAGTCGGCCAGTTCATCTATGACCACTACAATGAAAGGCAATTTTTCCAGTTCCTGATCCTTTTCCGCCATTTCATTATAGGTCCCGATATCGCGGACTCCGAGGCGGGCAAAAAGCTCATAACGCCGGCCCATTTCCCGGACCATGTTTCGCAAGGCCAGGGAAGCCTTGCGGGGATCAGTCAAAACCGGCATCAGGAGGTGGGGAATCCCATTATATGCGCTGAGCTCAACCACCTTCGGATCAATCATCATAAACCGCAGCTGTTCCGGGTGGGCTTTGTATAAAATACTGGTGATCAGGGTGTTCAAACAGACGCTTTTGCCGGAACCGGTAGCGCCTGCTATTAAGAGGTGCGGCATTTTGGCCAGGTCGGCTATTACGGGCACTCCGGTTATATCCTTGCCCAGGCCAATTGCCAGCGGCGATAAATTTTTTGTAAAATTGTTCTCCTCGATCACTTCCCGCAGATGGACCAGGGAAATATCGCTGTTGGGCACTTCGATGCCCAGGGCCGCTTTACCCGGAATAGGGGCCTCGATCCGGACCAGGGGAGCGGCCAGGTTCAGGGCCAGGTCGTCCGACAGGGCAATAATTTTACTAACCTTAACCCCCGCTTCCGGCTGAACCTCAAACCGGGTCACCGTTGGGCCGGCCTGGACATGGGTGACCCTGGCCTGCACTCCAAAATTCCGGAGAGTATCTTCCAGCTTTCGGGCCCTTTCCCGGCTGTTTTTTACCTGTTGATCCGCGTTTGATCGCGGCCGCGACAGCAGGTTCAGGGGCGGGAAAATATAATCGGAAAATGATTTGCCTTTTTTCCCGAGCACTGCCGGCATAGACGCATCCGTTTCCACAACGGCTTTCTCATCGGTCCGGGGCTCTCTTTCCTCCTGGTAACTGGCGGCTTCTTGTGAAGCTGAATCGGCAGTCTCTGCAGCAGGTTCGTTCCAAACCTGAACCGGAAGCGCTGGCGCCTGTTCCTCAGTAGTTTCTTGAGGGCAAGAATTAACCTGCTTCATTTCTGCCGCGTTCTTTTTTTTCTCGGCCGCCTCTTTAATTTTAGCCCTGGAGGCGACCGTTCCTTTGCCCGCTATCTTAAAAAGTTCCCGGACCAGTTTTTTAAGGCTTTCATACAACCACTCCAGAGCGCTGAACAGGACATTCAGGGTCCTGTTTAAAGACACATTGATAATAAGCAGGGCCGCAATCAAGGCCAGGGCAAAAAGCAGGATCCTGGTCCCGGTTACACCGATTGAAAAGTACAGGGCCACTGCAAAAGCGGCGCCGATTACCCCGCCACCTTCACCCTGCAGCCCCGGCATAAAGCTGCCCATGACCAGGTTGTCTGCCGGAAGGTAGGGCATCAAGCCGAGCATAAACTGCAGGTGAATCCAGATCATGGCCAAAACTGAGATGATCAAGAGGCCGACCAGGCGTGATTTCAGGTTGAATCGTTCGCCGGGCAAAATCAAGCGCAGGCCCGCCACGCCGATAAAGACGGGGAGCGCTACTGCCGCTTCGCCGGCCAGAGTCCTTAAAACGGTATTGACCAGAAGGCCCAGTCCGCCGGCTTGATCGGTCTGAATTAGCCCGACGTAACAAAAAACAGCCAGGGCCACCAGAAGGATACCTTTAACCTGGTTCTGCATATCGGAACCGGGCCGCTTTTTCCGTTTCCTGGGCAAAGATACTCAGCCACCTTGTTTAAATTTGAAGAATTTCAACTAAACTGCATTATAAAACACTTGTTCATGAAAGTAAAGCTGCCAGCAATAATATTATCCGGAACCGGCCGCGCCGTCTCCGGTCAAAACAGTCATGCCCAGCGGAGCGAGGGTGAAATGCATTTTATCGCCCACTAATATTTCTCCTTCCAGGTGCAGGGGGCGCGGTTCGCTTAAAGATATCTTAAGTTCCGGAACCCGGTACATAGAAACCTGGGCTAAATGTTTCAACTTGCCGGAAAAAACTTTCGGGAAATGATAGGCCAGCTTCAGGCGGTTCAGGCTGTCATCGAAAACACAGACATCAAAAAGGCCGTCGTCCTGGATCGCGTCGGGGACAATTTTCATACCCCCGCCGTAAGCCTGGCCGATGCCAACCGCCACCAGGAGGGGGCTGGACTTAACGGGCCCGTTGCCGATGTCGATCTCCGCTTCCACCGTCCGGTAAGAAAACAGTTTTTCCAAAAAGGCGTAAGTGTAAGCAGAGGTGCCTTTAAAAAACTTAATGCCCAAATTGACCCGCTCTGCTACAGAGGCATCGAAGCCGACGCCCACACTATTTATAAAATAGCGACCCATTACCTGTCCCAGGTCGATAGCGCTGGTTCTGCCCGTCAGGAGGGCTGTGCAGGCAGCTCCGATCTCTTCCGGCATCCTTATGGCAGTGGCAAAATCATTACCCTTGCCTCCGTGGACCGCCGCCAGCACAGCGCCGCTGCCGGCTATCCCGTTTAAAACCTCATTAACGGTACCGTCGCCCCCGACGGCAACGATGACTTCATATCCTTCGGCAGCTGCTTTTTTTGCGGCTTCAATACCGTCGCCCCTGCACCTGGTCAGATAAATATCGTAGTCTGCGCTTTGTTCCTTGAATACTTTCTCAATGGTCGGAAGCAGCGATTTCGCTTTACCGGCGCCGGCAATCGGGTTAACTATGAATTTGTAGCTCTTCACTTTTCCCCTTCCCTTCATCAACTTTATTCTTTTGTCGGAGAGTCTTTAGCCAACAGGGCTGCCCGGTAAGGCAGCCCCGTGTTCCAACTACATTAAATTATAACATTTAACAGGAGAATTTTCTTTCCAACTTTTTCATGGTTTCAACGATACCACCATACTCCAGTTCCGAGTAGTGCAGCATGGCCGGACCCGAAAAGCCCTGTTCTCTGATATCACAGGCTTTTCGAGAAACTTTCTCCCGAATATGGTCCCAGTAGGGATGATCGAAACAATCTACCGGTTCCGTAAGTTTGCCGTTATGGACACAAAAGCCGAGAGCGCTTACTACCGGCGGTCCATCAAAGTAGGAAATGCTGCAGCCCATTTTGACCGGCATTAACGGTCCGGTATGGCTGCCCCGCATAAAACCGGCCACATAATGTCCGATACTGTAGGGGGAAAGGATTTCGCCGGTTGCGGGAAAGTCACCCTGACAGCGCGCCAGCATAACCGGATCGTCCTTACCGACATAAGCGCCCGCTATATTATGCAGGCGGGTGGTGCTTGCTGCAGTGGCCTGCTGACCGGTAGCCCGGGAATAAATAGCAGAAACCACAAACCTTTCGTTGTCGCGCAGCAAAGCGGCAATATCGTAAGCTTCTTCCGGGGTTTGCAGCTCAATAATCCGGTCTTTTTCTGTATGCTCCACGTCAAGGATAACAAACTTAAAACCCTGGCTAATTTTTGGCGACAGTATTAAACCAGAACAATGCATCGGATCGGCAAAGCTTAAATATAAAGGCAGGTTGTACGCCCCCGGGTCGGTTTTGTCCGCGGCAAACAGCAAAAATGGCTCCGCCTTACGCTCTTCTATCTCCATTTCCGCTACCGCCGGGCCCAGCCCTTTAACATTGCCCGAAAACGCATCGCTTAATAAATCCTGGCCGGCCCCGTACAGGCCCTGTTCCTTAGCCTTTTCGGTCCCGCACACAAAAGCGTCCCAGGCCAGCTTATGGAGTTCTTCACAGCCCTCACCATGGTTATGACAAAAAAGGATCGCCACATCGTCTCCGGTACTGCCAACATAATAATCGGTAATTAATTTGCCCAGTTCCTGTTCAATACAATTCCTGACCTCTTCGATCAATGCTTCGCTGGGCCGGATATGCCCTCCGATACTGCCAATGTCGGCCTTAATAACACTCAAGGTAGTTTTCATCTTTTGCCCTCCCCTGTTATTTAGTGCGCTTGCCCTTCGAATCGCTACATGATCTTCGCTATGCTTATATTGCCTGATTGTTTCCCTGGTTATTTATTTTCTACTACTTCAGAGAAAATCCTTCATTTCTGATAAATTAAAACAGGGAACGCCGTCTGCGCTCCCTGTTAATTATTTCGCCTGTTTCGGCGCTGTTTTTATTATTTTTCTTTTACATCCTCAGAAATATCAATAATAATCGGCATGATCATAGGCTTTCGTCCGGTATGGTTGTAAAAGTAATTATTTGCAGAATCCCTGATCCGTGATTTTATTTTGCTCCACTCCTGGATTTTCTGTCGCCCAATCCGGTCTATGGTTTTGCCCAGTTCACGCTTGGCCCCTTCAATCATATCTTCAGCTTCCCTGACATAAACAAAACCGCGGGTGATAATCTCCGGACCGGCTAAAATTTTGTTTTGATCAGGATCCATGGCCAGGATGATAATTACGATTCCGTCTTCCGAAAGCATCTGGCGATCGCGGATAACTACTTCCCCCACATCACCCACACCGAATCCGTCCACCAGGACCCTGCCGGCAGAAACCGAACCGGCCATTCTGCCCCAGCCATCAGAAAACTCCATTACATGGCCCGGTTTGGCTAAAAATACGTTTTCTTCCGGAATGCCCAGTTTACTTGCTGTCTTAGAACATTTCGCCTGCTGCCGGTACTCACCGTGCACGGGAATAACATAGTTGGGGCGCAGCAGGTTAAGCATCAGCTTTATTTCTTCTTCACTGGCATGACCGGAAACATGGACCCCGGAAATGGGCTTGTAAATAACATCCGCTTTGAGCTGGAAAAGGTTATTAACCGTCCTGGCTACCAGTTTTTCATTGCCCGGAATCGGATTGGCGGCAATAATAACCGTATCGCCGGGCTGAATATGGACCTGGCGGTGCTCGGACTGCGATATCCGGGTCAGGGCCGACATCGGTTCGCCCTGGCTGCCGGTGGTAATCAGGGCAACCCTTTCCGCCGGAAAATCTCTAACCTTGTCGGTATCTATTAACATTCCTTTCGGTATTTTCAGGTAACCCAGCTCCGTCGATATATCCACCGAGTTGACTATACTCCTTCCGACCACACAAACCTTGCGGTCATAACGCTCTGCTGCGTCAATGACCTGTTGGATTCGATGGATATTGGAAGCAAACGTAGCCAGTATAATCCTGCTCTGGGAAAGGCGGAAAATCTCGTTGATATTTTCGCCGACTTCTTTCTCCGATAAGGTGTAACCGGGGCGATCGGCATTGGTCGAATCGATCATGGCCGCGACCACCCCTCTCCGTCCCAGTTCGGCCAGTTTATAATACTCGGTTATTTTTCCGTCCACCGGGGTCTGGTCAAACTTGAAATCGCTGGTATAAACTACCGTCCCCGCAGGTGTTACTACAGCAACACCGACGCAATCTGGGATGCTGTGGTTGGTCCTGAAGAACTCCAGCTGAAAATTATCGGAGAGGCTCAGGTTTTGATCGGGGTTTATTTCCCGCATATCAATATTGTTAACCGGATTTTCCATGAATTTTGCTTCAAGCAGGCCCAGGGTCAAGCGGGTCCCGTAAATCGGAGCATTCAACTCCTCGATTATATAAGGTATGGCCCCGATATGGTCCTCGTGGCCGTGGGTCAGGATTACACCCAGGATGTTTAGATCCTGTTCCAAAAGGTATGAAGTGTCCGGAATTACTATATCCACTCCCAGCATCGCTTCATCGGGAAACTTCAACCCGGCATCCATAATAATGCATTCTTTTCCATACTGCAGGGCAAACATATTCTTGCCGATTTCACCAACCCCACCCAGGGGGATTACTTTTATATTTTTATTTTTCTTATTCTTTTTTGCCAAAATAAACCTCCATCAATCTTGTATACTGATTTCATAATATTGCTGCCATAAACTGAAATGCGCTCTGACGCCTTTAGAACGCCAAAATAGCATAAATTAAACCCTTTTGGAAGACATCAATTGCCGGTATGGCCAAAACCGCCATCACTGCGCCTGCTCGCGGGGAGTTCTGAAACCTCTGTTATAATCGCCTTCGAAACGGGACAAAGAACCATCTGGGCAATCCGATCTCCTCTTATGACCACAAAAATCTCCGGGCCCAGGTTGATCATGATTACCTTAATCTCGCCGCGGTAATCAGAGTCAATTGTGCCCGGTGAATTTAAAATCCCGATCCCCTTTTTTGCGGCCAGGCCGCTGCGGGGCCTGATTTGCAGCTCATACCCCGGGGGGACGGCCGCCAGCAGGCCGGTGGGGATCATGGCAATCTCTCCGGGGTCAATAGTTATTTGGCCTTCTACCGCGGCATGGAGATCCATCCCCGAAGCGCCTTCTGTCATATAGCGGGGCAGGGGAATATCCCCTGCATGCCCGGCCCGTTTTAAGGGCAGGGTAACAGGCTCCCAAACCAAGCGTTTTCTCCCTTCATAAACCGGTTATAACCGGGGCAAAAGCGCGCTGTCGCCCCGGTTCTCTGCCTTACATAAAAAACCCTAGCAGCTAGGGTTTTTTAAACCTTGGTGCTATCTATTTTTCGATCCGGGTTTACCGCCACCGCGGGGAGGCCTGCCTCCTCCGCTGCCTCTCGACGGCCTGCTTCCTCCGCTGCCGTCCCCTCCGCTGCCTTCTGGCTTCTTCAGGAGGGCCTTCCTGGAGAGATCAATCCTTCCCCTGTCATCGATATCAAGAACTTTAACCTCA
>SL_8KL_010_SEDDRAFT_10001957_pt1 | contig 17769 bp, 16 predicted proteins | sample SodLakKL_010_SED_4_FD_11160 | JGI IMG/M metagenome (IMG submission 11160)
TAGAACCTCAACTTAGTGAATATCATCACTGACTCCCTAGATATATCCGCTAGGTTTTCTCACTCTCTACTAGACGTTTCAAAAAAGTTTCATCATTCCAAATATGCACAATTAGATCATTCACCTGACAATATTTCTTCGACCTCTCTTTTCATCTCTTCAAGCTCCTCTAAAACCCCGAGAGTCTCACATCTCTCCTCGAGATAGTCCTGATCAAGATTTTTTTGCTGCCGGACGAATACGCTTTCAGCGTCCTCTATATCCTGCTCACTGCCGTAATACAATTTGTTAGCGATGGTATCTTCAGGAGAAGCTACCCACATCTCGATGCCTTTATATTTGATCTTATTTCGATTTTTCAAAGTCATCTTTTCTTTAGGTTCGTAAATTCCTTTGATATCGAGTCTGAAAAGCGAATCTTTTTCTTTCGCGGTGAAGTGTGTTTTTTCCTCAAAGGCCCGTTTCATATCTTCAGGGTCCGAAAAAAATCCCTTGTTCTGAAGATAGTTGGCAAAATCTTTTATCTCCTCATCTTCGAGTTTCACCACTAAGTCCAGGTCAACAGTTGTTCTTGGATTTCCATAAATTATTACCGCCATGCCTCCAACCAATACGTAATCTATATCTTCCTGGTTCAGATATTCTGTCGTGGTTCTCAGAACTTCTTCAATCTTCTTCAATTTCAGCCCCTCGGTTAAGTTCGATAGAAAATTCGATCAGATCTAATCCCATCTGTAAAGTCTCTTCTTTACTGAAATCTCTCGCTCTCAAAGCCTCCCGGATATTGTCTTCTCTTCTTTTTTTCAATCGTTCTCGTTTCAATCGATCACGGCTAGACATTTACATTTCACTCCGTTCTTCTGTAAATTCAAACATTTTTACCTTATAAAATACCATCGATAAGTAGATATCCATATACCTCATTCTCACCGAGTTATCTCATCACTCAAAAACCAGTAATCTTTCTATTCTTGTATTTCTAGCTCTTCCACACCGCTAAAATGTTTAGAATTTGCTGTTAAAAGTTCAAGATCATTTTTTATCGCTGTCGCCGCGATGTAAATACCATGAAGATCATCTACCGGTCTGCCGATCTTCCTGAGATCCACGAGAACCTTCTCGGATGTCTTTCTTTACTTTTTCCATCGTCTCTCTATCCGAGATGTTTTTTCCAGCCACCTCCGCTATCTTTTTCCTAAAATCCAATTTTTCCTCGATAACTTCACTGAAGCTCTTTCCATTTTTTTTTCTTCTTTAATAAATAAAAATTTTCGGATCAAAGAGTTTTGTCAACTATCCCCGATCTCATCTCCGATGATTTACTTTAAATAATAAAACCTTTCTACATCAGTCGACAAAACGATGGATACTATGCTCATCAGCATAATAATAACAGTGAAGAACGAAGCTAGAGACATGCCAGACTTACTCGACAGTCTGATAGTTCAAGAACCACCGATAGAAGTCATCATAGTCGACGCGCACAGCGACGATGGAACTCAAGATATAGTCAGAGATTACTCTGAAGACCACGACTTCATCAACCTTTACATAAAAGGTGGAACGAGAGGAGAAGCTCGAAACTTCGGAGTGGAAAAAGCGGAAGGTGAAAAAGTCGCTTTCATCGACGGCGACGTGATAGTCAATCCATTCTGGGCGGAAGAGATGCGGGAAAGCGCGAAAGAATACGACGTGGTCGCGGGAAAGACGATCCAGATAGGTTATCACGCGTTCGAAGAGCTGGAGAGGGTTGAACTTTTCCACAAAGGCTACGACATCACTTATCCGAGCTGCAACCTTCTCTATGATAAAAAACTGTTCGAAGAGATCGAAGGTTTCGATCCGTGGTTTCAAACCGCTGAGGATATAGATCTGAATTTGAGAGCTATAGAAGCTGGAGGAGAGATAGGTTACAACGAAGACGCGATCGTGTACCATCGAACGAGAGGAAGTTTCTACGGCTTCTTCAAGCAGGCCTTCTGGAACGGCTTCGGAAGGAAGCAGCTTACGATGAAGCATGGAAAACTATGGAGTAATTACTCACCAGGAAAGATGCTGGACCATCAGATAACGCTCTGGTACTTCATAAGATTACTTCCGGCGTTCTACGGATACCTAGGCTGCAAACTTTTCGGCAATCGGCCGGAAGAATCTGATAAACCTCTTTAAAAGCAAAATCATTAATATCAGAAAGCACCTTATCTTGTATTGATGAAAACGTACATAAAACTGACATTCAACAGCGAGGGCGAAAGACCCTCCGAAACACTCGATGTACTCCATGGACTAGGATTTGAACCCCAGAGAGGGGAATACGATATGGTATACGACTGGGAGGACGGTGCTGATGTGAGTGACGCGATACGTTTCGCGGATCAGATACACTCTGCATTAGAAGGATACAACGTACTTTACTCTATAGAAACCGAGACTTTTGAAGAATAGTTGGTAAAAGAAAAATAAAAGGGGGTTTGGGTATCTTTAGAAGCCGTATTCTTCACATTTTTCGTCGACTTCGTCCTGTATCCTCTCTATGTGTTCATCGGTAAGATGTGCGAATCTTCTCTGTTTCTTCAGGTATTCTTCAACAGGCTTTCTCTCTTTCGGCTTTTTTGTGATGTTGATATCGCAGATCTCGCCGTCTTCAGCTTCCCAAAGGACGAATATTCCAGTTTCTACAGCTAATCGCGCCAATTCGACCGAGTCGTCACTGCCATGTCTCCATCCGGTCGGACATGGAGCGAAGACGTGCACGAAAGCGGGGCCGTCCGCATCTAAAGCCTTTCTGACTTTCTTCTTCAGGTCTTCCGTATAAGCTATGCTAGCTGTAGCAGCGTACGGGATATCGTGGGCTGAACATATCCTAGCTATCGGCTTCTTCGGCCTGTCTTCACCTATACTGACTTCACCCGAAGGCGAAGTGGTCGTCGAAGCTCCGTATGGAGTAGAACTGCACCTCTGGATACCTGTATTCATGTAAGCTTCGTTGTCCAAACAGATGTGAGTTATGTTGTGTTTCCTCTCCATCATGCCGGAAAGTGCCTGGAAACCGATATCAAAGGTACCTCCGTCACCTGCGAACGAGATGATGTTCGTCTCTCCTTTCTTGTCCATCTGTTTCAGTGCTACTTCAATACCTGATGCGACACTTGCGGCGTTCTCGAAAGCTGCATGTATCAAGGGTATCTCCCAAGCTGTCTGTGGAAACGCTGTCGTAGTGACTTCTAAACATCCTGTCGCTACGGTAGCTATAGTATTGGGTCCCGCTTCATTCAAGATAGCGCGCATCGCTGTACCTTCACCGCAGCCGGCACACATCCTGTGTCCAGATGCGAACATTTCTTTATCTTCATCTTCTGCCATCATTATCACCTCATCACATCTTCGTTCATATTCAACCATTCTACCGGCTTCTTCACCTCTCCGGCTTCAACGGCTTCCTTCGTCTTCTCGTACATCTCTTTGAAGTTCTCTTTGAATATCTCTCTTCCACCGAGACCTATGATGAAGTTCTTCATCAGCGGACTCTTACTTTCATTGATGAACGTTCCTGCGCTCTCAGCGAATATGGCACCTCCAAAACCAGGAGATATGTTCCTATCGACTACGGCAAGACCGTCTGCATCTCCAGCGATCTCTTTCAACAGGTCACTTGGGAAGGGTCTGAAGACAGTCATCTTGGCCATTCCGACCTTCTTGCCTTCTTCACGCATCTCATCTACTGCCGCTCTCGCTGTTCCGGACATGGATCCCATGGTCAGCAGTATTATATCTGCGTCCTCGCACTTGTACGGAGTTATCCTGTTGTATTCTCTGCCGAATTCCTCTTCGAACTCGTCGAATATCTCATCGATTACTTCTGGTGCCTTCTCTATAGCTTCTGTCTGATCGTATTTCAATTCCTGATAGTATTCTGGAGTTCCCAAAGAACCGAAGGTCATCGGGTCCTCGGGATCGAGTTTACCGTGTGGAGGTTCATAAGGTGGTAGGAAATCCTGAACATCCTCTTTAGCAGGGACCTGAACTCCTTCAACGGTGTGGGTCAGTACGAAACCGTCTATACCGACCATCGCTGGAAGAAGAACTCTTTCATCTTCAGCTATCCTGAAAGCGAGTATCATCAAGTCCAAACCTTCCTGGTTCTTCTCGGCGTAGAACTGCATCCATCCGGAATCTCTTGAAGAAACACTGTCCTGATGATCTGCCCATATGTTGATCGGTGCGGAAAGCGCCCTATTACCTACAGCCATCACTATCGGTAATCTCATGCCTGCCGCGATGAACAGCATCTCGTGCATCAGAGCTATACCCTGAGAAGCTGAAGCCGTACAAGTTCTAGCTCCAGTAGATGAAGCACCGATGCAGGCGCTCATCGCCGAGTGTTCGCTCTCTACTCTGATCATCTCCGCGTCTAACTCTCCGTCTGCGATGTATTCAGAGATCTTTTCAGGGAATAACGTCGATGGAGTGATGGGGTAAGCTGGTATAACATCTGGTTCACAAAGCTTTGCACCTAGGGCTGTCGCCATATTACCTTGGATAGTCATTCCTTTTTGTTCTCCCATATTATCACTTCTCCTCCTCGAGCATTACGATAGCGTCTACAGGACATTCTCTCTCACATATCCCACAGCCTTTACAGTAGTCGAGATCGATCTCAATACCGTCTTCGATTTTCTTAACGGCGCCGTCTGGACAGTAATCGAAACATTTGAGGCACTGGATACATTTCTCTATATCGACTTCCGGCTTCATCGTTCTCCAACTTCCGGTCTTGTACTCTTTCGAACTGCCAGCTTTCTTGTTTATTCCGCCTATAGTGATCTTAACTTTTGACATTTTTTACACCCCAACTACATTTTCATAAGCTTCTTCTGCGGCTTTTTTATTCTCGTCGTGCTTCACAGGTACATTGTTCTCTATCGCCTTTTTGATATTTTCCATCTGTACATTCCCCACTACTTTTGAATATGCACCAAGGATAGCAGTGTTGACGATAGGATTGGTTTCAGTTCCGAGGCCGTTCTCGACAGCTATCTTTGTGGCGTTGACCGTATAAACTTCAGCTTTCGGGAAGTCGAATTCGGATGGATCCTTCCCAGTATTCAAGATTATCTTTCCACCTTCTTTAAGGCCATCTGTAACGTCTACCACGTCCAATAGGCTCATATCCAGAACTACCACTATATCTGGCTCGTAGATCTGTGTTTTTATGTCTATCTCTTTCTCATCGATCCTGGCAAAGGCCGCAACAGGGGCACCTCTCCTCTCTACACCGAACATCGGGAAAGACTGAACGTCTTTACCTTCTCTAAAAGCGGCGTCAGAGAGAGTATGCGCGGCGGTGACCGCACCCTGTCCACCTCTGCCGTGGAATCGCACTTCGTACATTTTTATCTCACCTTTCGTGTCAATGAAATAAGAGGAGATAATAAATGTTCCGATTGTAAACCCAAATAAAAATATACTTAGAGTCTATTTCCAGTGTAGATTATCATGTATGAGAATGCGCCCGAAGAAGTCACAAATGTTATAGTCACAGGAAAGAGCGGAGCGGGAAAACAGCCGAGGATAGATGTTTTGGTGGAAGAATACGATCTTGAACAGCTCTCTACAGGGAACATATTCAGATCGTATCTCGGCGAATTCGACGGTTACGGCTACGAGGGAGACATCTCCCAGTTCTGGAAAGATACTGAGGAGAAGTTCGTCGCGGACGAAGATATAGCCAAAGAGATAGGTACGGACAAAGAAAGCGTTATACTAGGACTGAAGGCTAAATATTTCGTCGATAGAGGCAAGTTCGTACCGGACAGGATCACGAACCAACTCTTTGAATCTTACTTTGGAAATAAGGATCACAAGGACCAGGTACTTGACGGTTATCCGAGAACAAAAAAGCAGGCGGAGTACCTCCTGGACCTCGTAGATGAAAAAGACTCAAAGATAGATTTCATACTATGGGTAAGGAATACTGACGAAAAGATCATCGAAAGGACCACCAAGAGAAGGATCTGTCCTGAATGCGAAAAGGTGTACCATCTCGAGTATGACCCCCCGGAAGAAGGAAAGTGTAAAGACTGCGGAGTCGAAGTGATACAGAGAGATGACGATACCGAAGAGAAGATCGAATCTAGGTTGCAGGAGTTCAAAGATAAAACCAAACCTATGATAGACTTCTTGGAAGAAGAGATACCTATAGTCGAAGTACCCGGTCACCTGGAAGAATTCACACCAGAGAACGTCAGGAGAAGCGTTATGGAAGCACTAGATGAAGTCTGGGAAGACAGATAGGAAAACCCATTCTACAACTTCTTCTTTTTTACCGAATACGAAAAATAGAAATATATGGAAGTTCTAATTGTAAAACACTCGAGTGGAGGTGGAGGACCATCGGTATCGGGAGCTCAAGCCGTGGTGATGGAGGATACCCTATAATCCTGAGTACTGACAGGACTCTAGCCTCCGACTACAACGGGAACGAATTCATCGGTTTTGGAGCCACTTTCCCCAAGATACTCCCTGATTTTCTTTACAAGTCGTTATTCGCGCCTTCGGTACCTCAAGATAACGGGATAGCGCGGTTCGGTCACTGCGGCAGCAGGAAGATCGAAGCCGCGCTCTTAGACGATGGTTTCAGCGAAGAAGATATCGTGATAGGTCATCCCGATCATCTGGATAAACTTATAGGCCCTGATACAGAAGCCCTCGGGATAACCACACACGATCCACTCGGTCTCGGACCGGCTTCTACGACTTTCTCCAACTTCGTGAAAGGTGAACCGTACAGTTCGCATTATTTCAAAGAACTGGTCGAAAACCCTTATCTCCAGAAATATGGAGTCGATGTCATAGTCGGAGGACCCGGAACATGGCAGTTGGACGATAAAAGGATAATGGAGAAGTTTAACGTAGATGCTTTGGTCATCGGGGAAGGAGAGAGGGTCGCGCCGGAACTGTTCAAGAAGGCGATGGATGGTGAGGAATTGCCCAAGTCCGTTCAGGGTGAAGTGATACCGGCGGAAGACATCCCTAATATCAAGGGACCGACGATAAACGGTTTGGTGGAGATAAGTCGTGGATGTGGTAGAGGATGCAGTTTTTGTAAACCTACCCTTTTGAATCTCAGGCACCGCCCTATAGAAGATATCGTCGAGGAGGTGAAGATGAACGTTGAAGCGGACAATGCAAAAGCTTTGCTTCACGCGGAAGACGTACTCAGATATGGATCACAGGATCTGACCCCAGAACCGTCAAAACTCTTGAAGCTTATCGAGGAAGTCAAAAAACAGACTGATAACATATCTTTCAGCCATGCAGCACTGGCTTCTGTCGCTTCAGACCCGCAGTTGATCCGGGAAATATCGGAACTTCTTCATATCGGGACCGAAAAAAAAGCCGTGGTTTTCGGCCCAGGTGGGTCTAGAGACCGGTTCCAAAGAACTGGCTAAAAAACATCTCAAGGGCAAAGCGAAACCCTTCGATCCCGAGGAATGGCCCTCGGTGATAAGAGAGGCGTTCCAGATATTCGATCAGAACGATTGGCTGCCGTGTATTACCGTGATAATGGGTTTGCCTGGAGAAACCAGCGACGACGTGATGGAGACCATGGAATTATTGGACGATATCTGGGATAAAGATTTCTTCATAGTTCCTCTGATGTTCGTCCCTCTAGGCGCGAGCGAAGGGGAAGATTTTTTCTCACGTGATGATATGGAACCCGAGCACTGGCAGTTGTTAGCGAGATGTATCAGGAAAGATTTCGATATAGTACCCAAGTTGATCGAAGATATCAGCGTGATGGATGATATAAGCGCGGTCAAAAAGCATGGCTACCATCTACTGACGAGATACATGATGAGGAGATTAGAACCTCACATAGAGGCCATGGAAGATGGCCGAGATCCCAGTCGATGAGTCCTTTCAGAAGACTCTCTCTGCTTTTTCCTCGTAAATCTCGTAATCTTTTTGGCTGTAAAGGACCATCCTGACCAGTTCTATGCCTTCATTCTCTTCCAAAAAGTTCTTGATCTCGTCCAGTGCTATCTCCGCTGCCTCATCTGTCGGATAACCGAATGCTCCGGTGCTCAAAGATGGGAAAGCGATCTTATCTATATCGTTCTCCAGCGCGAGTTCGAGGCTGTTTCGGTAAGATCTTCTAAGATCCGCTTCGTCTTTCTCGCTTCCCGAATAAACCGGTCCGACAGTATGGATAACATGATCCGCTGGTAATTCGTAACCTCCGGTTATCTTAGCTTCTCCGGTCCCGCATCCACCGATTTCCTTGCACTCTTCGTATAGTTCTGGACCCGCCGCTTTATGGATAGCTCCTGCGACACCTCCTCCGGGCGCTAGTCTTTTATTCGCGGCGTTCACCACCGCTTCGATCTTCTGTTCTGTGATATCATCTTTGACAAGTTCGATCCTGCCTTCGTTGATTTTCATACTTTTCATATCTATCCCTCAAATACAAAAAATATGATATCAGATTTAAATCTGTCCGAAGAAGAGTGAAATTAAAAGGTTAAAAAAAGGTTTTTAGGAGATCTGAGGTGGCTTGTCCTCTCTTTTGCCTTTGAACTCTAGCTCTATCTCCAGTTCTCTTTCTCCGTATCCTTCAAAGTCTATATCCAGTTCGATATTGTCTCTGAAAGTGAACGGTAGCTCCCACTCGTCAGTATCTATCTTTATCGTATCACCTTCTCTCATCTGTTTTGCCAGGGATTCTAGGAAATCAGCTACTTGTTCCTTGTTCAGGTACACTTCGTGTTCAAGATCTCCTTCTTTTACGACTCTTTTCTTGCCTTCGGATTCGTTCGGTATTTCAGCCATCTTATCACTCATGATAAGGGAAAAGATAAAAATATATAAAATTTCTTTGGAATATTATACGTGATAAGATGGAACCGATGGAGATAATCGGATCGAAGGCGCGCCTGCAGATACTTCACCGTCTATCTGAACAAGATATGTACGTTTCGGAGTTGATGGAAAGTGTAGGTTTGGATGGAAAAACTGCGAAGCATCATCTGAATAAACTCGAAGGAGAAGGTATAATCTCCTCTCGGATGGAAGGTAGAAGGAAATATTATTCCCTGGAAAAAGAGGTTTTGGTTCGGATATCACCTTCGCCTAACCGTAGATTTCGGATACAGTTCCCGACAGTCAACACCGAATGATCCGCTATTGATCCACAGGCTCGAACTCCGCGGTGAAGTGCCCCAACAATTCGGGAGCGTAAGTCCTCTTCAGACCGCTGATCTCATCTCTTTTTTCATGAAGTTCTATCACGGATTCAGCGACATAGTCAAGCTGATTCAGCGTGTAGACTCTACGTGGTATGGCTAATCGCATTGTCTCCATCTGAGCAGGTATTATGTTACCTTCCTCATCCTTTTCCCCGAAGGCGCTAGTACCGAGCTCCACGGCTCTTATACCTGATTCTTTGTAAAGCTCGGTGGTGAGAGCCTGTGCTGGGAATCTTTCTGGGGGTATGTCTGGTAAAAGCCTGCCGCCGTCTACAAAGACCGCGTGACCGCCGGCTGGTTCTATGATCGGAACGCCATTATCCAGCAATTTTTCAGCCAAGTATTCCACCTGCTGGTGCCTGTACTTTTGGTAGTCTTCTCTAGTAGCCTCTTTTATACCTTCGGCCATCGCCGATAATTCTCTGCATGCCAGACCTCCATAGGTGGGAAATCCTTCGACTATTATGCTGAGGTTTTTGCACTCTCTGTGCAGTTTTTCATCATTTATACCTATGAGACCTCCAATGTTGACCAAACCCTCTTTCTTCGCGCTGAAAGTGAAGCCGTCGACGTATGAGAACATCTCCCTGGTTATCTCTCTGATGGATTTGTCCTCATAACCTTTTTCTCTCTGCTGTATGAAGTATGCGTTCTCCGCGAAACGACAGGCGTCGAAGAAGAAGGGTATCCCGTACTGATCTGCAATCTTTGAAACCTCTTCGATATTTTCCATGGAAACGGCCTGACCGCCGCCGGTGTTATTAGTTATCGTCAGCATTATCAGAGGGATATTTTCTTCTCCCTTCTCCTCTATTATTTTTTCCAACTTATCCACGTCCATATCGCCCTTGAAATCAACTCTTTTTTCGGGTTCGTATGCTTCATCTATTACCAGATCGACGGGTTCGCCTCCCTTGTGCTTGACGTTCGCGCGGGTAGTGTCGAAATGCATGTTGTTAGGTACATAATCTCCCTCTTCGACAAGAGTAGAGAAAAGTACGTTCTCCGCGGCTCTACCCTGGTGTACCACCACGAACCTCTCAAATCCGAATATGTCTTCAACCACATCTTCCAGCCGATAATATGAGTCACTGCCGGCATAAGCCTGCTCAGTATCCAGCATCTTTGAGTACTGCCTGTCGCTCATGGCGGTAGTTCCAGAGTCGGTGAGAAGATCGATGAAAACGTCCTCTGAGCGAAGTTTGAAAACGTTGTAACCAGCCTCCTCTATCTTTTTTTCCCTCTCCTCACGGCTCAATCTATTTAAAGGCTTCACCATCTTGATCTTGAAAGGTTCCGGATCTGTCATTCTTTCACGGTAGGATGAAATAACGCTTGATAATTAAATTTAGGGTCATTTATTGCTTAATATAGTTGGATCATCTTCGATGTAATGGATAAAATAAAAACATATGGAGGATGATATAAAAGAGATTTAACCAGAGGATTATGGGATGAAGGAGAGTGGGTATAAGGTTGAAAACAGTCTGAATTACAAATATAAACTAAATGCAAAAAGTATATAAACAAAAAATATGTGCCGGATTTAATCGGTTGCAGATTTCAAGGATATGATCTGCCTTATAATGATCTAAAGAGGGAAAAGATGGAGTCAAAGTTAGAAAAGGTGTGGTCCTTGGTCGCAGTATTGATAATATATTTCAGTGTATTTAGTATGGCAGTAGGCCATGTAGAGGGAAGGAGTGAAGATCAAATAATAGCTGAAGATGGAGATATGGGAGAAAAGATTGAGGACAGCGATTCTTTTGGCTTCATAGAACCAAGTGAAGGATGTACGGTCGATTCCACCACAAGTACTACCGTGGAAACTGAGTGGAAGGAGAGTGATTACAGTAGACTACGATTCAATATTGATAGTGATCTCCATGGAACTCTAAATACATGGGAAGATACAACGGCTGACTATACTTATGACGATGTAGATCCCGGGGATAGAATTTTGAAGGTAGAATTGTTACAGTATTACCCAGAAGAGGGATGGGGAGTATTGTATGAAGATGAAATAAATGTCACGATTGATATCTTTGATATGGAGATTTCTAACATCGATGATGAAGTCGTAGAGGGTGGGGATATAATGGTCGATAATGAGGCCACATATGCGGGTGTAGAGAAAGAGACTAAGGATATAGAGTTGAATATTGACGAGGAAGTGGAAGATAGTGAGGAGGTGACTTCACAAGGAAAGGATGATTACGATTCCCTATGGGAGCACGAGGAGCACGATGGTACGGTGTGGTCGGTCGATCATGCGGAGATAGGTGGTAAAGAAGTGGTCTTCAGTGGGTCTTCAGATGACACGCTGGTGGCGTACGACTATGAGGAAGAGGAGAAGCTATGGGAGCACGAGGAGCACGATGGTACGGTGCGCTCGGTCGACCATGCTGAGATAGATGGTAAGGAAGTGGTGTTCAGCGTATCATACGATGAGACGGTAGTGGCATATGACTACGATGAAGAGGAAAAACTATGGCAGCACGAGGAGCACGATTGTAGGGTGTACTCGGTCGACCATGCGGAGATAAATGGAAGAGAAGTGGTTTTCAGTGGGTCGACAGATGACACTGTGATAGCATACGACTATGAGGAAGAGATGAAGCTATGGCAGCACGAGGAACACGATGGTTGGGTGCACTCGATCGACCATGCGGAGATAGGTGGTAAGGAAGTGGTCTTCAGCGGGTCTTCAGATGACACGCTGGTGGCGTACGACTATGAGGAAGAGGAGAAGCTATGGGAGCACGAGGAGCACGATGGTTGGGTGTTCTCGATCGACCACGCGGAGATAGATGGAAGAGAAGTGGTCTTCAGTGGGTCGACAGATGACACTGTGATAGCATACGACTATGAGGAAGAGATGAAGCTATGGCAGCACGAGGAGCACGATGGTACGGTGCGCTCGGTAGACCACGTGGAGATAGATGGAAGGGAAGTGGTGTTAAGCGGGTCTACTGATGATACTGTGATAGCATACGACTACGATGAAGACAAGAAGCTATGGGAGCACGAGGAGCACGATTATAGTGTGTACTCGGTCGACTATGCGGAGATAGATGGGAGGGAAGTGGTGTTCAGCGGGTCTTCGGATAACACGGTTGTGGCCGTAGAATATCTAGTAGATGAGTACTTTGAAGTGGAGATCACCGAATACGATGATGAAGTCGTAGAGGGCGGGGATATAACGGTTGATTATGAGGCCACTTATGCGGGTGCAGAGGAAGAAACGCAGGAGATAGAGTTCAAGATTGACGAAGAAGTGGAAGATAGTGAGGAAGTGACTTTAGAAAGAAAGGATGATTACGAATCACTATGGGAGCATGGGGTGCACGATAGTACGGTGTACTCGGTCGACCACGCGGAGATAGATGGGAGGGAAGTGGTGTTCAGTGGGTCGACAGATCGCACGGTGGTGGCGTACGACTATGAGGAAGAGAAAAAGCTATGGGAGCACGATGAGCACGGTGGTAGAGTGTTCTCGATCGACCACGCTGAGATAGAAGGAAGAGAAGTTGTTTTCAGTGGATCAACAGATGACACGGTAGTGGCATACGACTACGATGAAGAGGAGAAACTATGGGGGCACGAAGCGCATGACGAGGTGGTGTGCTCGGTCGACCATGCTGAGATAGATGGAAGGGAAGTGGTGTTCAGCGGATCATACGATGAGACGGTAGTGGCATATGACTATGATGAAGAGGAGAAACTATGGCAGCACGAGGAGCACCTTTGTAGGGTGNGNTCGGTCGACCATGCGGAGATAGGTGGTAAAGAAGTGGTGTTCAGCGGGTCTTCAGATGACACGCTGGTGGCGTACGACTATGAGGAAGAGGAGAAGCTATGGCAGCACGAGGAGCACGATTGTAGGGTGTACTCGGTCGATCATGCGGAGATAGATGGTAAGGAAGTGGTGTTCAGCGGGTCTAATGATGATACTGTGGTGGCATACGACTACGATGAAGAGGAGAAACTATGGCGCCATGATGAGCACGATGGTACGGTGCGCTCGGTAGACCATGCGGAGATAGACGGCAAAGATGTGGTCTTCAGTGGGTTGGATGATGACACGGTGGTGGCATACGACTACGATGAAGAGGAGAAACTATGGCGCCACGATGAGCACGATGGATCTGTTCGCTCGGTCGACTATGCGGAGATAGATGGAAGGGAAGTGGTGTTCAGCGGGTCTTCGGATGGTACGGTGTCAGCCGCGCAATATCTGATGGAGGAGCGTGTAAACGAAGGAGAGTTTACCTGGGAAACTGAAAAAGGGGATGCCGGGGAAAGAGATCTGGTGATTGAGAGCGAAGATGATGAAGACACGATAACTGTAGATGTGCTGGAAGAGGCTTTTTTCACTGTTGAAATTGATGAGACAGCATCAGATACAGAGACCATAGAAGGTGAAGATCTGACTGTAACTGCAGAAATAACCAACAGTGGTGAAGAGACAGAGGAGCAGGAGATCGAACTCTACGATTTCACAGGAGAAAAGGTTGATTCTCAAGCCGTAGAGTTAGGTGATAGAGGCTACAAAGAGATCGATCTTATCTGGTCAACGGAATTGGGAGATGCTGGAGAAGGGCAGATCAGTGTGGAGACAGAAGACAGCAGTGAAGACATGGACGTATGGATAAAAGAGCAGGCGGATTTTGACGTAGATATAGTTGAAACCGATTCTCCCATAGTAGAAGGTGAAGACCTGACTGTAACGGCAGAAATTACCAACAGTGGTGAAGAGACAGAGGAGCAGGAGATCGAACTCTACGATATTAATGGCATGGAAGTGGACTCTACGACCGTCACCCTCGGTGCTAGTGAGCCCGGTGAGGAGGAGTCTACCGAAGTCGGATTGATATGGAGTACCGATGATGGAGATGCGGGGGAAGGGAAGATCGAAGTGCAGACACAAGACAGTAATGCAGACATGGACGTATGGATAAAAGAGCAGGCGGATTTTGACGTAGATATAGTTGAAACCGATTCTCCCATAGTAGAGGGTGAAGATCTGACTGTAACGGCGAAAATAACCAACAGTGGTGAAGAGACAGAGGAGCAGGAGGTCGAACTCTACGATTTCACAGGAGGAAAGGTTGATTCTCAGTCGGTGGAGTTAGGTGACGGCGGTTATACGGAGATCGATCTTATCTGGTCAACGGAAGTGGGAGATGCGGGGGAAGGAAAGATCGAGGTGGAGACAGAGGACAGTAGTGCAGATCAGGAGATATGGATAAAAGAGCAGGCGGATTTTGAAGTCGACATCTATAAAACGACTGGACCTGTAGTAGAAGGGGATGATTTGATCGTGACCTCTAACGTAAGCAACGTTGGAGAGGCGGAGTGTGAGCAGGAGATCAAGCTTCACAATTTTACTGAGAACGAAGTCGATTCCGTAAATGTTGAACTAGAAGGATCAGATGAGACCACTGTCGACTTTACTTGGTCTACGGAAGTAGGAGATGCAGATACTGATAAAATAGAGGTGCAGACACAAGACGGAAGCAGCGATGAACAAAAAGTATGGATAAAAGAGCAAGCAAACTTCGTTGTTCAGATATTCTCTCCAGAAGATGATAAACGATTCGTCGAAGGTGAGAATGTATCTGTTCATTATCAAGTTTCTAACACTGGAGAAGAATTGGATGAGCAAGACATCGGATTTTATGTCGACAGTGATCTGATAGAAGTGAAAAAAGATCTAGAGCTCAAGGGTGGAGATACCTACCAAGGCAATTTCTCATGGAAAGCTGAAAAACCTTACGGAGAACGTGATATTTCGGTTCAAACAGAGGATCATAACGATGCAGTCAGTATAGATGTGTTGGAAGAGGCCTTTTTTGATGTAGAAATAAATGATCCTGAAGATGATTTAGAATTTGTTGAAGGCGAAGAGATCCACGTTGAATATGTGGTAAATAACACTGGAGATGTAGAGGCAACCCAGAGTATAACCTTTAGTGTGTTTGAGGAAGGTGAAGAAGCAGTTCACCAAGACATTGAAGATAACGTCACCTTATCCCCAGAAGAGGTTCAAAGCGGATCATTTTCATGGCAGACCATTGAGGGCGAAAGTGGGGATTATCTTTTAGAGGTTAGTAGCGATGATAGATCCGAGTATTCGATGATCAAAGTTTTGGAAAAAGCCTCATTCGATATAAGCGGTGTGAATCATGAAGATGAGATAAGAGAGGGTGAGACTTTTCACTTTAATTACTCTATATCGAATTCCGGCGAGGTGAATGATACCCAGTTTATACGACTCGAGGTGCAAGAGGGAGATGGTAAAACTGTATATGAGGAAGAGGTTAGTTTGAATTTAAAGGGTGGAGAGACCTGGCATCAAGGTGTATTCAGATGGAAGACTGAGATAGGAGTATCGGGTACTTATTCACTGAACTTGAGCACGGAAGACGACCATCATTTATCGGAACTGAACGTGTCTCGGTTGGAACCTCACTTTCTCTCCGTTGAAAGTACTATGGAAAATATCACCGCCGGTTCTTCGTTTGAGATTGAAGTAAGATCCTTCACTGAAGATGGACATCCGACTCCAAAAAAGGAATTGTGTGATCTCACTGTCAGTTCAGAGCGTGACGGCGTGTTATTCGATGAGAGCGTTGTAGAATTAGACCGAGACGGTAATCATACTTTGAAAGTGACTGAAGATAAACTCCTAACCGCCGAAAGACAGACGATAACTGTAGGCGCTCAGGATGTCCACGAGGCCTATTTAGAGATACAGGTCGCTCCAGCAGAAGTCGAAAGGATAGATATCGGATATGAAGAGGAAAAGGAGGTCTTCAGTGGTGAAAAATTGGAATTTAAGGCCGTATCTTATGATAGATACGATAACCTCATAACTGATGTACAATCTGACTTCGAATGGAGCGGGGCCAATTCAACGGGGATCTTTGAAAAAGAAACCGCTGGAAGATATGAGGTGAGTGCGGGATTATATGGTGAAATATCTCCCGTCAAAGAAGTTACTGTGAGACCCGAAGGTTCGGTAGAGACCGTAGATGTGACTGATACGAAAAACATCACTCTTGAACTGGAAGCTAGTGATGGGGTCGATCAGGTGTTGATAGGACAGGAGAAAAATCTAACTGATGGAGAGAGATTTGAATATTTGGATAGTATCGAATATGAGCTGAAAGATAGACACGGTTTACAGGATCTGTTCATAAAATATCTTGTTGAAGACGAGATCGTGTCAGAGAGGTATCATACTGAAGTGTTTTACGACCTAGCTGAGGTGAAGTTGGACTATATAGGTTTGGAGACGGTCATATTTGAGGAGAACTTAGAGTATGAATTAGATTGGGTAAACGAAGGAGAAAAGGAGATCAGCTCGTATGAGCTGAGAGCTGGTCCCTCTCCGGAGGAGATGGATGAGTTGGTCTCCGGTCATCGTAATACTAATCATACTTATGAATTGGAAGAGAATGATACTGTTTATTTCGAATTGATCGGTCATCACGAATATTTAGGCGAGGACCATGTCTTAAGCTTCAACGTTACGACCGAATTGATAGATACAGAGACCAGGAAAAGAGAGATCTCAGAGGATGAATTTGAGTCTTTTAAGATCGATATCCCTGAGGATAGGAGGGATGATATCTCAGTTCGATGGTACGTTGAAGAGGAATTGAGGGAAGAAGGACTATTATACGAACCAGACTTAGAACCTGGTGAACATATAATGATCGCTGAGCTGGTCGATGAGTCTAGTGATGTGGAAACTGAGATACCATACATAGTGGAAGTAAAGGAAAGTGATCAGTCTTCAGGAGGTACTATCATAGCAGAGGATCATTTTCTAAGAATGGATGGGATATACCAATATCTTGTGATCGGTATTCCTATCGTTGCAGTGATATTGGTCGCCGCGGTCCTAACATCTAAGAGTAAGTCTAAGAGAACAGGCGTTAAAGTAAATAAAAAGGATGAGGAAGATTTTAGCTCGGAAGATAAAAGCAAAACTTCAAAACATAATCAAAAGAATATGAATGGTGTTTCAAATGATGTATCCGTTGAATGCACCGAAGAACAGGTATTGAAGATATTCAAAGAACTGAAAAAAGCAGACAAAGCCGACGCCCATAAACAATTGGAAGAAAAAATGGATGTCTCTAAATTGAATTATCAGTCTTTCGAAGAGCATGTGGAAGAGCTCGTCAGGAAAGAAAAGATCATTAGACAACCAAGAAGGAACACTGAAGACGAATATATATTTAGAGGGGGCTAGAGTAAATGCTGACCTTTTTACGATTATTTATAAACCTTAGGCGTAAAATTTATTTAATAAGTTTAATTCGAGAATTATCGACCTAAAAATATTTCATGTCAGAATGTCAAAAGGTGAGGATTTAGATGGATGCTAAAGATCAGAGTGTGCTTAGATTCGAAGAGGTGAAGTAGATATGAGAAAGTTAGTTATCCTAGCAGTGATATTATTGCTGGCTAGTACGGCGAATGCTATGTTGTTGAGTGCTGGTGAAAC
>SL_8KL_010_SEDDRAFT_10001958_pt1 | contig 17750 bp, 15 predicted proteins | sample SodLakKL_010_SED_4_FD_11160 | JGI IMG/M metagenome (IMG submission 11160)
TAAGAGCCGATCGCTCTGCCGGGCTGAGCTACAGGCCCATATTGTGGATTCCGTGATGATGTGAGTCAGTATAAAATGTTTACCCTCTTAGCTTTTTTGTGAAAAAGAGTGCAAAACCTTTTTATATCTTCTCCACTGTATTTGTCATACGAAACGTCAGACATGGTGGGCCGATGGGAAAAAAACTGCCTAAATATTTGAAGGAAGACGAAGTAAGGAAGCTTTTGAACGCTCCAAAAAGAGACAAAATCCGTGACAGACTAATACTCCGCATCTTATACAGATGTGGTCTTCGTGTGTCAGAACTGACCTCTCTCAAAATACAGGATATAAATTTCCAGGAAGGTATGATTACCGTGAGGGGGGGTAAAGGAGATAAAGACAGAATTGTACCAATAGATGACGATACTCTAGATTTGATACAGCTTTATAAAGGAGACGCGGATGAGGGCTTCTTAATCCTCTCACAGAGAGGTGAACCTCTCTCTACCAGACAAATAGAAAGGATAGTTAAAAAATATGCAAAAAAAGCCGATATAAAAAAGAATGTTTATCCACACATGTTAAGGCACAGTTTTGCTGTACATTCCCTAAAATCTGGTATGAATCTCAGAAGCGTCCAAAAGATGCTCGGACATTCTTCACTAACCACAACTCAAATCTATTTGGACTTGACCGGAGAAGATCTAAAGGAAGACTACAAAAATCATCCCCTCCCGGCCTAACATTTATATCGATATATCTTCTTACTCTTCTCAAATCCTGCAAGGTGAAATCATGGAAGAAGTTTTTGAAGAAGTAGATGAGATGAGAGAAGAGATGAAAGACTCTTTGATGGAAATGATCCGTATCCCCGCGATAGGACCTAGCAATGATGGAAAAGGTGAGATGGAAAGGGCCGAATTCTTGATGGAACTAATAGATGACTTCGGTTTTGATTCGATAGAAAGATATGACGCTGAAGACGATAGAGTCCCTGACGGGTTAAGACCCAATATAGTTGCGACTAAGGAAGGAAAGACGGATAAAAATCTGGTCATCATATCTCATATGGATATCGTTCCAGAAGGGGATTTAGAGGAGTGGGACACGGACCCTTTCGATCCTGTTTTCAAAGATGGAAAAATATATGGGAGAGGAGCAGAGGACAACGGTCAAGCATTAGTATCTAGCATATACGCAGTTAAAGCTCTCAACGAAGCCGGAGTAAAACCGGAATACAACTTAAAAATAATGATGGTCTCAGATGAAGAAACAGGCAGTGAGTATGGTGTGAATCACCTGCTAGAAGAAGACTTGATTAAAGAGGAGGATATGGTCGTTGTGCCAGACTACAGTGAAGATCAAGGCGAAAAGATAGAGATCGTTGAAAAAGCCGGATTATGGGTGAAGATAGAGGTCCATGGTAAGCAGGGTCACGCAGCTTTTCCAGATCAGAACATAAATGCGAACAGAATAATGGCAAGGTATCAAAATCTTGTTGATGAGGAGTTGCATCATGAGTTCGAGCAGGAAGATGAGCTGTTCTCACCTCCGCAGAGTACTTTCGAACCTACGAAACGACTCAGCAATGTTCCCAATGTGAATTCGATCCCTGGTAAGGAAACGCAGTACTTTGATTGCCGTATTTTACCTTCTGTAGATTTGGAAAGAGTGAAATCAACTTTCAAAAAAGCTGCTGAGCAGATGGAAGATGAGACCAAAGCACAAATAAAGGTCGAATTTTTAAAAGAGAACGATGCGCCTGAAAGAACGCCGGAAGACTCTGAAGTTGTGCAGAATTTGAAAAGAGCTATCAAAGATGTTAGAGGCGTAGACGCAGATTTAATCGGGATCGGGGGGGGCACTGTTGCGATGAGCTTTAGAAGGAAAGGGATCGCTACAGCGGTTTGGTGCTCGAATGATGGTCTAGCTCATCAGCCCAACGAATACGCTGTTCTTGATTACATTGTGAAAGACTGCAAGGTTTTCGCTCGATTTGCCCTGGAAAGTGACTAGAAGACGGTTATCTCGTCGTTCAGTATCCTATCTTTCAGATCGAAGATGTTCTCCAAATGATCCTCAGCTATAGCTTCAGCATTGTCTTTTCTAACATTGTGATCTTCATCTTCACCTACAACAAGTTGTATACTTGCCACTTGCGGCTCAGTTATCGGCTGACCTATCTGAGATACCAACCTGACTAGGACTTCGTGAACACCATCTTTTTCTTCCTGATAAATCTCTTCAGCTATCTCTTTAGCCGCTATGTTGTAAAGCTTTCCTATATGAGTTACAGGATTCTTACCTGCAGCCGCTTCCAAGCTCATCGGCCGGAAAGGTGTTATCAGGCCGTTGACACGATTACCTCTACCGACAGAACCGTCGTCTCCATTTTCCATGGAAAGGCCAGTAACTGTAAGATAATAAATATCGTTCTCATAGTTATCTGCCGTATTTATCATCAGATTAATCTCTCTATCTGTGAATTCGTGAGCATGATCCAAAACTCTTTCTCGCAGCTCCTCAATCACACTCATATAATGATCCGCGTCAGGAGTAAGAGAATCGATCAGAGCTGCCGCGATTGTGATATTGATTCGGTCTTCTCTCCTGGCGGACATGACTTTGATATCCTGTCCGATTTCATGCAGATCTTTCTTCAAGGGTCCGTTTATCATCCTTTCGATCTCAAGAGATACTTTTTCAGTTTCACTAAGAGGGGCATATGAAACACCAAAGGAAGTATCGTTCGCATTCTGTCGACTAGTGTCGTAAACGTCCTGTAAATCTACCGAACCTTTACCTATCCTGCAGTCCATCATCACACCTTGATCGACATTTAGATGGGGGCAATTCTCTTTCAAATACTCTTCAGCCGTTGTCAACGCAGTAGATTTATAAGGCAATCTTTTCCCGTTAACGTCTGTGGTAGCTCTTCCCGCTAGAAGAATATATACTGGTTCGAGTATCTCGCCACCTCCGAACTCTGGTTTCGCTTGTCCTCCGACTATCTGAACTTCATCTGTATTATGATGAAGTATCCTATCATGTTTATCTAGATACATCTTGGAGAGAGCTTTACTGATCTCCTCAGCTATACCGTCAGCTATGCTGTCTGGATGACCTATACCCTTCCTTTCAACGATCTCTATATTTTGATCCTCGATAGGTGTTTCATAGATTACCTCTGCCGCTATATTTTTGCTCATGTACTTATCACCTTTAATATACTAAATTTCATTGTATTTAACAGCTCAAAACACTAATGATAAAATAATATTAATAATTTTCTAATCCACGATGATTGTTCAGAAGCCCCAGAAGTCCTTTTCCTCCTGCTTTATCTCTCTTATCTCATCAAGAATTCTCTCCTCATCAAAAGTGAGGTCCAATTCTCTCAATTCTCTCGCATCTCCTTCAGGTATATCTATGTAGAGTTCCTCTCCAACTTCTATCTGTCTTCCGACAGTGACTCCTGAGATCGCTATCGCTACTTCATCTCCTTGTTCAGCGTAATCCAAAGATTGCTCCCCGCTCCTTATGCTTTTTATCTCTCCAAGGACCTTTCCCTCTTTGTTCAATAACTTCCTCTCAGGCCGTATAGTTCCCGCAAGGACCCTAATTCCAACAATTGCGGGTTTAGACATCCTGAAAACATGATCTTCCAAGATACGGAATTTGGCGGGATGTACGATCTTCTCCCTTCTCTCCTTTTCCATCTCCTCTTTTTTCTTTTCCTTCCACTCTTCGTACTCTTCTACAAGTCTATAAACAACATCGTTCTTGAAAATCTCAACATCTTCTTTCTTCAACTTTTCTTTCGCATCCGGAAGTATATCTACATTGAAGGCAAGGATGACTTTTTGAAGCGGGTCATCGATCGCTACAGCATCGGTTATATCTTTCTTGGAAACGTCTCCTATTCTAGCTTTCAATATAGGGATATCTTCATCTTCCAGCTCAAAGGCCAATCCTTCAAGCGATCCTATAGCGTCAGCTTTTATTATAACGCCTTCATCCCCTGTCTCTATATTAGCTTCACTCTCTTTTCTGACCAAATCCATGACATCTTCGACGTTCTTTTCTCCCACAACCATCAAAGGAGCACCTGCCAAAACACCTTCACATTCTGGAGTCACGAGTTTTATCCCTGCGGCCGCTCCCACCTCTTCAACCTCTGCAAACTTTTCACTAGGATCTCTTATCTCATCCATAGGCTTAGGTCTCATCAGAGCTTTGACTTTAGTGTGTACCGGCTCGTTCCTAGTACCTATAACGACTTGGTCGTTTTTTCTTATTATCCCATCATGTATGATGGTATCCAACGTCGTACCTAAGCCGGTCTCCTCTTTTACTTCTAAGATAGTTCCCTCTCCCGGGCCTTCTTCGACCTGTATTTGATCTTCAAGATAAGTTTGAGCTAGTCCTATCAAAGTCATCAATAGATCTTCTATACCCTCTCCGGTTTCAGCACTCATAGGGACGATCCCAATATTTTGTGAAAAATCGTCCACCTTGTCATATCTGTCCGCGGAGAAACCTTTGTCGTACAGATCACCTATCATCTCATACAGTGCGTCGGTCATCCTACTTTTCGCATCATCGGACTGGGTCTGAAGGTTCTTCACGAAGGGCCTATTTTCAGATCTCCATCCTGGGATCTTATCTAACTTGTTAGCTCCGACGACAAAAGGTGTTTTCTCCCTTCTCAATATGTCGAGTGATTCCAAAGACTGAGGCATGAAACCGTCATTTATATCGACTATTAAAACTGCTAAATCAGCAAGGGCACCTCCTCTCGAACGGAGATTGATGAAGGAATGATGGCCAGGAGTATCGATGAACAATAAACCGGGCAACCGGAAATCGATGTCGCATCCCAAGTCGGAACAGGCCTCTTTCAATACCTCTATCGGCACTTCCGTAGCCCCTATATGCTGTGTTATGGCTCCTGCTTCCCTTTTCTGAACAGTGGTCCCTCTGATCCTGTCCAAAAAGGTAGTTTTGCCATGGTCAACATGACCTAGAACGCTGACTATCGGTTGACTGGTCCGCATATAACACGCTTAAAGACTGATGTTATATATTTCTTTTTTTACTTCTATTTAGTAAAATTTCTCTGATCATTCTTCTCTAGAAGCGCTGAACCAGTGATGATCAGCCCTTATCTCAAATCCGAGATCTAAAGCGAGAGAAAAAGAGGGTTCGTTATCCTTGAAGATCTGCACCGCTGGGATCAGACCATCTTCTTCGGCTTTCATGCAGAGTTTCTCTGTGATCTCTTTTGCGAATCCTCTTCTCCTCCATTCTTCCTTGATATGAAGCATACCTAATACCATGGTCGTTTCCGTTATAAAATGAGTAAGAGACCATCCGACGAGTTCGCCTTCTCTCCTGATCCCAAACGCTGGACCTCTTTCGATACGCTCCTTTATGTAGTCGGTAGAGTCACTATCCGACAAGCCCCAATATTCGTTAATCACGAGAGCATCTTCTTCATGTAGGGCTTCTACTTCAATATCGGGCTCTCTAGCTCTTTCATATTCCCGCCTACATAACCAAGTGGGCCTATCATCTTCTACATCTAGGACTTGCTCCACAGCTCTGAAAGAGGTTGGATCTACTGCGTGAAATCTATACTCATCACCAACATTTACGTTCTCCGCCAAAAGTTTCTTCATCGCTTCGAAGCTGCCTCTCATGGTGATCGTGCCTTCTTTATGGAGTAAAACGCCAGAAATCTCCACTTCGTCTTTCAAAAACACTTCTGTCTCATCTTCGTTCAACCTAGCCAATTGATAAGAATTGACCACCGGTTCACGTGAAAGGTAATCTCTAGCTCTAGACCTATGACCTTTTGAACTCATGATATTTAAGGAAAAAGAAAGTCTTATTTGATTCTTATCAGGGGAAAGTAAAAAATAATCAGTATTCACTGATAGATAACATGGAAATCGGAACTATAGACCTAGTATTCGCGATCCATATCCTTCTAGCCATAGGTATGGGAGGATTGATAGGCCTAGAAAGAGAGCATGAAGAGAGGAAGCCTAGGGTGATAGCTGGGGTTCGGACCTTCCCTTTGACGTCAATGTCTGGAGTATTATTCTCTTTTCTCTCTGCTTCGATCGGTTCGGGATTCATAGAGATTGGAGTCATAATATTTGGAGGTTTTTCGATATTACTGGCTTATCTCAAATATGAGATCAAAACAATAGGAATAACGACCCCAGTAGCACTCTTTATCACTTTCCTTATCGGAGTCTTCATACAGCAGAATTTGATATTAGAAGCTGGTTTCGTAACCGTAGTCGTAACCATTTTATTACTAACTAAAGAAAGGCTTCACAGAATAGCACGTGATATCGGTCGATAGTTAGTTTAATACCCATAATATAATGATCAAAGATCGAACGGTAAATCTAAATACATAGAGTTGTAAACATGGCCGTGATGGAATCACTAGAAAAAGTTGAGAATGCTTTAGAAAGAGACCTCTGCGATCACTGTTTGGGCAGATTATTTGCACAACTTGGAACAGGAATAACCAACGAAGAAAGAGGTAAAAGTCTTCGCATCTTTTACGCGATGTTTTCTCCTGAAAAAGAGAGGAAAGAGGTTCCGAAAGAGGCAGAGGAATGTGATCTGTGCAACGACCTTTTCGAGGAAATTGAAAAGTTTGCTGAGTTGATCTCAGAAAACCTACAGGAGTATGAGTTCGAAGATTTTCTCGTCGGTTCCAGGATAGATCCGGAGATTGAAGAGAAAGAAGAAAAGATATGGACAGAACTCAACTTAACTACGGGAGAGCCGATTAAATCAGAGGTGAACAGAGAAGTCGGAAAACTCGTCCAAAAAAAAATAGGAAAAGAAGTCGATCTAGAGACACCAGATATCAAGGCCATAATAGACACTAGATTTGACAGCGTAGATATCGAGTTATCTCCTCTTTTTATTTATGGCAGATACAAGAAGTTTAGTCGAGAGATACCGCAGACAAAATGGACATGCAAGAGATGCAGGGGTAAAGGTTGTGATAAATGCGATGGTACGGGAAAAATGTACGAGACTAGCGTTGAGGAGATAATAGGAGAACCTCTATTAGAGATGACTTACGGTGAAGACTTCACTCTGCATGGTATGGGTAGGGAAGATATCGATGCGAAGATGCTGGGAAACGGAAGACCCTTCGTCTTGGAGGTCACGGACCCGGTCATAAGAAGGATAGATCTAGATAAACTAGAAAGTAGAGTAAATGAAAGCGATAAGGTCCACATTGGTTCGTTGGAATTTACTGAGAAGGAGAAGATCGTAGAGGTGAAACAGGCGAGAGCGATAAAGACTTATAGAGTCGAGGTTCTTCTAGGAGAAGCGATAGAAAGGGCAAAACTTAAAAAGGTCAAGGAAGAATTGGTGGAGCGAGAGATTTCGCAGAGGACACCTCGGCGAGTGAGTCATCGGAGATCAGATAAAGTGAGAAAACGCACCATCAGGGATCTTGAACTTGTCTCTGTGGAAGACACCATCATCACTCTTGATATCAAGTGTGATGCAGGAACGTACGTTAAGGAATTTATCCAGGGAGACGAAGGTAGAACCCAGCCGAGTCTATCCGAACTGCTAGAAACTCGATGCGAAGTAGATAAATTGGATGTGATGAAAATCCATTATCCTGAAGGTGAAGAAACATGAAAAGATCCAAAGGTACCCGTCAGGGAACGCGCAAGATACTAAGAAAAAAGCCCAGCGAGAGAGGGCTTATCCCGATAAATAAAGCTCTCAAGGAGTTCGAAGAAGGAGAAAAAGTGAAAATAAAGATAGAACCTAGTGTTCACAAGGGGCAGCCACACAGAAGATTCCAGGGCAAGATAGGAGTTATCGAAGGAAAACAAGGCAGCGCCTTCGTTGTCGAGGTCAATGACGGCGGAAAGAAAAAGAAAGTGATAACTAGATCGGAACACCTTGAAGAGGTAAAATAGGAGCGTTATTCTCATGTCAGAGGAGGAACCCAGATACGTCTCATTGTCCGAAGTCAAGGAACTGCTTAGTAAAGAGTCTGAAGAAAGGGAATTAAGATATGAACAAAGCCTCGCTCTGAGCCATGCCGAAGCTTTCGTGAAATTGTCGTTAGAAGATACTAAAGATCTGATAGAAGAGTTGATGGGAGAATTCGATTTTGTAAAAGAAGAATCAGCTTACAAGCTCGCTGATATACTACCTGAAGACGAGGATGGTGTAAGAGCTGTTTTTCAGCAGGATAGATATACTCCGTCGGATGATGAAGCAGAAAAAATAATAAATACTATCAAAAAATATCTTTGAGGGAGGAATATGGAGGATTATGCTTACGTGTTAGATTATATGCCAGAAGGGAGACCTGACTCGAAAGACTACCAACACGAAAGTCTGGTCCTCGCCCTAGGGAAGGATGAGTTCAAACTTTTTGAACTCATACCAAAAGAGGGAAAGAATTTTTTGGTCGGCGATAAAGTTTACATCGGCAAGGATATGGATAAGAGAGAGAAGGTAAAACACGTTAAAAATCGGATAAGCTGGGATAAGTTGACTAACGCCGCTAAAAGTGAAGTCCCGTATATAATAGATGATATAATAGATGATGAAGAAGATCGCTTCCTTGAATTCTATAATAAAGCTCATCCGATAACGAAAAAGTATCATATGCTGGAACTCCTTCCAGGACTCGGGAAGAAAAAGATGAATGCTATCATAGATGATAGGAAGAAAAACGGCGAATTTGAGTCCTTCGATGATTTGAAAGAAAGGGTCCCTATGATCCACAAACCTAAAGAGATGATAAGGGATAGAATAATGGAAGAACTGAAAAATAAAGATATCAAATACCAAGTTTGGGTAGCTGAGTAATAAAAAGATGGTTAAAAGATGTTGGAAGATGTTTCGGAATCTGAGATAGAGATACAGACGGTCGATGAGTCTGACGAGTACACCACTGTATTCTTCGTGTTCGACTCCGTTTTGAAGAACAGCAGCATGGAGTCGCAAGCAGCAGTTGAGCTTTTTAAGAATATCCAGAGCCAGAGTTTACAGTGAGTTGACTTGGAACGGCTCTCCACCGTTTATAACCCCAAGACTTTTATACTATCATCTACATCCTATTTTCTGTCGGACGTTTGTAGCATAAATGTCGGACAATATTTCCCATGGGATGGGAATCTATATGCACTCTAATCCTAAGGTGGAGCTCCCACCTCGGTCCGGTAGCTTGGAGGAAGATAAATTTGCACCTCAAAAAGGTCAGGATGAAAAATTTTAAGTCGTTCGGTAAGAAGATGGAAATACCCTTCAAAGAGGGGTATACAAACATAACGGGGCCAAACGGCTCTGGAAAATCAAATATCTCGGACGCTATTCTGTTCGTATTGGGTCCAAAAAGTTCAAAGGAGATAAGAGCGGGGCGTCTGACAGATCTTATATTCAACGGCGGAAAGAACGGTAAGCCAGCAGATAAATGCAAAGTCAGCCTGTTATTCGAAAATGAAGATAGAACTATTCCCTTAGACGAGGATGAAGTAACTTTTACAAGGAAAATAAAAAGATCCGATAACGAACAGGGATACAATTCCTATTTTTACGTTAACGGCAGATCATCAACACTAACTGAATTTCAGGATCTTTTGGCCCATGCAAGGATTTCTCCTGGAGGTTACAACATAGTACAGCAGGGAGACATTTCAAAGATCGTTGAGATGAGTTCAACCGAGAGAAGGAAAATACTTGATGACATTTCGGGTATCAGTTCCTACGATGAGGAGATCGAGGAAGCTGAGGAGAAAAAGGAAGAAGTGATCGACGATCTAGATAGGATAAACATACTTTTAGATGAAATCTCCAATCAGGTAGATGAGCTTGAAGATGATAGAGATAAGGCCCTGCAGTATCAGGAACTCTCCGATAAAGCGGAGGAAGCGGAAGAAAAAAAGACCTGGAAGTTGATACAAGATACTGAGCGAAATATAGCCTCTATACAAAGTGATATTGAAGATAATAAAGAAGAGATCGAAAAGAAGGAAGAGAAGAAACAAGAATTGAAAGACGAGATAGAAGATCTTACCGAGGCTATCGAAGAGTTAAAGCAGGAGTTAGAGGAAAAGGGAGACGAAAAGAGTAAAGAGCTTCAGAAGAAGATCAACGATCTTAAACTCGCGATAGGAAGAGCCGATGACAAAAAAGAAGATGCGCAGTACACCATCGAGAAAAACAAAGAGAAGAGAGATACGCTGCAGGAAAAGTTACAGGATAAAAAAGAAGAACTTGCCGATCTGAAGGAAGAAAAGAAAGGATTAAAGGAGGAGAAGGAAGAGATCGATGAAAATCTAGAAAAATTAAAAGACGAAATAGAGGAGATCGAAGAAAAACAGTCGGATTCAGATGACAGGATAAAAGAGCTGAAGAAAGATGCTATTCAACTAGAGAAAAAGGCGGAGGAAAAAAAGGATAAATTATCGGATAAAAAGATCGAATTGGAAACCGTAAAAGACAAGATAGAGAGGATCAGAGAAGAGATAGCCGAAGTGGAAGAAGAAAAAGAAGATATAGAATTCGAGAAAAAAGAGAAAGAGATGGAACTGGAAGACCTCAGTGATAAGAATGAAGAACATGATGAAAGACTGGAAGAGCTGAAGGAAAAATTCCACGAAAAGAAGAGCAGGGAAAAACAATTGAGAGATGATAAAGAAGATTTAGAGGAAAGAGTGAACAGACTCAAGAGAAAGTACGAACAGTTGAAAGCGGAGGAGAAAGCTGCGAAATCAGTCAAAAAAGGATATAATAGAGCCGTCTCCACCATCCTAGAGGCTAGAGATAAAGGCGAGATAGAAGGAATACATGGGACTATAGCGGAACTCGCGGATGTCGATGATGAGTACGAGACGGCTTTGAAAGTCGCCGCAGGAGGAAGGATGCAGTGTATCGTGGTGGAAGACGACGGCGTAGCTTCTAAAGCGATAAAGCACCTCAAAAAGAACGACGCTGGGAGAGCGAGCTTCCTCCCCTTGAATAAGATGCGCACAGGGAGACCGAGAGGAAAAGCTCTGAGGACCGTGAAGGAGGAAAAAGCGGTTGATTTTGCCATAGAGCTGGTAGATTACGACGATGAATATGACAGCGTGTTCTGGTATGTTTTCCACGATACCGTAGTGATGAAAGATATCGAAGCCGCGAGAGAACAGATGGGAGGCGTCAGAATAGTCACTCTAGACGGAGAAAAGATAGAGAAAAGCGGTGCTATGACCGGAGGAACTTTGAAAAAGAATATGATCGGATTCAGTGCGCCCGATCGAGGAAAACTAGAAAAGGTTAGCAGTGACCTAAAAAACAGTAGAGAGAACCTTAAGAAAGTCAGTAGCTCATTAAAAGAGGTGCAAAAAGAGATACAAGATATACAGGATGAGATGCAGGAATTGAAGAACGAAAGCGATAAGCAGGTCCAGTCTGAACTTGAAGCCCACATAAATAGATTGGAATCTAAGATAAAAAAGAAAGATACCACACTTGAAGAAAAAAGGGAAAAGGAAAAAGAATTTGAAGAGAAGAAAGAAAAGTTGGAAAGGTCTATAGAACATCTTGAAGAAAAGGTCGAAGACCTAAAAGATGAGAAAAAAGGGATAAGAGAAAATATTAGGGAGATAAGTCCACAGGAATTATCGAAAAAATTAAGAGAATTGAAGGATGAAGAGGTAGATCTTGATAAAAAATTGAATAAGCTCGAATCCGAACTGGACAAAACAGAAAATAGAGAGGAAAATCTAGAAGAGAATATAGAGGAGATCAAAGGTCTTAGAGAAGAATTAAAAGAAGAGATAAAAAAGAAAGAAAGTGAGATCAAAAAATCCGAATCCATAATAAATGAAAAGGAAGGAAAACTTGAGGAACTAGAAGATAAGGAGTCAGAGGTAGGTGAAGAGCTAGATGATCTCAGAAGTGAACTTGAAGACAAAAAAGAAAAGCGGATGGAGAAAAGACATCGGATCGATCAGATCGATACCGAGATAGAATCCAAACAGGAATTCATCATAAGTTCTAAAAGAAAGTTGAGTACGGAAAGAGAAAAGCTCGAGGATCTGAAAGAGGATATCGACGACGAGGTCGATTATTCAGATGAAGAACTCCCTTCCATGAAAGAGCTAAAAAATACTATACGGCGCTGTAAAAATAAGATGGAAAACTTGCAACCTGTTAACATGAGGGCTCTGAACGATTACAAAAAGAAAAAAGAGAGAAAAGAAGAACTACAGGAAGAGTACACAGAACTAGAGAAGCGTAAGGAAGAACTAGACAACCTGATAGAGGAACTAGATGAGAAGAAGAAGGAAGGATTGTTAGAAGTCAAAGGTGAGATCAATAAAAATTTCGGGAAAGTATACGAAAAGCTGTCTGAAGGTGGGGAAGCGAATCTAGAACTGGAAAATCCAGATGATCCTTTCGAAGGAGGACTCGTGATAAAAGCTAGACCGCCTGGAAAGAAAGTACACCTGATCAATGCCCTGTCTGGAGGAGAAAAAAGTTTGGTTTCCATGGCTTTCATCTTCTCCATACAGATGTACGACCCATCTCCATTTTATCTGCTCGATGAGATCGATCAGAACTTGGACGGGGTGAACGCTGAAAACGTAGCAGAGATGATAAAAGATAATTCAAAGAACGCCCAATTCATACAGATCTCACTGAGAAAGGTGACCCTCAAAAAGTCCGATCATATCATAGGTGTAACTATAAACGACGATGGTATCTCAGACGTGATAATGAAAGTCAATATAGGAGAAGAGGATCAAAGGGATATACCGGAATTTTCAGAAGTCAGCAAATTGAAGACGGAGGTGCAGTGATTTGGTCTCAGAGATGAAAGAACCGTCGATCCATCTGGATAATTCACCGGAGGAAGTCATCCGACACCTGACTTTCCACAAATCTCTCATTGACGAGGAAAGGAACGGCGAACGTATAGATGATTACATCCAGATGGTAGAGAACATGGAAGAAGACGGTAAAGAGTTCTCTGATGATCCCTTCGATAACGCGATAGCTTCAATATTCAAGCTAGTGATCGATGAGAGGATGGATCCATGGGAGATCGACTTAGTTTCTTTTACCGAGATGTACCTGGAGGAGGCAAAAAATAGGGAGAACTTGAATTTTATCGTCACAGGGCAATTGATCAATATGGCGTGGTCGATCCTCAAGATGCAGTGTGAGCAGGTTTTATCATCAGCGGAGGAAGAAGAGAAGAAAGAGACCGTTGAAGAAGATGAGTTCTTCGATGAGTGGGAGATCTGGGATCAGGGCATCTACGAAGAGCCTGAAGATATAGACTTTGAAGAAGAAGTGTTGGATGATGATGAACTTCCTTTGGAAAAGGCCGTTAGAAGAGAAGAGAAGAAACCAGTATCTCTGATACAGTTGGTTGATGCTTTCGAAGATGCAAAACAGGAGGCAAAATACAGAGAGAAGATGGAAAAGATCAGGAAAGAAAAGAAAAAAGAGAGGGAGCAAGAATTGAGAGAGCGGGAAGAAAATTATGATGCACGTTCTCATGAAGAGGACATCCAGAGCGAAATATCTAAGATATGGAAACGTATCTGCTGTTATGAGCAGAAAGTTATCACTATGAGCATGATCCATGATGATAGAAAAAAAGATATCATCACCGCATTGATGTCGATCCTCTTTTTAAACAAGCAGAGCAAGATCAGGGTCGAACAGACAGATTATCCCGATGGCCAAATCCTCGTTGAAAACTTAGTTTCAGATGAAGAGAGGGAAAACGGTCTTATGGAACTGGCCACAGAAAGACAGGACGAGGGGTTATCGATAGATAGGATCAACGTTTATTGATTTATTTTTTGTTAATATAATAATACTCCCCCTCGGATTTCTGTTTCCTATCCAATCTTGAATTCAGTTTGTTAACTCTAGGCCGGTATGTGTCGGCATCTCTTCTAAAGGTTATTCCAACTTCTTGTAGGAACTTGTTCATACCCTTTCTCATGTCGTAAGGTCCTTCTCCTTTTCCTTTTCTCGCGGGTTCACCGGAGAAGTTCATTATCAGATCGGATACGTAATCTATGAAATAAACGTCGTGATCCACGATCATGCCGCCTTTGTCACTTTTTTCCATGAATCTACGGATAATCTTAGCTGCGGTCATCCTTCTATCAGAGTCAAGATAAGCGCTGGGTTCGTCTATCAGATAAAGGTCTGCTTTTCTTCCTAAAGAGAGCGCTATAACGACTCTCTGCAGCTCTCCACCGCTGAGATTTGGTACCTCTCTCTCGTACAGGTCCGGTAGATCTAGAGGATTCAATACGTTGGATTGGAAGAACCCTTCGTCGAGACGTTCACTAATCTCAGTTCTGTAGAGATCTATAACTCTTCCCTCGTACTCCGGCTTGATGTACTGGGGTTTGTAACTCACGGTGATGTCCTTCCTTATTTCTCCTTCTGTAGGTTCTATAGCATCAGCAAGCATCTTCACGAACGTGGTTTTACCCGTAGCGTTGGGTCCCACGACTCCAATAACCTCACCCTCTGGTATTTCCCCTTCTTCCGTTTCCAACCTAAAAGTGTCCCATTCCTTCACAAGTCTATCATACTCGACGATGGGTTTAGAGTGCCAATCGGACTTTGGGGCTCTTTTCTCAAATGTTATCTCCGTGTCTCTGAACCGGATGTTTTCTTCGTCGAGAAATCCCCTCAAGTAAGAGTTTATAGCGACTCTAACACCTTTAGGGTGAGATACAACACCATACGCTCCTTTCGAGCCGTAGAGAAGATGGACATTATCAGCTAGAAAATCTAAAACAGCCAAGTCATGTTCGATGACCATGACTCTATTCTCTTCACTCTTCTCTTTTATAGCTTCCGCTACATTCAACCTTTGCTTTATGTCAAGATATGATGAAGGTTCATCGTAAAAATAAACGTCAGCGTCCTTAGTAGAGGTCGCAGCTATAGCCACTCTCTGTAGTTCTCCACCAGATAGATTCGTGACTTTAGAATCCAGCGTATTTTCGATTTCAAGAGCTTCTACCCACCTCTCGTAATCATCCCCGATTTTAGAGAGAAGGTCTTCAACTTTGCCGGAATAATGTGCTGGGATCCTATCCACATATTGTGGTTTCAAAGCTGTCTCAAGATCACCGTGAGCTAAAGATTTGAAATACGCGCCGAGAGCTGTTCCTGAGTACTTTTCTATCACACGATCCCATGATGCATCCTCCTCATAATTCCCTAAATTAGGAGTGATCTCACCAGACAGCAGCCTGATCGCGGTTGTCTTTCCTATACCGTTAGCTCCTAGGAGGCCGGTAACTAGTCCCTCTTCAGGAAGTGGTAGCCTATAAAGTCTGAAGCTGTTATCTCCAAACTGATGAATGAGATCAGTATCTAGTTCTTCCGGAAGATTGATCATCTTTATGGCGTTGAATGGACATTTGTCCACACATATGCCGCATCCTTCGCACAATTCTTCAGAGATCTTTACAGCGTCTTCTGTTTTCACTATAGTATCGTGACCCGTCCGAACCATAGGACAGTAGTTTATACATTCATAACTGCAACGGTCGGACTGACACTTTTCCTCTATCAATACAGCAATCCGCATTTAACCACCTCATATTGTCGGTGTTATTTTAGATTGGTGTATCCTCTTTGAGATCAAAGCCAGTTCTGACCCATGCCGCAAGGCCCTTATCGAAGACCTCGACTTCCTCTTTCGTAAGGAAGACCCTTGCTATCGCAACTAGCTCGTCTTCTGGAGAGACAACCAACGATTCATCTCTAGGTCTCAAGTTTGAAGACATACTGGTTACGAACTTCGAAAAAACGCTCTTTCCATCCCTGTTGAACTCGACGCTTTCTTTTGTGACCTCGATTCTTAAAGCAGGTGGTTCGAATTCTTTCAAAAGGATTCTCGCTCCGGCTTCTTTTAGAGTAAAAAATCCGTCGTAATGCCTGATCGAAAGTATATGGTTTTTATCCAACTTCACGTTTTTGATCCTGCCTTTGTTGTTTTTGATATAAGATAAAGTGCCCTTTGTCAAGGTCTCTCCGGCACCTTTTCCGAATTGATAATCTGCTATCGCTCTGATCTTCATCTCGTCGAAATCAGGTCCTTTAGATTTTGACAACGAATCCAAAGTTTCTTTTCCCTCCCATGGGATCAGTTCATCTATCCGTTTTTTTCTCTTATAATGCTGTAAGGAAAATGTATTTGGAGGATTTGAGGGGAATACGGACTGTGCTATAGGATACACTTCATCCATCTCGAGCGGTACAGGACCCATTTGAGTAGACACTAAAAGATTTACATCGTAGTCCTTTACTAAGTCGATCTCTTTTTGGAGAGATCTGCTGTAAGGCTTTTTAGCTTGGTTTGAATCAAAATAGATCGTAGGTCCATCCTTTGGAGGAGTGTAATCATTGAGTATCCATCGTTTTACCCTTTTGAAGGTCGGTCTTTGGATGGATTCATGACCTGTATAGAGCGATGCCCGGTTCCTGCTTCGAGGTTCGAATCTTTCAAGATATCGATATTCTTGGTGTAGGATTCTCAAAGCCTCTAGAAGCTTCGGGTGACTTCTAACCCTTTTTTCCACCATCTCCCATAAACTACCTTCTTTAATCGCCTGTTTTATCTTGTCTATCTCCCTAAAACATATCCACAGATTATGTTCTGCTAGAAGGCTAACATCTCCTTTTTCATAGATTTTCTTCAACTCTTCAGGATCGTGAGAAGTACAGACAGGACATTCACACCCTAGATGGTCGATCTCCTCTATATTCCTAGTACCATCAGGATACATCATATCCCCCCGCTTTGCATACTTTGCATATGAACTTGAGTCGAAGAGATCGCAGCCTAGTAATACAGTTAAAGAATAAAGCATCGGATGACCCGCACCGAATAGATGTACGGGGCCGGTTGGACCCAACCCTTTCTTGGAAGCGATGATAACTTCAGCTAGATCACGGAACCTGTAATCTTCCATAAGAGGGACCACGCCTCCGATTGGATACAGACCTCCTTTCAGTTCTCCCATCGATTCGGCACATCTTTTTCTCAAGTCAAGATATATAGAGCCCTGGATAGGCAGTGCATTGAGGATCTCCTTATCACTTCTAGATTTCTGTGCTTGTTCAGCTCTTTCGACCGTCTTTTTAACTTTTCTTTCGGCAGTTTCCCTAGAATCGTCCGGCTCCGTAAATTCATCCAAGATAGTGACGATGTCGGAGCCTATACTTCTTTGAAATTCAAGTATTTCTTTTGCCCCTACATCGATATCACCGTACACGTGGGCTTGAAATGTGCCTGAGTCCGTCATTATCGGACCTTGGAATCCTAGGAGTTTATGCACACCTTTGTCCAAACTTTTCTTTTTCAGATCTTGGTCTTTATACAATATGTAGGAGTTGGTGATCAAAATCTGTGTACCGAATTCGCCTTCAAGTTTTTTAACTGGGACTAGTTCTCTGTTCGGATTTATGACTGGCATGATTGCCGGAGTTTCGATGGTTCCGTGCGAAGTTGTGAACTCGCCCAATCTTGCCAGACCGTCCTTCTCCTTGATCTCGAACATCTTGTCACTTTTTTATAGAAGCATGAGTTATAAGGTGTTTCGGTCCTTCGATAGTGGGAGTGACATCCTCCTCTCCCTGAAGGAAGAGGCTTCCTTGTAGGAAGTTCGAGGTTCATGGCTAGCTCACCTGCAGTTGTGCCACAAATCCTTTGGTCA
>SL_8KL_010_SEDDRAFT_10001959_pt1 | contig 17741 bp, 17 predicted proteins | sample SodLakKL_010_SED_4_FD_11160 | JGI IMG/M metagenome (IMG submission 11160)
AGCCGAAGCGACGTTTGCGGCGTTTTCTAACAACCATTTTGAAAGCAACGACATCCACGTTTTAAACGATTCGGATTTCGATTTCGACCTTGACACCATTCTGGCCGAGAACACCTTTGTCCCGGTTTCGCATGTCGATCAGGACGCCATCGTTCCGGAAGAGGAATAAAGGACAAATTAAACCACCATCCAAGAGCGGGCTGCGGGGAAGCCCGCTCTTTTTTGGGTAAAAAATGACAAGATTGTCATTTTGGGGTTGACTTTATATGACAAAGGTGTCATAATAACCATAGATGACAACCTTGTCATACTATGGAAAGAGGTGTGAACATGCCCACGAAAACGTTTGAAAATTTGCCCGAAGACAAGAAGAAGCGCATCAAGCGCGCCGCGCTTGAGAAGTTCAACGAAAAAGGCTACGACGACACGACGATTTCCGACATCGTCAAAGTCTCCGGCATACCAAGGGGAAGTTTCTATCAGTACTTTGAAAGCAAGTTCGACGTGTTTTACATGTTGCTGGTGGATGCGCAAATGAAGAAGCTCGAATACTTTACGGAAATCTTCGAAAGCGAGAAGATTGAAGCGCCGTTTTTCGATTTGGTGATGGAAATCTTCGACGTCGCCCTCAAGTACTTGCGGGATTATCCGGAGTATAGCCGGCTCGGCTATTGGATGTACCATTCGAGCGCGTTTGAAGTGTTGGAAATTGTCGAACGCTTCGACCAAGAAGGCGTCAAGAATCCTCTGCACTTTTTGAAGCGTGACCAAAAGCGCGGCCACATCCGTTCCGACATCGACCTCAAGACGCTTGCGCGGATGCTTTTCAACCTTTTCGGGCGCGAGCTGATCGACATGGTAGAAAAGGGCGCAAGCGACGAGGAACTGATTCGTTTCGCGAAAAAGCACATGGACATTTTGAAACGGGGCGCCGAAAACTGAGAAGCACGGCGTTTGATCATGAATAGATTATTGGGAGGCAAACTATGAATGCGATTGAGATTCGGAATCTAACCAAGTATTACGGTGAGTTTCAAGCCTTGAAAGGCATCGATTTGGACATCAAGCAAGGCGAGGTGCTGGGACTAATCGGGCCAAACGGGGCCGGGAAGACGACGACCGTGCGCATCCTATTGGGGCTGCTTAAAAAAAGCGGAGGCTCTGTCAAAGTCTTCGGCAAGGACGCCTGGGAAGACTCCGTCGAGATTCATGAGCGTCTGGCTTACGTCCCCGATGACGTTCGCCTTTGGCCGAAGCTCACGGGCGGAGAAGTCATCGACTTTTTGGCTTCGCTACGAGGAGGCATCAACGAAGAAAAGCGCGCCTATTATATCGAGCGCTTCGAGTTCGACCCCAACAAGCAGTGCCGGTCCTATTCGAAAGGGAACCGGCAAAAGCTCGGACTCATCGCCGCGTTTGCGGCCGATACGGATTTGATCGTCTTTGACGAACCCACAGGAGGATTAGACCCCTTGATGTCGAAAGTGTTTCAGGAATGCGTCGCCGAGTTGAAAGAAGAAGGCAAGACGATTCTCATGTCGAGCCACATTCTCGCCGACGTCGAGAAGCTGTGCGACCGCGTCGCCATCATCAGTCATGGCGAGATTGTCGAAACGGGCACGCTTGATGCGATGCGTCATATGAAACGGAACCTCATCACCGTGCGCACAAAGAAACCATTAAGCGACTTAAGCGATGTTGAAGGCGTCCACAACGTTGAAGAAAACGGCGAGGCGCTAAGTTTCCAGGCCGACAACGAAAAAATCGACGACATTATCCGCCATCTCTCCGCCCACGGCATCCAATCGCTGGAGATTGCGCCCCCGACGCTTGAAGACTTGTTCATGCGGCACTACGAAGAGGGTTACCACAAAAGCGAGGCGGTCCGAGATGAAAAGAACTGATTTGAAAGGAACACTCACATTGGTTCTTCACGCCCTCAAGGTGGAATGGCCGCGGTATGCGATCTGGTTTTTCGGCATGTTCGCTTTGATGGTCATCGCGACGTATGCGAATGGGCAGTTTTCTGGGGAAGAAATGCGCGAGCTTGTCATCCTCTCTGTCGGGGAACCGGGCATGCGGATGCTGGTGAGCCCGATTCGTCCCGAAGGGATTGAAGACATCAGCCGGTTCGTCTTTTTCCGATTTTCCTTTGTGATTTCCATTCTTGTGGCCATCATGAGCGTGCAGATTGTCAACCGCCTGACGCGTTTGGAAGAAGACACGAAGCGCGCGGAAATGGTCGCAACGAGCGGTGCCGGACGCTATGCGCAGTTGTTTTCGGCGCTGATTGTCGGCGTCCTCGTCAACTTGGCGATCGCCTTTGCGCTTACGCTCGGTCTTGTGGTGAACGGGGTTGAAGTATCCGGCTCCATCGTCGCCGGGCTTTCCTACGGTGCCCTCGGCATAGTGTTTGCGGGCGTAGCGGCGCTTACGGCGCAACTTTCCGGCAACGCCTCCGCATCAAGCGGATTGTCGGCGATTGTGTTTTTGGCGGTGTTTGTGGTGAACGCCCTTTCCAACGTGACCGGAAACGTTCATGAGGACGCACTCGGCTTTGAAAGCTCGTTCTTGGCCTGGTTCTCGCCGATGGGGTGGGTACAGGAAGTCTATCCGTTTGACGATAGGAATCTTTGGATCTTTTTCCTGTTTGCGGGCCTGTTTGTTCTCTTGTCTTTCATCGCGTTTTTCTTAGTCGACAAACGCGACGTCGGACGGGGCATTCTTCCCGACAAGCGCGGCCGCGGACGCGCGCCTGGATGGATGAAGAAACCGCTCGGGCTTGCGTATAGGTTGCATCGTGGCGCGTTTTTCGGATGGCTCGTCCCGATTGCGTTCGTCGGCGCGGCCTTCGGCGCCGCGACGGGCGACCTTGGAGAGACGTTTGAAGACCATGAGTTTTTTGGCGAGGCCTTCACCGAGGCGGCGCGGGAGATGCCGTTCATTTTGATTGCGGTTGCGACGATGATGGTGGCCTTTTACGCTCGGCTCGCGCTACTTAGGATGCGCAAGGAAGAAACCGACGGGCCGCTCGACAATGTGCTTTCGACGCCGCTTTCGCGCACGAAATGGATGGCCTCCCATGTGCTTTTGGCGGTCTTGGGAAGTTTCACGCTGGTGATGACGATGGCGTTTTTCCAAGGCCTTGTCGTCGCGGAAACTTCAAGCGACTTGGGCGAACAGCTTCTTGGCGGCGTGATTCAATACGGCGCGCTCTTCATGCTTGCGGGGCTTGTGGTGATGCTTTTCGGACTGATTCCCAAGCAGGCCTCCGCGGTGTCGTTGGCCGTGCTCCTTTACGCGATTCTTGCCGGGTCCTTTTTCGGACCCATCCTCGATTTGCCCGAGTTCATGAAGAACCTCTCGCCCTACACCCACGCGAAGTTTTTGCCGGAAAACGCTTCGGCATTGCGCGTTTTGACGATGTACGGGCTCGGAATCGCGCTTGGAGCGGTAGGATTTATTGCGTTTCGAAAAAGAAACATGGTGTTTTAAGCGGGGGCTTGCTATAATGAAGGAAAGTGTACGGGGCGCATGCCTGTGCGCCCCGTTTTATTAGGAGGGAAGCGATGATCAACGTCAGCGGGCTTTATAAGTCTTATGGGTCAAACGAGGTTTTGCGCGGCGTGGACCTCGCGCTCAAGAAAAACGAGATTTTTGGGCTTCGAACGAGATTTTTGGGCTTTTGGGGCCGAATGGTGCCGGCAAGACGACCATGCTTGAAATCATGGAAGGCTTGCGCCTAAAGAACGCAGGCACCATCGACATCATGGGGGAAGCTCCCGAAGAAGCGGTGCGAAGCGGAATCGTCGGCGTGCAGCTGCAATCGTCTTCGCTGCCTGAAGCGATGACGCCGCTCGATGCGATGACGTGGTTTTGCCGGTGGCGGGGCGTGGAAGTGCGCACGGATTTGCTTGAGCGTTTCGGGCTTGAGGGGCATTTGAAAAAGCCCTACAAGCATCTCTCGACCGGACAGAAGCGCCGCTTGCATCTTGCGCTGGCGATGGCGCACGACCCGAAAATCCTCTTTTTGGACGAACCGACCGCGGGGCTTGATGTCGAAGCGAGGGTGGCTTTGCACGAAGACATCCGGGGCATGAAGAAAAACGGCATCACGATGGTGCTCGCCTCGCACGATATGGCCGAAGTGGAAAGCCTTTGCGACCGCGTGGGCATTTTGGTTGCGGGCCGCATCAAGAAAATCGGCGCGCCTTCGGAGATTGTCGAGGAGGTGGCGGGCGAGACCATCGTTCGCGTGAAGCTTGATGCCGCTCACGACTGGCCGGCGTTTTCTTATGCGAAAAAGCATGGAGAAAGCGTGGAAGGCTACACCGAATGGAAAGCGGAAAACATGCTTGAGGGCCTTTTTGAGATCTTGAGTTACATCAAAGAACAGGATTTGCCGCTTTTGGACATATCGCTTAAAAAACAGACCTTGGAAGAGCGGTTCATCGAAATCGCGAAGGAGGACGTCCGATGAAAGCCTGGATGTATACGATTTATTTGAAAACACGGATGGATTGGCGTTCTTCGGAGATTTGGATCACCCATTTCCTGGTTCCGATTGTGTTTTTCTTCGTGATGGGCGCCGTGTTTACTTCCGTCATGCCGGAAACCGAAGAGACGCTGATCCCGACGATGGTCATCTTCACCGCGACCATGGGCGCTTTGATTGGAACGAGCGGGACGCTCCTTCCCTACACCGCCGCGCCGACGCGCAAGTCGATGAAAGCGGGCGGGATTCCGTTTTCTTCGGTGTTGCTTGCGACGCTTGTGGCGGGGATTGTCAATCTTCTTTTGGTTTCGGTTTTCATCTTTTTGGTCGCGCCCCTTGTGTTCGGCGCGGACCTTCCCGCAAGCTTCGGCGTCTTTATCGGAGGGTTTTTCCTGTTTTTGGTGCCGAATCTGCTGCTCGCGATTTTGATCGCCGTCTTGGCCAAAGACGCGAGCCGTCTGACGATTGTCTCGCAAGCCGTGTTTTTGCCCTCGATGCTTTTATCGGGCATCATGTTTCCTTTCGAAATGCTTCCGACTCCGCTTGCGGCCGTCGGGTACGCGCTTCCGGCCACGCACGCGATGATGATTATGACCGAGGAGAGCTTTCCGCTTGTGAACGTCTTGGTGCTTGCGGCGTTCATCCCGGCTTTGCTTTTCTTGATTGGCGTTCGTTTGCGGGCGTTGCTCCGTGACGAAGGATAATGAAAAAATTGACATATTGAAGGGACAAGCGGAGGCTTGTCCCTTTTTACGCTCAAGCTCTTCCGACTGTCCTTTTACAATTTCATATGGATTTATGTATAATAAAATTAGGTTATAGGGAAAGAGGGGATGCGCATGAAACGTTTTTACGCAAAGCACTGTTGTGGCGCGGTTTTTTCATGCCGCATTTTTCTTTATTCGAGGGGGATATTCTAAACGGTGAGTGTTGCTTGATGCGACCATGTTTCGCACAAATGTAGTAATGGAGTGTAAAGGATGCTAAAAATTCTAAAGGCAGCTTTTAACAAGTCGAACGTGAAACAAAACATGACGCTGATTCACTACTCGGTCGGGTTCTTCAGTTTGGTGGCCATTGCCTTATTGGTTCTTGTGGCGGTATTCGCCGGGTTCGTGGCGACTGGAAGGACCGACGATTTTTGGCTGCTTTACGTTTATGCTCAATTTGCGTTGGTGCCGCTTTATGTGACCGCCTTGATTCTTTCGATTTTAATGTTGATCTTAGTCGTTCGAAGGCTCTACGCAATAGGCATGCTTTGGGCCTTGTTGCTTTGGTTCGCGGCTTGGGTTCTCGGTCACATCGAAATCGGCATCGCGTTGCTTTTGGTTCCGTTTCTTCTGGGGTTTTTGCCGGATGGCCTCTTCAAAAGAAGGTTTGAAAAGCANACCGATTCCGATGTGCAGGGATGAGCCAATCCAAGTGTAAAGAAGCATTTGTTGCGAAAAGCATCCAATACATGGACCATGACAAAGCGCAATGGCGTTGCGCTTTTTTTATGTTCGCAATCTCTTCAATTAAGCGTATCACCGGATGGGGGATTGTGCTATAATGGTTTATGTGTGAAACCCGTCACGAACCAACGATAAAGGGGGCGGGGTTTTTCCTGAAAATAAAAATTGGAGGTCGTTTATGGAGTTTGCATCGAGCAAAGGGACGTTGCGTTACATTTTGGAAGGGAACGAGGACAAACCCGTACTCATGTTCATCCACGGCGTTGGCATGAATTTGAGCGCGTTCAAGGCGCAAGTGATTGGTTTGAAAGACGACTACCGCGTGCTGTGCGTCGATTTGCCGGGCCATGGCGGAAGTTATGATCCCGAGCGATTCACATACAAGGAGACGGCGGAAGCGTTTCTCGAGCTGCTCGACCATTTGAAGATCGATGAGACGACGCTTGTCGGGGTATCCTTGGGTGGACACATTGCGCAATATATGGCGTTTCATTATGAAGAAAGAGTCCGGGGCGTTGTCGACATCGGCTCCATCGGACTGCATATGAAGCTTTCCAAACCGATGAAACTGCTGATGCCTTTTGCGCTTCGGTTTGCGAGGCTTTTGCCCGAGAAACTCTTTTGCAAGATGTTTGCGAAAGACAAGGCCGTCAAAAAGGAAAACATCGAAAACCTCCACGAAACCTCTTTGAAAACGGGAAAGAAAAAAATCATGCAATATTCCTTCGCGATGCTTCGGGAGATGAAAATGCCCATCCCGCACCCTATCAAGCAACCCGTTTTGATCATTCACGGCGAAAAGGAAGCGGGCTTCATCAAAAAACGCGGCGAGAAATGGGACGAGGAAACGTCGAACACCACACGCATTCTTCTTAAAAATACCGGACACGTTGCCACGGGCGATGACCCCGACAAAGTGAACGCGTTGATCGCCGATTTTGTAGAAGGTCTTTAGGAATCGACAGTAGATAACGCAAAAGCGCCAACGATTGAATCGTTGACGCTTTTTTTGTGCTTTATTGTGGGTTTATTGGCGTTCCTTGAAGAGGCCGTTTTTGATGAGGTCCATCACCACATCGACGATGTAGTCGATGTCGTCGTTGCGTTCTCCTAATTTGAAGACGACTTTGAGGCCGATGAAGTTGGCGATGCCCATTAAAACAAAGCTCACAACGTCGGTGTCGATCTCGCGGAGTTCTCCTTGTTTGACGGCGGCGTCCAAGCCTTTCTTGTAGCGCTTGGCAAACGACATGTAGTAATCGCGGAAAAGATCTCGGTCGATGTAAAGCGATTCCCAGATGATGTTGTACATCTCCGGGTTTTTCCTGGCGTACTCGATGAAGGCTTTGACGCCTTCGCGTTCTTTGTCGTAGCGGCTTTCCATCTTGTTCACTCTTGCGGCGATGTAGCGGCGGATGTTGTGGGAAAAGGTCAGAAGCAGATGCTTATAGAGGACGAGTTTGCTTGGAAAGTAAAGATACAGCGTACCGGCGGCGACGCCGGCGTCGTCGGTGATGTCGGCNATGGTGGTGGCGTGGTAGCCGTTTTTGTAAAACAGCTTGATNGCGGATTTCTCAATTTCCTGAAACGTTGTTTTGGCGTTTCGGGTTGTGGGTTCTTTAATGTTTAGGTCCATCATAACAATACTCCTTGCATGAAATTTCGTTGACAGTGAAAGCGCTTTATGCTAATATATGAATATCCATTCATAATGTGAATATATATTCATAAAGTGAACTATGATTCATATAAAGTATACTCCATTCGGCGTTATTTGGCAAGAAACGTTTCATCAATTTGTATAAAACAGAGGAGGATTTTTGTGAAAAAAGTGTATGTGATAGGTGGGAAACGCACCGCGATTGGCCGTTTCATGGGAACGCTTTCAGAGATGCATCCCGCCGAGTATGGAGCAAGCGTCGTCAAGGAGTTGCTCAAATCGTCCGGGGTTTCCGCGGAAACGGTGGACGAAGTTTTGGTGGGGAACATATTGCCTGCCGGTCTTGGACAAGGCGTAGCCCGACAGATTTCCATAAAGGCGGGGGTTCCAAAAAGCGTTCCGGCCTATGGCGTCAACATGGTCTGCGGTTCCGGCATGAAAACCGTCATGAACGGGTATATGTCTTTGCAAAACGGCTGGCACGATATCGTAATCGCCGGAGGCGTCGAAGCGATGTCCAAAACGCCTTACATTTTACCAGACAAACTTCGCAAAGGCAACAAGATGGGCGGATTCAACGTCAAGGACCATATGATCGACGATGCGCTCATGGATGCCTTTGACAACATCCACATGGGCGTGACGGCGGAAAACATCGCGAAAAAATACAACATTTCCCGCGAGGAACAAGACGAATTCGCGCTCGCTTCGCAAGAAAAGGCCGCAAGCGCGCAAGACGCCGGCCGTTTCGACGACGAAATCGTGCCGATTACCGTGAAAACACGCAAAGAAGAAATTGTGTTCGACGAAGACGAACACTTGAACCGGGGCGCGAACAAGGAAAAACTCGCGAAGCTTCGCCCGGCATTTGTGAAAGACGGCACCATCACCGCGGCGAACGCTTCAGGCATCAACGACGGCGCGAGCTTTATGCTTTTGGCTTCGGAAGACGCGGTGCAAAAGCACAACTTGAAACCGCTCTTTGAAGTGGTCGGCATCGGCCAGGGAGGCGTCGCCCCCGACATGATGGGCATGGGGCCGATTCCGGCGATCGAAGCCGCGCTCAAACATGCGGATTTAGACTTTGACAAGCTTGATTTGTTGGAACTAAACGAAGCGTTTGCGGCGCAGGGACTCGGTGTCATGCGAGAACTAAGCGCACGCTACGGGGTATCCAAAGAAAAACTCATGGAAAAAACGAACGTCAACGGCGGCGCCATCGCGCTCGGGCATCCTGTTGGAGCCAGCGGCAACCGCATCACGGTGACGCTCATGCATGAAATGTTGAAACGGAAAAGCACTTACGGTCTTGCATCGCTTTGCATCGGCGGAGGCATGGGGACCGCAATCATATTGAAAAGAATGGAGAATGCGTAATGCGTTTGAAAGACAAAGTTACGATTGTGACCGGCGGCGCGCAAGGACTAGGCCGCGCCATGGCCGAACGTTTTGCCGAAGAAGGCGCGAAAGTGGTAGCGCTCGACATGAAAGAAGCGGAGTTTGACCACGAAGCCATTGAAAGCCGCGTGCTTGATGTCACCGATGTAGATGCGTGCAAAGCGGTGGTGGATTCGATTCTGGAAAGTTATGGAAAAATTGACGTTTTGGTCAACAACGCCGGCATCACCCAAGACGCGATGACCAAAAAAATGACCGACGAGCAATGGGACAAGGTGTTGAACGTGAACTTAAAAGGCGTCTTCAACTTGACCCGCCACGTCGGTCCGAGGATGGAAAAAGACGGAGGCGGCGCCATCTTGAACATTTCAAGCGTCGTCGGCGAATACGGCAACATCGGCCAGGCGAACTACGCCGCAAGCAAGGCGGGCCTTTTGGGCCTTTCCAAAACCTGGGCGAAAGAATTCGCCCGCAAAGGCACTCCGGTACGCGTCAACGCCATTGCGCCCGGATACATCATGACCGACATTTTGAAAACAGTCCCGCAAGATCTTCTGGACAAGTTCGCCGGCATGACCATGCTCAAGCGATTGGGCGAGCCAAGAGAAATCGCCGACACGGCCGTTTTCTTGGCGAGCGATGAAGCAAGCTACATCACCGGACAAACCATCAGCGTAAATGGTGGCATGAGACTGTAAGCAGGAGTGGTAACATGAAAGACATACATGTGGGTGTGGTCGGAACGGGGATTTATCTCCCCGAAAAGACCCGTACCGCGAAAGAAATCGCCGAGGCCACAAATGGAAACTGGACCGAAGAAAACATTGTCAGGAAACTCGGCATCAAGAAGGTCTACGTTCCTTCCGATGAGGATGGCACGCAAGAAATGGCGCTCAAAGCCGCGAAGGACGTATTGCGCAAAACGGGCACGGACCCGAAAGAAATCGATGTGATTTTGGACATCGGCGAAGAATGGAAAGAATATCCCCTGACCACTTCGGCGCTTTATGTTCAAGGCGAACTCGGCGCCATAAACGCATGGGGCGTTGACCTTCAAAACCGCTGCGCCACATGCCTTAGCGCATTCAAGATGGCCAAAGACATGATGCTCGCCGACAAAGAGGTGAAAAACGTGCTGATTGTCGGCGGATACCGCAACGGCGATTTTGTCGACTATTCCGACCCGAACATGTCGATGATGTACAACTTGTCGGCCGGAGGCGGTGCGGTATTGCTTCGCAAAAACTACGGAAGAAATCTCCTCCTTGAATCGCATCTCATCGCCGACGGTACGCTCGCGCGTACCGCCGGTGTCGAGATTGGCGGCACGAAAAACCCCATCACGAAAGACAATCTTGATAAAGCCTATAAATCCTTGAGGCTTATGCAGCCGCAAAAAATGAAAGACCGTTTGAACGAAGTTTCCGTTCCGAATTGGTTCACGTGCATCGACAAAGCCCTGAGCAAGTCGGGGTATTCACGCAAAGACCTCGATTACCTAGCGATTTTGCACATCAAGCGTTCGGGGCATGAAGGCATGGTGAGCGAACTCGGTCTTTCTCCTGAACAAACTGTCTATCTTGAAGAGTATGGCCACATGGGACAACTCGACCAGATTCTTTCTTTGGATTTGGCCCTCAAAGAGGGCAAAGTCCAAGAAGGTTCTTTGATTGCTTTAATCGCCGCAGGCATCGGCTATGTCTGGGGCGCTTCGGTCATTCGATGGGGTGAAACGGATGAACATAACTAATTTGCTCAGGGTGCTTTTTAACAGTTTAAACACCGGAAGCGTTTATGCGCTTGCGGCGCTCGGCATTGTGCTCATTTTCCGCACAAGCCGCACGACGAACTTCGCCCAAGGGTCGATTGGGACCCTAAACGCCTATGTTGCCGGCTATTTGTTTATGACTTTTGGCTGGAGTATTTGGGTTGTTGCGCTCGCTTCGATGGCGACGGCGTTTGTGACGGGGATTTTGATCGACGTCTTCGTCATACGTCCGGCGGCGAAAGTGAACCCCATTTCCAAACAAATCATCACATTGGGCTTGATTATTGTAATCGTCGGGGCGATTCCGTTCATATTCGGGGTCGACACCTATCAGCTTTCTCGCTTTTTCACAACGGGTGCATACACCGTCGCGGGAGCGACGTTGCGCCATAACACCATTTTTGTGGTGCTGCTTTCACTGTTTTTGATGAGCGCCATCTTTTGGTTCATTCAATACACCAAATGGGGGCTTGCCATCCGCGTGACCGCCTCCGATGAGACGACCTCACGTTTGATGGGAGTCCCGACGAAGACCGTTACGATGCTTTCTTGGGCGACCGCCGCAATGCTTGGGACTTTGGCGGCGTTGATCATCGCTCCGCAAGGAAGCGTCAACCCGAATTTCATGGTCGATGTGCAGGTGAACGCGTTTTTCGCCGGCGTGCTTGGAGGGTTCCAAACTTTTTACGGGGCGGTTATCGGCGCCTACATCATCGCTTTTGCGAGAAACTTCACCAACTTCTACATTTCCGACATTTGGGCGGACGTCATTGTGTATTCGTCCATCCTTGTTTTCTTGTATCTTAAACCATTCGGCCTCTTTGGCAAAAAACCGATACGGAAGGTGTAGGTGGAGGCTATGGATATGAAAAAATGCATGGAATGCATGAAAACTCGTTGGAACCGTTTCGTCGCTTTGCTTAAGCGCCATCCACCCTTGCAATATGTGATTTTTGGCGGGATGCTCGCCATTATGGGCTTAGGACCCTATTTTGGGATTATCCCGGTCAGCACCGCCATGTTCGGCGCGCTCATCACCGTCATGATTTGGACCGTCGCGGCGCTTGGCATCAATCTTTTGCTTGGGTATGGCGGCTTGATTTCGCTCGCGACCGCAGGCTTTATGGGCGTCGGGGCGCTTGGTGTGGGCATCTTCATGACCGAATACGGATGGCCCTTTGAACTTGCGGCGCTTATGACATTGTTGATTAGCGGAGCGCTTGGGCTTTTGATTGGCATCTTTTCGTTGAAAGTCTCCGGCATCTATTTGGCCATCGGCACGCTCTTTGTCGGGGAGATTCTCCGTCGGATTTTCACAAACGTTCCCATCTTCGGCGGCGAACGGATCAACATTGGTGAGATCACTTTTTTGGGTCGTTTCACCATAGACCGCAACTTGCCCTTTCAAGATTTCGCTACCGGTGCTTCGCAGTATGAACGCTATTGGCTTTATTTGATTTTGACCGTGCTCATGGTGCTTACGATGATTGTTGTACACAACATCGTCAAAAGCCGTACTGGACGAGCTTTCATGGCGATGAGCCGCAGCGAAAACGCGGCGCAGTCGATGGGTATCAGCATCATCAAATACCGTTTAATCGCTTTCATCGTGGCGACAATGCTCGCTACGCTCGGGGGCATCATGTACGCCATTTATTTTCAAAACGCTCCGACGGAAGCTTGGACGCTTATTTTGAGCCTTATGATTATCGGGGCGGTGGTGGTTGGCGGTTTGAAATCGATTTTTGGCACGTTTTTGGGCGCGGTGATTATCCATCTTGTGCCGAATCTGTATTTACGCCCCCTCTTCGGCGATGTTCGTTCTTTGTTTACGGGTGTTTTAATCATCGTGGTCATTCTCTTTTACCCTCGCGGCGTTGTTTTTGTGGTTACAGATTTAAAAAAACTGTGGGGCAAACTGAAAAAACGCCTGCAAGGCCGAAAGGAGACCGCTCATGATGAACAGTCCTAAAAAGCCCATCTTAGAACTCAACAAGGTGACCATGCGGTTTGGCGGCCTTGTGGCGGTCGACAACCTCAGCTTTACGGTGCATGAAAAAGAGATAGTGGGTCTTATTGGGCCAAACGGAGCCGGCAAAACGACCGTTTTCAATTGCGCGACACAATTTTACGACGATTACGAAGGAGACATTCGGTTTTATACCGAAGCAGGCGATTCGGTCGACCTCCGTTCGAAGAAGGTCACCGAAATTGCGCCGCTTGGCATCAGCAGGACCTTTCAAAACATTGAACTTGTGCAAGACCTTTCAATTTTGGACAACGTTTTGATTGGGGCGCATTACAAGTTTGAAACCGGTGTGTTTCGCCACATTTTCAAAACGAAGAAAGCGCGCGACGAGGAACAAGTCTGGAAAGCGCGCGCCGAAGAAATTTTGAAGTTTATGAACATCGCCCATTTGAAACATTTCTACGTCGCCGGCCAGCCTTATGGCATTCTCAAAAAGATTGAGATCGCCCGGGCGATGATGATGAACCCGCGCCTGATCATTTTGGATGAACCCGCGGCCGGGTTGACGGATTATGAAACGGATGAACTTGAAAAACTCGTTTACCGCATCCGCGACGAATACAACATATCGATACTGCTAATTGAGCACGATATGGGCTTTGTGATGAACATCTGCGACCGTGTGTGCGCCATTAATTTCGGCAAGTACATAGCGATGGACACGCCGAAAAACATCCAAGAACATCCAGAAGTCAAAGAAGCGTATTTAGGGAGTGAAGCCTGATGCCGCTTTTAGAAGTCAAAGACCTAAGCGTATCTTATGGCGCCATCAAGGCGCTTCAAAAGGTGAACATCACCGTCGGGGAAAACAAGATTGTGGCGATTCTTGGCGCCAACGGCGCCGGAAAAAGCACGCTCCTTAAAAAAATCTCCGGATTGATGCCCGCTGATGCCGGCACTATCGTCTATGCGGGCAAAGACATTACGTCCCTATCCGCCGAACGGATTACCCAGGCCGGCGTAGTGCATACGCCGGAAGGACGGAAGATTTTCGAGGACCTCACCGTCAAGGAGAACCTGCAGATTGGCGCCTTCACAGTGAAACGAAAAACGGTGGAAGCTTCCACCATCTACAAAGACGCCATGCCCGAACGGATCAAGAAAATGATCGAAGACAAAGGACATACCGATTTTTCGGTCGACCTCACCAAGCAAGAAGTGATTCGCAACAACTTCGCCCGCGTCTATAACGTTTTCCCCGTCCTTAAAGAACGAAACCATCAAGTCGCAAAGACGCTTTCGGGCGGCGAACAGCAAATGCTGGCAATCGGTCGGGCCCTGATGGGGACCCCTAGGCTTTTGATTTTGGACGAGCCTTCACTCGGGCTTGCGCCGATGATTGTCAAAAACATTTTCTCCGTCATCGAAAAACTGAACGAAGAAGACATCACCGTCTTAATCGTTGAACAAAACGCGCTGCAAACCCTAAAAATCGCCGATTATGCCTACGTGCTCAAAGTCGGCCGCATCATCAAAGAAGGCCCGGCGCAAAAGATGATGCAAGACGATGCGCTTGTTGAAGCGTATCTCGGCAATTGACAATTTGGAACCAACTACGAATCTTTGGATTTTGTAGAAAAAATAATAGAAAAAAGTAGGAGGAGACAAAATGAAAAAGGTTTTAATTTTACTGCTTTCTTTGGCATTTGTGTTCACACTTGCCGCTTGTCGTGACGACGATGAAGAAACGTTCCGCGGCGTCACCGACACGACCATCAAAGTTGGAAACACCGCCGCCACAAGCGGAGGCTTCGCCAGCGTAGGCGTGCCGTTCAATGCGGCAATCGAAGGGTATTTCGACATGGTCAACGACGCCGGCGGTATCGCCGGACGTGAAATCGAGTTCATCCATTACGACGATGAGTTCGACGGCTCGCAAGGGTTGACCTACACGCAGGAACTTGTCGAAGAGGACAGAGTGTTCGCTCTCGTCGGACATTTTGGCACCCCGACCGTCGGCGCTACGCGTGATTATCTGAATACGATTGGCATCCCTCGCGTTTACTACGCGACCGGCATCAGTGAACTCTTCAACCCAAGAGCGGAAGGCAACGCTCGCTCAAGCTTCCCCGTGCAGCCTATTTATGACGCTGAAGGCGAAGTCATGGTGGCACGCGCTTACGACGAATACGATGCGGAAAACATCGGCGTCATCTACACCAACGCCGACGACGGCCGCGGTATGATGAACGGTATCAACTTGCGCGCCGCAGACTTGGGCATCAACTTGATCACCCGCCAGGTCGACCCGGGCTCCGCCGATTACAGCTCAGCGGCGAATGCGCTTGTCGATGCGGATGTTGACGCGATCATCGTCGCGGCAAACCAAGTTCCGGCCGATGTGGCGGTTAAAGCGCTTCATGCCGCCGGCAACGAAAAGCCTGTCTTCACAAGCTATGTCAACGCGGACGCTTCTTGGCTCGCAGGCGTAGGCGACGAAGTACAAGCCGAACAGTTCAACATGTACGCCAGCGCTTGGGTCAACATTTTTGAAGAAGACGGCGACTTTGTGCCGGGGTATCTGGAATTTGCCGAACAAGTTCCCGATTACGCCGATAACGCGTTTGCCATGGCCGGCTGGATTGCGGCACACTTCTTTGTGACCGGACTTGAAAGAGTTGGCGAAGACGAACTCACTTGGGACTCGTTTATCGACGCAATGGAAAGCGCCCCGATCGACAACCCGATGGGCGGCATCGTTGATTACGCCGATGGAGTCCGTGTGGGCACACAATCCATGGCGTTGCTTCTTGCGACCGCTACGTATGACGAAGAAGAAGAGGAATGGGTCTACGAATGGACAAACCATCGTCCAATCGACACCATTTCGAACATCATTGGAGAATAACGAATGCGGGGTGGTGCAAACCACCCCCTATTGTATGGCAAGAGAAGGAGTTTGATTATGGCAAAAACCATTACATTGGATGAAGCCTTGAACCTCGTACAAGACAAAGACCATATCGTCTCGGGCATGGCGGCGAGCGAAGGCAGGCGTTTTTTCGAACGCTTGCACGAAGTCGCAGACCGCGTCAAAAGCGTGAGCGTGGACAACTGTCTGCCGCTTGCGCCGTTTCCGTTCATGCTTGACAAGCAATACGCCGATACTTTCACTGTCAACAGCTGGTTTTATTCGCCGGATTTGCGCAAAGCCTTTGCACATGGAAACATCACGTTCATCCCGAATCAATTGCATTTTGCGGGCGTGCGGCGCATGGGGCACAAGACCCCGGATCTTTATGTCGGCAACGCGACACCACCCGACAAACACGGTTATGTTTCGCTTTCTTTGTCGAACGTCTACGAAAAACGAATGATTCAAGCGGCCAAGACGGTTGTTTTGGAGATTAATCCGAACCTACCCCGCACGCTTGGCGATATGGAAGTGCACGAAAGCGATGTCGATTATTTTGTCGAAGTCGATTATCCGGCGCCCGAATTGCCGGAAGTTCCACCGAACGAAAAAGACGAAAAAATCGGCCAATTCATCGCCGATTTGATTCAAGACGGCGACACCATCCAACTCGGCATCGGCGGCATCCCAAACGCCGTCGCCAACGCGCTCAAAGACAAAAAGGACTTGGGCGTGCACACCGAGATGCTGACGACGGGCTTTATGAAACTCTTCCGCGCCGGCGCCATCACCAACAAGAAAAAAACGCTCCACAAAGGCAAGATGGTCGCGGCCTTCGCCTTAGGCACCAAGGAGCTTTACGACTTCATCGACGACAACCCTTCGCTCATGCTTCTTGATGGAAACTACGTCAACGACCCGTGCGTCATCGGCCAAAACGACAACCAAGTGTCCATCAACACGACGCTTGAGATCGATTTGACGGGCCAGTGCGCAAGCGAATCGCTAGGCACGAAGCAATTCAGCGGCACGGGCGGGCAAACCGACACCGCCACCGGCGCGCAGCGCGCCAAAAACGGCAAAAGCTTCATCACGCTCTATTCGACCGCGAACGTGAAAAACCCCGAAACCGGCGAACGCGAGCCCGTCAGCAAAATCGTGCCCACCTTGAAACCCGGTGCCGCCGTGAGCCTTTCGCGCAACGACGTCGATTACGTCGTCACCGAGTACGGCGCCGTGAGACTCAGGGGTACAAGCGTCAAGGAACGGGTCGAGCTTTTGATTTCGATCGCCCACCCCGATTTCCGTGACAAGCTCCGCGAGGACGCGAAAAGGATAGGGTATTTGAAATGAGCACGTTCACCTTTCAAGGAAAAGAAGTGTTTTACACGACCGACGGCGATTCCAAACGGCCGCCGCTCTTGATTTTAAACGGCATCATGATGTCGCACAAAAGCTGGGAGCCTTTTCTTGAAGCGCTCACCCCGCATTTTTGCGTGATCCGCCTCGACATGCTCGACCAAGGGCTCTCCTCAAAAATGGATAAGCCCTACACGCAAAGTTTGCAAGTAGATATGCTGAAGGCATTCCATGAGCATGTGAATCTCGGAAAGTTTCACTTGGCCGCCATCAGCTACGGCGGCAGCGTGGCCATGCAGTGGGCGACGAAACACCCCGAATGCATCGAACGCATGGTGCTTTTAAACGCCGCCGCCTACACCACGCCGTGGCTCCGAGACGTCGGGCGGGGCTGGAACGAAGTGGCCAGGACAAAAAACGGCGAAGCGTATTACCATGTGACCATCCCCTACATCTATTCGCCCTATTTTTACAACGAAAACATCGACTGGATGGACGCGCGCAAGGAAAAACTGATGCCTCTTTTTGAAAACGAAGACTTCCGGCAAGCCATGATCCGTTTGACCGAAAGCGCGGAAAGCCACGATGTGCGCGAAGAACTCGCTTCTATCGAGGTTCCCACGCTCGTGGTCGCGGCGGAATACGACGTGCTCACCCCGCAAAGCGAACAGGCCTACATCGTGAAAAAGATGCCCAACGCGCAAATGGTCACCTTTGATAAGTG
>SL_8KL_010_SEDDRAFT_10001960_pt1 | contig 17740 bp, 15 predicted proteins | sample SodLakKL_010_SED_4_FD_11160 | JGI IMG/M metagenome (IMG submission 11160)
TCTAGACACAACAGTAGGGGCTCACATAATTCCTGTCAGATATGAAGGGGTATCGGGAAAAGTGATAAAGAGGTTGGACAAAATATGAGTGAACTCTATCCGTGGCCAGGAAATTATAAGATCGGAAATTCCGACTCCCCAGTAGCGGTGGTAACTTTATCTGATGATTTTGATTTTGATCCAAAAAAAATAGCGATCTGGGGGCCTATGAAGACTGAGAATCTCGGGATAGAGAAAGTGATAGCTAACGTTCTCTCCAATCCGAACATCAGATTTGTCGTTATCTGCGGTGAAGAGATAAGAGGACATAGGTCCGGTCAAACGCTCATGGCTCTTATTGAGAATGGCCTGGAAGATAACGGGAGGATAAAAGGCTCCAAGGGAGCTGTCCCTTACATAGAAAATCTTTCTGCCGAAGCTGTTGACCGTTTCCGCAAACAGGTGGATTTTGTGGATCTTTTAGGAGTGACCTCTAAAGAGGAGGTCGAAGAGACAGTTAAGAGATGTATAGAAGAAAATCCAGGTCGGTTTGGAGAACCCTATACGGCTGTTAAGATAGAGATGAAAGAAGAGACTTCATTTGAAGCAGACTTTGCGCTACATTCTTCGCTGAAGATATCACCTTGGGGTGAGATATCCTCTATGGAGGAAAAATAATGTTCAGTTATACTCGAGAACAAAGCACTTATGACCTGAATGATTTCGAAGTTGGCGGACAACCAGGTGTCAATCCTACACTGATGGTAGGGACTCTCTTCTATGAGGATCAATTTGAAGATCCAAGAAAGGAACAGGGAAGAGCCGCAGAACTGATCCGTGAACAAGAGAAACTTTCTCAAGAAACTACTATCCCGACCTTAGTGGATATATTCATCTACGAAAAAAAGGAGATCGAATGGAAAATCGACTTTGCTTTAGAGAACCTCGAAGGGATCTTTTCATTAGATATGCCCGAATCGGAAGTAAGGATAGAAGTTTTGAATCATCTAGAAGAAATAGGCGCTCTGGATAAAGTTGTCTTCAACAGCTTGAACCTTGGAGCGACCGAAGAAGAGATAGACAAGTTGAAAGAAAACACTCCAAAAGGCGCGATCCTATTAGCATACAATCCCCAAAATAACAATACCCAGGGACGGGTCGATATAATAAAAGAGGGAGGAGCACTGATGGAAGAAGGTCTTTTACCATTGGCTAGAGAAGCAGGCATAGAATATCCTCTATTGGATACGGCCGCCACTCCCTTCGGTGAAAAGGCGTGTGAGAGTCTGAGAGCCATCCCGGTCTTCAAAAACGAATTCGGTTTACCTGTTGGCTGTTCCTTCCACAATACTGTGGAATCTTGGAAATGGTTGGATGAATATGAAAGCAAAGAAAAGGTTTTCCGAACTTTAGACACGTCTATAGATAATCTTCCTGTACTTCTTGGAGCGGACTTTATATACTACGGACCGATCGAAAATTCGGATCTAGCGCTGCCTAATATGGCTATGGTCAATAAGCTCATGGCCGAAGGTTCTGAAGATTACTTCGGAGCCGAGATAAGCGAAGACCATCCTCATAAAACTCTATGAATCCGGTATACTTTTTTATTACCACTTCTATATAGTCCTGCATGGATCTCGATAAGGTACTTATCGCTACAGTCGTTGGAAGCTTTCCAACCAATCCTACCAAAAGCTCACTAGCGAGGTCGTATTATGAAAGAAATGATCCATATCTGGAAAGTTTGAGAGATGCAGTTAACGCGCAGATAGAGGCAGGTATTGAGCTCGTATCTGACGGACAGACAAGAGGTAATATGATCGAGATCTTTGCCAAAGGACTCAAAGGGTTCAGGATAAAAGAAAAGATAGAGATAGTTTCAGAAGTAGAACACATAGGACCTATAACTGTAGAAGATGTCAAGGAAACTAGAGAGATGATCTCTGATTCCGAAGGCGTTAAGGGAATCATTACCGGACCTTGGACATTGGTGAACAGCGTAGAGAACCATCATTATGATTCTGATATGAACGCCGTTATCGACACCGCCGATTCTCTAAAGAAAGAGGCTGAAATTCTAGCTGAGTTCTGTGACGTGGTACAGATCGATGAACCTTACTTTTCAGTAGATTTTCCTGAGTGTGGTAAAGATATAATGGAAGAGATAATGGATGTAAAAACAAAAACTGCACTCCACGTCTGCGGAGATATAGAACCGGTAGTTGAAGACCTTGTCGAGATAGATGTGGATATCTTAGATTTCGAATTCGCTGCCAATCCAAATCTTTATGAAATATTCGAGAACATATCTATCGATCAGAGGGTTGCCGCCGGAGTTGTAACAACAGATTCTGATATCGAAGATATAGAAGAGATAAAAGATAATATAAATAGAGCTTATGATATCTTTGGTCCAAAAACTATGATAGATCCGGATTGTGGTCTTAGATATCTAGAAAAAGATACGGCCATAAAAAAACTTGAAAATATGGTCATCGCTAGGAACGTGGTCTTGAATGAGCGAAATAGAGAAGTTAGAGGCTGAAGAGAATAAAAAGATGGAGTTCGACGAGAAGGGATTTTTCGTCATCACCGTAAGAGATGAGATAATAGTAGAACATTATCTGAACGTCCAGAAAGAGGGGAAACTCGACGTTGAGACTGGAAGGCTGAACAAGATCATAACCGGTAAATCTGCCAAGGCGATATGCGATACTATAGTTAGAGAAGAGTTGGTCTCAAGATTAGACCACGCGGCTTATCTCGGTAGAGAACTACAGAAAGCGGAGATCGCGCTAAAAAATGATCTTGAATATGAGCAGTGTGATCCTTTAGAAATTTAAAAACGTATTGAGGGAAAACCGCTTCTGACTCAATCAAAACTCTTCCTGTTCTGTTCTCTCTATTATCTCTTCCTGCAGTCCCTCAGGAAGATTGACAAAATAATCACTGTATCCCGCAACCCTGACCATCAGATTACTGAAATCTTCTGGATTTTCCTTAGCCTCTCTTAACAGGTCTGCGCTTACTACATTGTACTGAACGTGGTGAGAGTCCATCTTGAAATAACTCCTCATCAATTTTCCGAGCTTCTTTCTGGTCTCTTCATCCTGCATAAGGTCAGGTGATAATTTCTGGTTCAACAACGTACCTCCAGATCTGACATGATCTAACTTTCCAACGGATCGAAATACAGCCCCGATCCCTTCCCTATCAGCTCCCTGTACGGGAGAAATACCTTCGGATAGAGGTTTTTCTTTTTTCCTTCCATCTGGTGTGGCGTTACAAACACTTCCGAAATAAACATGGACTGTTGTCGGAAGACCATATACTCTTCTAGAAGCATTCCTCACAGGAGTTGAAGGATGGTTTTCTACCTTCTCTATACAAAGATCGAAAACTTTCCTAGCAATACCATCCGCATAATCGTCATCGTTGCCGTAGCGCGGAGTCTTATTCAAGAATATCTGACGCATCTCTTCTCTGTCCTTGAAACCGGATTCGATAGCCACAAGAACTTCTTCCATATCGTATCTGCTTTCGTCAAAAACGTTATATTTCAAAGAGGTAAGAGAGTCCGTTGTCGTACCTAGACCTACGATCTGTATGTACTGCGTATTGTATCTAGCTCCTCCGCTGTTGTAATCTTTAGCGTTCTCAACACAATCTTCGATCCATAGGGAAAGAAAAGGTACAGGGAACTCTTCGTCATAGATGGATTCTATCTTATCGTTACCCTTCACCTTGATATCGATGAAATAACTTAACTGTCTTTCGAACGCATCGAACAGGTCTTCAAACGAGTTAAAATTTTTAGGCCTACCGGTTTTCAATCCGATCTTTTTTCCACTGTTTGGGTCCACACCGTTGTTGAGTGTTATTTCCAAGATCTTAGGCAGATTCAGGTATCCAGTCAAAATATAACTTTCCTTTCCGAAAGCTCCAGATTCAACACATCCACTCACTCCTCCGGTTCTTGCATCCTCAAGAGACTTTCCCTGCCTTAATAATATCTTTATTATCTCATCGTGGTTGAAAAAAGGTGGCTCGCCAAACCCGGGCTTTACCACTCCAAGAGCTTTGTTCAAAAATCTATCTGGGATCTTCTTACTTATCAATACTGCGGTGTTAGGTTGGAGAGTACGCATCTCATCCAAACTTTCCAACAAGAGATAAGAAAGTTCGTTGACACCGTTTGAACCATCTTTCCAGACCCCTCCTATGTTGATCTTGGCGAAATCATTGTAAGTATTGCTCTCCTGTGCCGTCACGCCTACTTTAGGAGGTGCCGGTTGATTGTTAAATTTGACCCAAAAAGCTTCCAGTAGTTCTTTAGCTTTCTTTCTATCCAACCGGTCCTTCCCGATATCTTCCTCATAAAAAGGGTAAAGATGCTGGTCCAATCTACCAGGATTGAAAGAATCCCAGGGATTGGATTCTGAAGTTATCCCTACATGTATGAACCAGTAGTGCTGTAGAGCTTCCCAGAAAGTATCTGGAGAATTCTTGGGAACTTTACTGCAGATATGGGACATCATCCTCAATTCTTCTTTTCTTGCGCCATCATTTTCCTTTTCAGCCATCTCTTCCAGCTTATCAGCGTATCTTTCAGCGTAGATTATTATCGCATCAGCCGCTATATCCATCGCCTTCAATTCTTCGATCTTGTCTTTATAGCCCTCTCTTGATCTAAGGCTTTCTATCTTAGCTTCTATCTCTTCCTTTATCTCGAGCAAACCGGTCGTGAAGATCTTTTCACCACCGGAAGTATGACCTGGGACTCGCTGTTCCATGAACTCAGTGAAAATTCCTGCTTCATACGCTTCTTTCCACTCGTCGCTCATCTCATCGAATATCTTGTCCCGTATCGTTTCTCCTTTCCAGAAGGGAATTATATTTTCTTCGTAGACCTCTTTTGTCTCTTTTTCTACCCTGTAAGGATTCTTTTCTCGAGAGTCTAAGATCTCCAGATCGTCCTCTTTGTGACAGCAGACTTCAGGATATGTTGGTACCTCTTTTATACCGGTCCCTCGAATTCCAACTATCAGCTGTTCATCTTCTACTGGAATACTAACATTTTTCATGAGATACTTGAAAGCCAAAGCTCTCTGGACAGGTTTAGATCTATCCTCTATATCTTTATTCTTGTAAAATTCAGTTATAAGTTCAGCCCTTTCAGAGGAAAATTGCACATCTTTCCTAACAGAATTTTCTCTCAATCTTTTGACTCGTTCATTTATGGGATCTATAGATGACTCCCTAATCTGCATCTCGGTTTCAGTCTTAGAAGAGCCTTTTCCATCCAACCTATCCACCTTCTTTTACAAGATATCCTTCATCTTCGAACTTTTCTTTTATCCTTTCTATCCTTTCTCTACCGGGCGTTTTTGTCTCGTTGATATCATACTCTTTTCCCAACCTTTTATACTTTTCTTTCACATCGTGGTAGGGAAGTATATCTATCTCTCTCACATTTTGAAAATCTGATAAAAATTCCAAAATAGACCTTATATTTTCCTCACTATCTGTAACGCCAGGTATTACGGGGAACCTTATTATGACTTCGTTTTCACCTCTTTTTAAGAGAGACCCTAAATTCTCAAGTATCAACTCGTTCCCCATCCCTGTATATTCTCTGTGTAATTCTTCATCAATTATTTTGAGATCGAAGAGGAACAGGTCAACTTTATCTAGAATCGACTCGAATTTCTCAGCATTCACATGTCCACAGGTATCTACTGTAACATGTATATCTTTCTCTTTACATCTATCTATCAGTTCTTTCATGAATTCGAACTGTTGGAAGGGCTCTCCGCCTGATAAAGTAACGCCGCCGTTTGAAGTGTCATGATAGATAGTCGATTTTTCGATCTCGTTCATCACTTCCTCTGCAGTTATTTTTTCACCGGCTATTTTCAAAGCGGTCGTAGGACACGCTTCCGCACACTCGTTGCAGAGATCACAGAGATCTCTATTTATTTTTATACTCTCATCTTCCATTTCTATAGCATTTTGAGGACAAGACTCCAGACAATTCTCACAACCTATACACTTTGACCGGTAAAAGAAAAGATCTTCTTCATGGTCTATTCCTTCGGGATTATGACACCAGGAACAACTCAAGGGACATCCTTTGAAGAAAACAGTGGTCCTTATCCCTGGTCCATCATGTACCGCGAATTTCTTGATATCGAATATCTTCCCGGTGACCATCTGATTTACCTTTTAAACAAAATTGATTAAACGGGTATTTAACCTTTCATAATCTCTTACAAATCATCAAACGTTTTTCGGACCCTATCTTTCTTTGCGTGATATCCCATGTGACCTATCTGAAGTATTTGACCTCTGCTTTCTCAGAAAGACGAAGAATTTTTAATTCCTTCGAAAGTATCCCTCTTAATAGCGAGATATGCGGGATATATAACCTATTTAGGTTCGTGCTGTCTTTTTAATAGCTTTTCGGTCATACCCAAAAGGAGACAATATCTCCTCTACAACACGATAAAGGTAGTCTTCATAATAGGCGGTGTCGTAAAACTGAGGGTCTTTCTCTTTTATTTTCACCTTTTCCCTGACATCACTGCTTTTTGAATCTTTAACTATGTACTCAACAGATTGTCCGGGTGATCTTGTAAATCCAATATCTTTATACTGTACTAGAGCACTCTTCATCTCGTTCACATGTTTATAATCCTCTGCCTTTCTAGAAGTGGTCTTAGTGAAAAGCAGTTTTTCTAAATCTATTTCCCTGTTCTTCAACTCGTTCCTCTTCCTTTTAACGATCTCGATAATGTCCATCATTATACTCTCTACTACTTCTTCATCTTTTATCTCTTTCAGCTCTTCTAATATCTCTTTCTGGACCTCTTTAAAATAATCTGGTGTGTCGTTCCTTTTCAGGTAGAGTCCCTTGACTTCTAATTCCCCTTCGAAAACACCGTAGTAGTGGTTTAAGGCGCCTACACCGCCTGCTCTACTTTCTACGAATACTATCCAATCATATACCCCTTCTTTTTCAAGTTTCAGCTCAGTTTTCTCTTTTACCTTCCTTTGAAGGGTCTCTACTTTTGCTTTATCACCTTTAAGCCAGAGAGAGTCGACTATACCGTGGATCACATCGAAGCCCAATTTCTGGGCTAGTTCAGCAGCTCTGAGAAGGATCTCACGACCGTAGGCGGTTATGCTTTCATGGACCTCTATCGAATTGAACCGCGCTTTTTTGTAGCCGGTATATCCAAAGCAGGTGACCAGCAGCCATTTTAGGATATCCGCTCTTTTCTCGAAGATACTGTTTTTATCCTCCAACTGTTTGTACTTTTGTCTCCTCTCGATCAGCGGTTCTACGACCTTTGGGATGATGCCTCTCTTATCTTTGCAAACTCTGTAACCCAGGTCGGGAACTTCACGATAGTTATCGCAGTCACAACCTAGAGTTTCTGGAGAGAGATTGTATTTGTCTATGATTGAAGGATACATGCTTGCAAAGTCCATCTTCACGACGCCTTTATGAAGACCGACTTCCGGTTCGAAGATGTGTCCTCCTCTATCAGCCTTAATCAAATGTATCGAATCCTTGAAATCTTCAGATATATTCTTCTTCCAGGGTATCAGATACCCTTTTTCTAGAGCTTTTTCGACCTCCATCGCGTTTATCAGCGAACCTGGGCTTCTCCTCGATAAACGCTGCATCGGCACCTTTGAGATACGGGAGGCCTCTATCAATCCCTCAACTCCACCTTCTCCAAACAGAAAAGAGCTTTCGATGTCTATATGGACTCTACCTTTGAGAGGATAAAACGGGGCTTTGTAGATTATCCTACCATAAGATTCGTACCATGATCCGCTCTTTGGTGGATGAAAAGATCTTTTCCTACCCAGTTTTAGATCGATATCGTTGATCTCAGCTCTATGGACTAGATAAGGTATCTCGAAGATATCGCCGCTTGAAGTGAGCAGGATATCCGGATCTTTCCTAGTGATCATCTCATTTAATTCTTCAAGGATATCTGATTCTTTTCCTTTGATCTCTTCTTCGTCTACTTTTATTGACTCTAGCTCATCTTCTTTTTTTCTATAGCTGCTGCTTTTCGACTCAGTTTCGAGATAAGTTTTTCTCAACGGCGGCTTAGAATAGCGTATCGTCGTCTCTTTCTCTAAACTCTTCCACCCGTTATCCTTCTCCACGAGCGAAAAAGGTTTGATATTCTTCTCTATCAGATACCTCTGGTCTAAAGGTATATCTACATTGTAAAATCGGTATTTGTTGAATCCTTCAAAGAAACTTATCGCCTGAAGTTGATTTCGAGGATCGAACACTTTTCCAGGTGTGACAGCGAGTAACTTTCTTTTACTGTTGGAGTAAAGATCTGTCTTTCTTCGAACGAATTCTGTCTTAAAATCTCTTTTTTCATAGTGAGTTCTCATTCTCTCTAGAGAATTTTTTGATGAATGTACGTAAAAAGTAGGTTCATAATCTTCTCTAAGTCGATAACAACCTGTTTTACCCTTAAGCCATATCACCATCTTTCCACTGTTAAGATCAGGATACAGGTCTAGGATCCAACCTTTCATCTCATCCGATATTTACAGAGAAAGTAGGATTTAAAATGATAAACAGGAGGGGAAGATGAAAGTGTCTGCCTTTAAATAGAAATGGAAACAAATATATAAAGGAGTAGATGATTCGCATTCACGTATGAAGATATCTGTAGTTATACCTACGATGAATGAAGAGGAATCCATCGGAGATGTCATGGATGAGATCAACGAGGCTTTGTCCGGTAGAGATTACGAAGTACTGATCGTCGATACAGAATCTACGGACAAGACCCGTGAGATCGCCCGCTCTAAAGGAGCTAAAGTGGTCGAAGAACCAAGACGAGGCTACGGAAGGGCCTATAAGACGGGTTTTGAAGAGGCTGAAGGAGATATCATCGTCACTTTAGATGCGGACTGCACTTATCCTGCCTCCAAAATACCTAGTTTAGTCGTCATGATAGAAAAAGAAGGTTACGAATTTATCACCACTGATCGATTATCTAACATATCCTCGGATGTCATGGGATGGACACATCGTTTTGGAAACTGGTTGTTGAAAACAACTATGAATCTTCTCTTTCGTACGAACCTGAATGACTCTCAGTCGGGGATGTGGGTCTTTAAAAGTTCCGCTCTTCGGCATCTAAATCTCACCAGCGACGGCATGCCCCTTTCTGAAGAGATAAAGATAGAGGCTATAAAGAAAGGGCTTAAAGTCGACGAAGTCCCTATCGAATACAGGGAAAGGAAAGGCGAAGCTAAGATCCGCTCTTTGAAAGACGGTTTTAAGAATCTCGCTTTCCTTTGGAAAAAGAGGTTTGGATTGGTATGAATGACCCTAACAAGGTAAAGATATCTCCATCTGTATTGTCGGCTGATTTCTCAGATCTAGAGAGCGCTGTGAAAGCTGTAAAAAAAACGGAATGGCTTCATCTTGACGTCATGGACGGCCATTTTGTACCGAATCTGACCTTCGGTCCATGCGTTATAGATTCGATCAGAGATAAGAGCGATCATGTTTTTGATACACATCTGATGATCTCGAATCCAGGTGAATACATCGACGATTTTGCAGAAGCGGGTTCCGACATAATAACCTTTCACGTAGAAGCTGTTGACGAGGTCAAAAATCTGATTGAAGATATCAAAAGGAATGAAACTAAAGCGGGTTTAAGTTTAAAACCCGGAACGGAGTTCGAGACGATCGAAGAGTTCTTACCTTCCATCGACTTGATACTCATAATGACCGTAGAACCGGGTTTCAGCGGACAGGAATTTATGCGAGAAGTTGTTCCCAAGATAAAGAAGGCTAGAGACGCCGTAGAGGAAGGAGACTATGATATCGACATAGCGGTGGACGGAGGTATCTCCCCTGACACCGCTGGTGAAGTAGTTGATAATGGAGCGAACGTCCTAGTTTCCGGTTCTTCAGTCTTTGAAGGAGATGTAGAAAAGAACTTGAAAGAATTAAGAAAGGCTGTCGAATAGATCAGCGTTCCCAAGGAAAACTATTATCGAAGAATTTTGTCAGAGATGTTTTTTCATCAGTCAACATCTCCTCTTTTCTCATGAATCTACATTTACTGGGAAATAGTGGATTGAGGTCACTTCCCAGATCGACATCTTCCATTATATCGATGAGGGTATCTTTTATATCAGTATACTCTCTCTCTTTATCGACCCATAGTCTATCTTCCTCAAGATACACATCTTTTCCATATTTCTCTACGAACTCTTCCGTATTATCCACCCAGACGGGCGGTCCTCTGTGCTTTTTTATTTCTGGAAGTGTTGGATTTTCAACTTCAAGTATGAAGAGTATCTCATCTTCCTTGACATAATAATCCGAATGAAGTATTTTGAAATCTTTATGAGATGTCTGATGGAGCAATTTTCTCAGACACTTCTGGACCTGAGGATAAAGGTTGTCTTCTACCACATCGGGTTTAGGGACTTGGAGACCGATCAACTCGGTCCCTCGATTTTCGGTTAACTCAGATAGTTCTGATTCTTCTATAGTGCTTATATCGTTTGGGAAGAAAAATTTCAAGCTTGGTTCTTTTAAAAATTGTTTGGAAGATAGTACGAATAATGAGAAATTTTCTATTGAAACGGGAGAAGCTACGTTCCTCTCAGGATCAACAGGATCGATGACGATTAGAGGATCGTCGAAATCTTTCTCTCCATCTCTCATTTCTATCGTTTTTCCAGGTTTCCAATCTCTTGCTGATTTTATCAACTCCTCAAAGGATCCATGCTGGAGTATAAGGAGTTCACACAAATATCCGGAAAACCCCCATACTTCAGCTTTAGCTCCGTAGGCCCCGATCCCTTCAAGAAAGGCCTTGAACAGAATTGCTTCTTCTTTCTGATCTTCATCTAGATTATCTTTTATGTACTTAGTATGAAAAGGTGTACGGTCCACAGCGGATTTCATATCTGATACATCTTCAATATCATAGCAGGGTACGATATCTACCTCGTGACCCTTATAATAGCCGTATATGTAAGGATGCTCAGCATACTTTTCCTTCGTATCTTCTAATATCTTCCTCCCTACCCTCAGTATCTTTTCCTCCATCTCCTCCCGTGAAGTGGAGAGCGGGAATTTGACGAATATATCTATATCGGGATTCTTGAGATAGGTACCTTTTGACACAGATCCCACGACTTCTGGCTCATTTTTTCCTTTAAGTTCATCGTCCAATATCTCAAGGAGTTCTTCAGAAATTTTTTTGATGGTTTTTCTTTCTTTTTTATTGGGTTTTACTTTCTCAAGAACCTTTGATTCTATGTTGTCTATATTCATATTATCCTAACTTTGGGATTGTCAAATCACCTAAGCTGTTTTAAAATTTTTGTAAGATTGAGCTCAGGATATCACAAGACCGATAGAGATGAAAAAAGTATTATACTAAATAGCATTCTAAGAAATGAAGTCACATGATGGCCGTGGTGGTGTAGCCTGGCAGCATGCGGGACTGTGGATCCCTTGGCTCGGGTTCAAATCCCGACCACGGCCCTGAATCTGAAATTCAAATCCTCTTTTTTGATCAGGAATCAATGAAAGCCTATTTCTCGGCCTTTTTCCCTTCAAAGATTATTCCTTGCATCTGATCCTCGTCTAACCATCTTATATATTCAGAGTTGATATGTTCTTCTTTATGCTCATATCGGGAATACTCTATATGCATGCAGACCTCTGATCTTCTATCCTCATTTTTACGAGCTCTAACATGTAACTCAAATTGGTCTCCTTTTTCATCGACGAGTTCAGGACGCCTTACCTCGACTACTTGGCCTTTATATTTGTATGAAAGGTGTATACCTTCGAAGTGAATATTCCTCAATCTATCCTCTAGCTCACTTGGCCCAAGATCGACTTCTAGTAAAGTTACATCATCAGGCCAAGGCTTTTTAAAGAGGTGTTTCCGAGCCCAATCTATGAATCGAAGTAATCGGTTATATGGTATCTTTCTTAAAGCTCTTTCAGGCATACCTTTACACTTGTAATGTAAGTAAATATATTTTGACTTTAGGTTCTCATACATTGATTTTGTTAAGATAAATAATATTTCAGATTTGATGATAAAACCGAATAATATCAACATCCAACTTACATTCTGGAAAGATTTTAATATGTTCTCCTTTTTTTCTATCTCTGTATGTCAAGATACAAAACTTACTATTCTACGGAAGAATTAGACGAAAGTCAGATAGTGATCGGTATCTCTGCCCTTAACGAACAGAACACCATATTGAACGTGGTCAATACGGTCCAGGACGGCCTTATGAGCTACTTTCCCCAATATGATTCGACCATAGTCATCGCAGCTGGAGATCCGGAGGATAAGACGGTAGAGATGGCTTCATCTGTAAGATTACCTGACAATATAGGCATGAAGATAATAGACGAAGATGGAGAAGGGAAAGGAGAAGCCATCCAAGCTCTGATGCAGGTCTCTCAGGAATTGGACGCTAACATGCTCACGTTACTGGACGGCGACTTGATATCGATAAAGCCGATTTGGCTCGCTCACCTCATCGAGCCGATAAGATACGGTATAGCAGATTTTGTTTCACCGAGATACCTCAGAGGAAAGCATGACGGCGGTATCACCAAGATGTTTTCCTATCCGCTTATCTCCACTCTTTTCGGTAAAGAGATACGACAGCCGATCGGAGGAGAGATGGCCCTTGACTCTGAATTCGTGGAGACTTGCTTGGAGAAAGACTACATACCCGGTAAATTTGGGATAGATACTTTCCTGACATTCACCGCTCTCAGCGAAGGTTTCAGGATAGCTCAAGCTCCTCTCGGTGCCAGGTTCCACGCATCGACTGGAGAGTATGAAGATCCACTTGCGCTCCTGGGACCTATGTTCTCTCAGGTATCCGGTACCACTTTCAGACTCATCGACGAAAATCGTGATAAGATAGAGATGAGATGTGAAAGAGAGATCTATAGGAACAAGTTCAGAAAGTTTGATAACTACAAGGGGATATTCCCGACTACGCCTGAAGTTGACACAGAATTGTTCTGGAAGAAGGGTGAAGAAATACTCTCCCAAAATCAAGATGAGATGGAACGATATCTCGGTGAAAAAGACTGGTTGAATCACTTCAACAAGAGAAAAACATTGGTCTCAGAAGATTGGAGCGAGATTGTTTTTCGGCTGCTAGCTGGATATTTGCATGACCCGGATAAATGCTTGGAAATATTGAGAGCATTCTGGTACGGTCGATACGCTTCTTTCATCGAAGAGACCGGGTCATTGACGTTACAGGAAACTGAGGAAAAGGTTTATGAGAATTTCAAGCAGTTTTGGGATAATAGAGACCTACTTATCGAAGGACTGCATGGAACATGAATATCATATTCACAGATCTAGACGGTACTTTACTCGATTCGGATTATTCATACAGCAAAGCTGAAGATACCGTAAAAGAGATCAAAGCTAGGGGAATAGCCATATGTATAGTGACCAGTAAAACCTTTCAAGAAGTGGTCCCTCTTTGGAGAGAATTAAAACTTGAATCTCCTTTCTCTTTTGAAAACGGGCAGGGTATAGCCGCTCCCGAAGGCGTTCTTCCTGAGGTTGACGATATGGTCGAAGAGTTCGAGATACTTTCTCTAGGCCCTAACTATGAGGAACTCGAGAAAGCAATCGAGGAAGTGGAAGATGAACTTGGCGATCTCAACAGATTCGGTGATATGGAACCAGGTGAATTGGCAGATCTAACTGGGCTGTCCGAAGAAGAATCAGAAAAAGCACTTGAAAGGATGCACAGCGAAGTCTTCGTTCCTGATGAAAAAGCTGCGAAAAGATTAGAATCAAAAGGCTACAAAGTTCTCGAGGGCACTGATTTCTTTCATCTTCAGGGAAGACCGGATAAAGGGACTGCAGTACGATATATCAAGGACATTTTGGATCCAGACGTCACATTATCTATCGGTGATGCAGAAAATGACTATCCTATGTTCAAGGAAACCGATTACTCCGTTCTTCTAGGTGCTGAAAGATCAGAAGATGTTGAAGCAAAAAAGATCGAGAAAAAAGGACCTGAGGGATGGAACGAAGGTGTGAAATGGTTTTTAGATAAATTAGATCTCTGAGATCATCTCGGCTGTAAACATATTGACACGTTTACCCATCGCTCTTTTCAAAGCGTTGTAACTGTATCCTCTCTTCTCGTTAAGTTCACTCTTGATACTGGCCCATTTCGGGAGCAGATTAAGTTCTTTATTCTCCAACATCTCATCTTTCATGATCTTGTCGTAGTTCTCTATACGTTCTTTATCTTCCTCAATGTCTTCTTTGCAGTAAGTGACCCTGCTAGAATATTTTTTACCGATCTCCCTATAATGTTCAAGCTTTTCGAAGGCACGTTCTTTATAATCGTCTAAGATCTCTTGAAGCAGCTTTTCGATCTCTTCTTTGTCTTTATCCTCATACTCTTCAAGCCAGTTAAAGATCGCGTGAGAGATTCCTCCCAACATATGTTTTACGTGCGTCTCAGGACCAGGGAGGTGCTGATAAAAACCGAAATTCGGTTGAGCCATCTTTTCCTTTCCATAATTGTTCATGAATTGAAAGAGCATCGAAACTTCGATATCATAACCGTTAGAAAATCTGATATGGTTGAGAGCCTCTCTATGGAAGGCGACCTCTCCAGAAAGAGGATATTTTATAGATCTCATCTCGTCTTTACCTAACTTCTCGTCCAATATCTCGAATATCGGTTTGATCGCTAACCTGGCTAATCTTCCACCTAGCCTGTATCTGTCCCCGTGATCGTGTTGTCTAAGATACGAAGCCTTGGAGAAAAGAGTACTGCTGCCGTATCCTTGGAATTCTTCCACATCCTTGAGTATAGGATAAACAAGATCGGTTACGTAATATTCCTCAAAGCTCTTTATATCCGAATCTAAAAATGCGATTATATCTCCTCTAGAGGTCGGCACGGACAACCAGAGTGCAGATCCTTTACCGTTCTTGATCTCCTCTCTCTGAACCCTGTCAAAGATACCCTGATTTTCCAAAATTTCAGATATTATTTCATCCCTCTGATGTATCACCTTGCAGCAGAATTCGTACCTTCCGCTCCCAGCCCTGAGCCTAGCAGCGGGTAAAGACTCGATGAACTCTAACTCTCTTTGAAAAGTCTGGCAATGTTCAAAAAATATGTTTAACATGTCCTGTAAAAATTCTTTGTCGATTTCGCCGTTTTTAGTTGAACCATCGATGATCAGTAGTTCGTCTACCACTCCCTTATCTACCTGGTGCCCTATCTTTTGAAGGATATCTGAAAGTATCGACATGTATTTCTGATTACCTCTGTTGAAAGTCGGTAGAACTGCAGTGACCTCTAAAGGTCTCATACCGCAGCTTTCCTCCACTGCGGAACACTGCTTCAGTTCGAGTATCTTTCCTGAGGAAATGTAGTTGGGTTTTTCATAATCCATAACTTAACTCCTGAATAGTTTTGCTTTTTAAAATATTTAAAAATTGCGTTATCTGTCATTAAAGATCCACGTCGAATTTACAGTGACCGTCACCTTTCCCGTGACATTGAGATTCATGAACCTCCACCATCTGATCTAAAACCGATTCAAATATGCCTTCGATCATACCTTCATCTAGAGAACATAACGGGTGTCCGACCGAAGGCATCTCTGAGCAGTCAAAACAATCTTCTACTATCAAATCTTCAGTTTCCGTGACTTTCATGTTTCCTAAGCCGGTTTTTTCCCAAAAGTCGCTCACCTCTTCGAAAAGTTCCTCTCGGTTTTTAGCCGACAGCTCGTCTCCAATGGCTCTGCCAGCGTCTCTACCGATCTCTTTCAGGGCGGGATGAACATCCAAACCGAAAGAATCCAATCCATGCCTCAAAAGATGAAAAAGACCTTTCAAAAACTCGTACTTTTCGCCACGTGTGTCTTTTAGACCATCCAATATATTTCGGTAATGATCATCGTGAGGTCGTTCAGACCTTCCAAGTAATTGAGAAGAGATATAGTAGATCTTCTTTCTCTCATCGGTGGAGTCCTCTTTTTCATCTATTATACCTAGTTCCTTCAGGTCAGAAAGATGAACGGAAGTCGTTGATTTAGCCTTTCCCAGTTCCTCCCTGATTTGAGATGCGTGTTTTTCTCCTTCACTCAATATATCTATTATCTGGTTTTTCGTTTCGCTCTCTATAACCACTACGCCGGAATCGTTAGAAAATATCCTCGGCTCTTCATCAGTTTCGGCCATCGTTTGATTTTCAAACGTTAAGTGAGATATAACTGTTTCCCATCTATACGAACGTTCGTATTACACCGAAATATTTTTAAACGCCCTGTAAATTACTAAGCCCGGTGTAAAAATATGGAAAAGCATAGCGCTCACGACTCAGTAGAGAAGATGTATGATAAGGTCAAAGAAGACGATATGACGAACGTACATAATAGATACGATGCGATGGAAAAGGTTAGATGTGAATTTTGTGCAAAGGGTACTAGATGTAATATCTGTTCTCAAGGACCATGCCGTATCGTAGACGGTGTTACAGAAAGAGGGGTCTGCGGTATAGACAAAGACGGCATGGTGATGAGGAATATGTTGAAAGTAAACAGCATGGGAACTTCAGCTTATACCTATCACGCTAATACAACCGCAAAAACTCTAAAAGCCACGGCTAAAGGTGAAACGATATTCGATATCGAGGATGAAGAGAAATTGACTAATCTTGCCGAAAGGATAGGATTGGACACTTCTAAAGATAAATACGAGCTGGCAGAAGATCTAGCGGATTTCATGATAGAGGAGATAAATAGAGACAGTGAAGAGACCTCTGAAGTATTGAAAGAATTTGCTCCTGAGTCCAGACAGAAAGTCTGGGATGAACTAGATATAGCCCCGGGTGGACCATTACATGAACTGATGAATGTAAAAACAAGCGTTATGACCAACGTCGACAGCGATTATCAGAGTATGGCTCTCAAGACACTCAGGATGGGATTAGCCACTTCGTATGGATCATTGACACTACTCGAAGAAGCTCAGGACATACTTTTCGGAACTGCAGAACCTCATGAAGCGGAAGTCGACATGGGTATTTTAAATCCGGACTATGTCAACATCCTGCCTAACGGTCACGAACCCTTCATGGGCGCTGCCCTGATAAAAGTCGCACGGAGAGAAGAAGTCCAGGAAAAAGCTAGAGATGCAGGCGCTGAAGGTATCCATATAGTAGGTTCTATAGAGACTGGACAGGAATTGATGCAGCGCTTCGAGACGGACGATGTTTTCGTAGGACTTACAGGCAACTGGTTGAATGAGGAATACGTATTGGCTACCGGAGCGGTCGACGCATTCGTCGCGGACATGAACTGTACTGTCCCAACAGCTGGGGAGTATGCAGAAAAATACAACACCAAGATCATCCCGGTCACAAAACTGGTCAACATACCAGGTGTCGATCACGACATCAATTACGTGCCGGAGAAAGCTGAAGAACAAGCTTTAGAGATCATAGATAGAGCTATAGAGAACTTCAAAGAAAGAGAAGGTAAAGAAACCAACGTTCCGGACGTGAAAAAGGATATAGTCACGGGATTCTCACCCAAAGCTGTGCTCAACGCGCTCGGCGGTTCTTTAGACCCATTACTCGAACACATACAGAACGGCAATATCAAAGGTATCGTCGCACTAGTGAGTTGTACTACATT